>Ga0209087_1001294_pt1 | contig 14737 bp, 20 predicted proteins | sample S_130805_EF_Meta_FD_187321 | JGI IMG/M metagenome (GOLD analysis project Ga0209087, IMG submission 187321) | Freshwater microbial communities from Lake Simoncouche, Canada to study carbon cycling - S_130805_EF_MetaG (SPAdes) (version 2) | ecosystem: Environmental > Aquatic > Freshwater > Lake ... | reverse complement strand
GCAACAACATAAGTCAAAGAAATGACTAGATTTGCGCCGCTCAGTGTTGCGTTAGTTACAGGAACAGCATAACTTGCGGCTGTTCCTATTGAAATTGTTTTTGCAGTAGCATTACCAAAGCCGCTTAATGCGGTTCCAGAGTTGCTTGCAAAAGTGGCTGGTGGGTAATTGCTTGAAGCTATGGTAAACGGCAAGCCTCCAATCGTGGCTTGTGCTGCGTTTGCTGTCGCTGGGTATGTGATGAACATATTTATCGTACATTGCTTTCCAACACGCACATAGTAAGCATACGATACAGCTAGAGTTAACCCAGCGCCGGAACCATCTGTAGGAGTCCAATTCCCCTCTTCATACCAATTAAGCAACTGGCTTACCATACCCGCTTGCGGGGTGTTGGCTGTGAAATTCATGCCCTTGGCGGCTGTGGCTTGCACAATGTTATCGCCAACATAAATTTTCTTAACCACACCCAAACCACCCGCAGTTTTCATAGAAGCCGCAGTAGTGCTAGACGCATCTGTTGCATCTGTTGTTAAAACAATGCCTGTTGCGCTTAATGCGGCTGTTGCAACAGCCCTACCAGCAGTCAAATCAGATACCGCAACTTTAACTGTTGCGCCACTTTGAACAATTGGTAATACTTCAGACCCTGCTAAGGGAGTGGTTGATGCCGTTAGTGCCGAAATCTTTTTATCTGCCATGATATTTTCCTATCAGTTATACAAAATTTCAATTGAAGAAGTAAAAGGTGGTGCTTCAGTAAATGTCAATGTACCGCCAGTAATAGAATATGTATTTCTGTTTTGATATACGCCATTTATGTAAATAGCAACTACATTCCCTGTAACTGCATATGCAACAGTTGAACCATTTCCTGTGTAATTTGTTACAGCAAAAGCACCAGAGCCAAAAATATTGTCGTATGTTGCAATCAATACATCATTTGAATCTTTTAATACAAATTTGTATGAAACTGGCAAAATCCATATTTCACCGCCGTCAGGTACTCGGCCAGCAGCATCTAAAATAATTGGGTTTGTACGAGCAACATTTCCTGAGCTAGTGGTGTAGGTAGCTTGCGGTGTGGTTGTACCAGCTGCATAGGTGTACAACTTACCACCAGTTAAAACAGAACCGGTATTTGTAAAAAACTGGGCCGCAACACCGCCCACTGGGGATAAAAATACGGCCATTTAGGTCACTCCAAAAGAATTTGCCCACCGTCCTCTTGGACGAGGTTGTCGCCAGATTCGGTGAGAAGGTTGCCGACCGATGCACCACTGTCTAGCGTGCCTGAAAACAGCGTGGCAATACCGGCTAGGCCAATGGCCACCGAATTGCGAAGGGCGACACCAAAGCTCATTGCTTATTAATTGGTTTGCAGTACGCAGTGCCGTCGCTGCTGCCAATTCGCAGCACGCTGACACGCCAAGGCGCGCCGGTTGAACTGAGTGTCAGAACAAAAGGAATTGGCGTGTAAGCAGGGATTGGTGTGCTGGCGCTGGTAGCAACAGCACCCACACCGACTTCAACGTAGCAAGGCACTTCGCACCAAACCAAAACGCCTTGAGGGCCAGCGTTCCATGCAGTTGTGTTGCCTGCACTTGCGCCAGCAGTTGCGGTGTAAGCGGGAAAATCCGCTTTGCTCATCGGGTTAAGTAGTTCCATCATGTTTCCTTATGCCAAGAATTTGAGCTTGTACAGCGTGCGCAGATAAATCTCAACGATATTATCTATCAATTGTTGGAGCGATGTATCGGTTTTATCACACACATCGTATCTTGCGGCTTCAATTTCAGCAAGCGAATCTTGCAAAAACTCGATCACATTGGCCGTTTTCTTGGCCGAATGCAAGGTAATAGGGCCAATCAATCCATACCGGCCTTGATAGGCTTCAGCAAAGTCGTCAGCCGCACCAATGATGCGGTCATAAAAGATGTTAAGCGCCACATGCTTGCTGTAGCTGCGCGTGTTCAAGTGAACACTGTGCGTGACATCACGGGCTAAAAACAGTATTCCTACAAAATCAGCGGCTTTCATTGTGGCATTCCTTGTGGTGGCATCATCTGTTGTTCAGGTGGAGGCATCATCTCCATAGGCATAGATTCCTCACGCATCTCAGGCATCTGGTTCATTGTGTTCTGCGACTCCATGGCCGCAGCAACCACGCCCATGGCAATGTCTTGAATCTGCTCTTCAGTCATACCGGCCTGAACCGCAGCAATTCGCTTGGTTTCGGCATCGTATGCCTTGATCTGAGTCTCAAATTCCTTGCGCTCCAAGTCTTGCATCTCAATTGATTTGCCGACATTGGTGATCATCTGGTGCATCTGCTCCATCTCAGCGCCCATGGCCTGAATCTGTTGCTGCGCCGCCTGCAATGCTGGATCGTTCTCATCGTCAGACAAGAACTTGGGATCAATGGTCTTTTGAAACCGCTTGGCCATTTCTTGTGCGCCAGGCCAATCCATGTTCTTGACAAACAAGTCGCCAGCCACAGACCACAGTTGTGGGTTGCCTTGCAACAGCTGCGCCATCGCTTCTAATGCCGCTTGGCGCTTAGTTGCGTAGCCTGGGCCAGTTGTGGCCACCACATCGTATTTGCCCACGCCAGGGTTGTAAATCTTCTCAATCACAATGCCTTGCTCATTGACAATCTTGTTGACTGGCTGGGGCTGATCAGGATTGATCTTGACCATCTTAGTCTCGCCATCTTCACCGATGATGCGAGCAATGCGCTGAGTGTCGTAAATCTTGGGAATCAAGTCCACCAACTGACGAGCAACGTGTCTAACAGCGCGGGTTAGGTTGTCACCATAGTGGAAAGTACCTACATCACCCTCGCGCTGGCGAGCCAAAATGGCCCTGCCAGAGCGCTCGTTGGAACCCATGCCAAGAGAAGCGTTATATTGGCCGGTTGTGGACTTAATGTCCTCAGATGCGCCTGCTTTGGCCTGCAATAGCCCCGTGGAGGCCATTGGGGGTTGCGCCCGCTGGGGTAGTGGCAAGACGGCGCCTTGGCCGTCTGTAACGTCTGGATTGACCTCAAGGTATGGCCAGTTGTTTGTGTTGGCTGTCTTCCACTTGTCCTCATAGCCCTCGAACTGGCCACCATAGCCAATAAACGGAGCCTTGGGAGCCAAGGCTAGCATTTCAGCTTCCTGAGACACCCAATAGTTGTACATGCGCTGTGCATCTTTGGCGTTTCGCACTAAGCCAGAAATGTAGATACGGCCATCAACCTCAAACTCGTTGCCAATTACACGGATCACAGGAATCCATTTGCCAGCCCACTCTTTTTGTTCAAGGATTTCATAGCCGTTGATCTTGCAATACATCACCCGTGGGCGCTCAGACATGCGTGATTTGACAGGCTTGCCAAACATTTCCTTGAGCATCTTGTCCTCTGGCGTGCCTTCAAAGGCAGACTGGTTGCCAGGGTACAAGTTCAGCTTGGTTTTGTCGTAGTCAATGTAGTAGTAACTGGCAATACGCACTGTGTCTTCATTGAGCCAGTTGCTGATCGACTGATCGCCTACACCAAGAGACTGGAGCGTAGAGATAGGCGCAGCATCTGGGTACTGGCGCTCATATTCTGCTTTTGTCAGGTCTTCGGTGATAAAGCAATACTTGGCATCCGCACCCGTTGGGTCTTGGATCAATGGATCCATGTACACCGAGAAGCTGTTGCGAATACGGCCAATTTTGATGTCCTGATCGAATGTGTTCTCGTCACAGTACTCGGTCATCAGGGTGATGTAGCCTTCGCCGTAGGACACCTGATTCTCGCAGGCCGTGTCATAGGCCACGTCAGCGTCAGAGATGTACTCAATGTGGCGAATCATGCCGTTAAAAATCTCAGCCACTTCCACATCAGCGTTGTCATCGACTGGGATGACCTTCGCGCCTGGGCGATTTTGACGCATGTCGTTTGTCACTTGACGAACGTGCTGCGGCAGTTTGTTGATTGTCAGCGTTGGGCGTGCGTTGATCGTCTGACCTTGCACCGCGCCGCGGGTGGCCAAAACGTCAGCAGGCCACTGCCAGTGGTTGTCAGGCGAGCCAGCGTAAAAGCGCAGATCGTCAATTTCATCCTCACGGCTTTCAGCCAGTGCAGAGACGGCCATGTCCAGCCGTGCGCGGGCGACTGTCAATATGTCTGAATCAGACTTTAGTGGTTTGCCGCCAGCAGCCACATTAGCGGCTGCGACCATTCCTGTTGGATCAGCCATTATTTCTTCTTTGCCATTGGTTTTTGTGCTTCGCGCTTAACAGAGTAAGCGATGGCCACGGCTTGCTTGACGGGTTTGCCGGCAGCCATTTCAGCTTTCACGTTTTTGCGAAAGGCTTCGGGTGATTTTGATTTAACCAGTGGCATCATTTACCTTTCTTGGCCGTCTTGGCAGATTCTTTAAAAGCCTTGGCAGTAGGCGCACCCTTGGCGCCTGGCTGGCGCATCTTCTCTTTAGAACCAGCGGCTATGCGAGCCTGTTTTGCATGAATGTTGGCATACAAGCCAGGTGGTTTAGTGGCCATGATTTAACACTTCCATCGTTTAAGAGCTGCTTTAGCGCGTTCGCCGTCTTTGGCGTTGGCTGCTACTGCACCCATTCTTGCACAAAATGAAGCCTTGCGCCCCTCATCTGCCTTGGTCTTAGGATTGGGCGCTGGCGCTTTTAAATTGCTGCCAGTTTCTCGATTGTACTTAGCGCGGCCCTTCTCGGTCAAGCCAGCACCCTTGGATACCGGCAACTTTTCGCCACGTCCAACGGATAAAGAGACATTCTTTTTTGTAGCCATCTAACTTCCCATCCATGAAGTTGCAACTGCACCGCGGTCATTGTATGTGCGGGTTCTTTCCTTCGCAGTATATTCCCTATGAGCCACGGGAAACGCAAACGTCACGCATATTGCATCAGCTGCGTCAGGACTGGCCAAACCTCTGGCCTTCATGTCCTTCTTTGACTCCAAAAATATAGTGCCCCTCGAATCTGGCTTGATCATAGGCGAAACCAAATCAGTTTTCAAGAACCTATCTTTGGGAATGCTGGCAGAGCGCAGCCATTCCTTCATCTTCCCCCACATTTCAGCGCGTTTATTGCCATACATGATGGGGTTTGCCGACTTATTGCCAAAGTTCACACCCTTGATCTTGTATCTTTGCTCTTTAAGGCGGTCAACAATGCCAGCGCCAAGCCCACCTTCGTCAATGACCACTAGGGCTGGGCTAAATTCCTCAATGGCCTCGATGATATGGCCAACAACCGTCATGGTGTCATCACCCCTGTGGCGGTCAATCCTCACAATGTCGCGGCCTTGGCGCACTGCAATCACCGTTGCGTCAGCGCCAAAGCGTGCAGGGTCAACACCAATGATGATTGGCGCCGTCTGATCCTTGTATTTGGGCCTGCTCATGGCCTCATCCACAATGTCAGCCGGAATAAACTGGTCATCACCCTCAGAGGGAAACATGCCATAGACCTCAACGTGTGCCTGGCTTGAGTCGGGGCCGTATTCGTCAATGATGTTCTGGTATACCGCCTTGTCAGTGCCTTCCACGGTTCTGGCATCCACCACCTTGTTATTCCAAAAGTCGCGCTTAGAGTTAAAGCACTCATAAAAGTAACCAGTATTTCGCCGTGGATTAGAAAAAGCCAGCCAAAGGCGGTTCGGTGTGTTCTCGGTAAAAAATCCAGCCGTCACAGCCCAGATCGAGTCATCGATACCGCTGGCCTCGTCAAAGATAACCATCACACCATCAAAGTTGTGGACACCAGCATAGGCATCTGGGTTCTCTGCGCTCCAAAGGCGGCCCTCAACAGCCCAATACCGTGTGCCTTTTTTGAGGTCTTTCTCAACCAGTTCAGTCAGCCATGCCGCAGGGGTGATCTTGGTGGCTGCCACCTCAAACCAGTGGCTGTTAATGCTCATGGCCAACCACTTCGTAATCTCGGCCCATGTGACCGCACGCAGCTGGGCTTCTGAGTTGGCCGAAATGATTGTTGTTGAGCCTATGCGGGTACTGAGCATCCAGATAGTTAGCCAACTGACGAGGGCTGATTTGCCGATACCGCGGCCAGAACTGACTGCACTGCGCAGGGTGTTGAAATCTATCTTGCCCTGGTTGTCTTTGATGTGCTGGGCTATCTCCCGCAGGACTTCGCGTTGCCACTTGCGCGGCCCCTTGAAGTTCGCCAGTGGCGTGTTCTCTTGACCCCAAGGGAAGGCAAACAGCACAAAGGCTTCTGGGTCATCGGCAATTGCAGGCGTCCATAGCGTTGCCATCAACTCTTGTTCGTCTTCGGGCTTGTAGATCGTGGTTTGCATTAACGGGTTCTGACGATCAACTGATTAAGCGGCACATCGTAGCTTTGATAGGGGAAAGTGGCTATGCGCTCTTGAGGTGTCATGTTCATGCGAGTTTGCACTGCTCTGGCTTCGGCTTCTCCGGCAAGACGCTGATACAAATCAAATTTTGCTTGTTCGCTGTGATAAGCAAGTAACGCTTTTTCGTCTAATTCACGCGCTTCTTTTTCAAGCTGCAAGCCTTTTTGTCGAGCGCTAGGCTTGACAATCTTTGTTGGGTCAAGCGGGTCATTAGCGCTAGACATCCTAAACATCTCTTGTGCTTGCTCTCTTTTTTGTTTTGCAATTTCTTCAAGCGTCAAAATCATTGTTTGTGGATCACCACCCCCTGCAAAACCTTCTCTTTGTTGAACAGCGTGTTGAAGTTCATGCAACATTGTTGATCTATTTACAGCCCCATTTTCACTAATAGGGACACCAATATTGTCCCTTTCGGTTTCGTAATATCCGCCTTTTCGGCCAGGCTTTAAAAAGACACCAATATTTTTGGTGTCGGGATATGCTGCCGATAGTTCTGGATGCAACAAAGCCTTTTGCCTGCGAACTACGGTTGAATTTCCTCTTTGTAAATCTGTTGCTTCACCCCAAGAATAAAGTTTGTGGCCAGGCATTGAATTAGCGTCACTAATCTCTTGCCTCAATTTGCCTTCTGGCCCCCTGAACGTGCCAGTGGCTGCCCAGATTTCTTCAGGTTTTGCGCCAGCCTTTTCCATCTCTAACGCTTTATTTGCAGCAACCTGATTCCATGTCTTAGAAGTAGGGCCAACAAAAATCTGGCTTTGCGTACCCTGCGCCATACCCTGCAATATCTCAGCTGGCAACCCACCACGCTCCATGATGCCTGGCACAACCCTCTCAGCGTAGCGCTCACCGGCCATGCCAGCTTTCATTGCCGCCTGCCTTGCAGCCCTTGCCGATTGCAGTGTGGCCATAGTCACCGGTTGCGCTGCTGGCGCCACAGCCATGGCAGCTTCTAACGCCTCTGGCCGGACTCGTGTTGTGCCCCCGAGTCCTCCGGCGCCAGTTGTCAGGGGTTCGCCGTAGGATAGGCGATCTAATGTTTGGCTGATGGCAGGCATCGATAAAAACCGCGCTGTGCCCTGCATCTGCTGCGTGCGCTCGGGCGAGTAACTCTGCGCAATCAAGTCAGCCAACGCGCCCAAATACTCGTTGCGCGGGGTTGCGCTCAAAGTGTCTTGGTACGCCAACATGTTCGCTGGGCGCTGGGCTAGGGCGTTGGTGTAGATCGGCATGGGCGAATGTTAAATCATTTTTTTAAAAAATAAAAATAAAAAATGTTCGCGGGGCTACCGTTCCTGTGGCCCTTTCCCGCCGGCCCTACCCCCTCCCCGCGGCCATCGGGCGGGGGCCATGGGCGCTTGTCCACAGGGCGTTTTCCACCGTTGTCCACATTTGCCTGTGGATAACTCAAACTGTAATGCCTGAGTAGTATTTTTTCTGTGGATAACTTAGGGTCAACTTAACATAATGGTCATTGTATAAAGTAGACGATGCTTTTCTTGTTGTTTGGCTTTCTTTTCGTTGCGTCTGCGCAACGTGTCGGCGCGTGCGCGTAGTTCGCAAAAATCTATGCAAAAAGCGCATAACCTTTTACATTACGCCTCTTTAACCTCTGCATCCACAACATTGCTATCGTCCTTCAACACGCGCTGTTTGGCCTCTTTCAAGGCATCCATGACGCTAATTCGGTTGTCTGTAACTGCCACATCAATGCGATCACCGTAGACCTTGGGCTTGAGCTTTGAAGCCACCCACTTACGCGCATCGACTTGCATCCGCTTCTGTTGTACCCAAGCGCTCGCCATAGGGCCTTCTAAGCCTTCTGGCATCTGTTCGTCAGCCAGTTCAAGGATTTCCTCGGCCAAGCGATCTGCGCGGTTCTCAATGGCCTTCTCGTACATTGTGCGGAACTCAGGGTTGTTTTTAACCATAAGCATGACTGCATGGTACGAAGGCATTCCTTCTGCCTTAATTGCCGTACTTAGGCTTTTGCCAATCGACATCTGCTCACAGATGATTCTCCAGCATGGATTATCAATTCCAAACACGACAGGCCGGCCACCAGGATGTTTCTGCACTGTCATTTCTGACGCCAAGTTATCAGTCACTTGTAAACTCCTAAAAAAATGTAAAGGCTTCGATTTGGGCTTCAATAAATCACAACGGAAAACCAGAAAAAGCTGTGAGTCACCATCCTCGAGCGCTGGCTTAACAGCCTTCACGAAAAGTGCGGCAACTGCATGTAGCGCACGCCATCATGTTATCACTTCGATCTCAACCTTGTACACCTTCGGCCCACCAGACCGTTGGTTGTACTGCCATTCGATCATGTTGCTGCCGTCATCGATGCCAAGCCAGTCAGCCACCCCGTCCCTGACCGCTTTGAACCCAGACTGCAAGTTGTCGCCGTCGAGCTTCCTTGGAGCCACTCTGGTCAACACCACGGTGACTGGCAGTATCTCAACTCCGTAGGACTGTGCGACAGCTGCCAAGGCCATCCTTGTCTTTTGCCGCTGGGTTTTAGTCAGCCTTGCTTTGGCCGCCCAATGCAACCTCATGTTGGCCACTGACACAATTTTCATGTTCATTTCTACTTCAATCATGCCAATCCCTAACGCCCTTGATTTCCCCAAAACCGAACCGAACCGAGCCGAAACAGTTTACGAACCGAAACCGAATGGGTATGTATACCCTTTCGGTAAGTTTCGGTTCGAAAAACCGACTGTTTGGACCAGCAGTTTCGGTAAGTTTCGGTAAGTTTCGGTTAATTCGGTTCATAGTTTCGGTTCATCCGAATTAACCGATTCGGTTACCGATTCGGTAAGTTTCGGTTCGACAATAGCATCCACATTCGGTCTGGTTCTGTAACCTCTGGAGTCCTCCAAAACCAACAATTTTTTGACCAAGCTATCAACAACTTCCCTAAACCGATTGGACTTGATGCCATGCTCTTTGGCCGATTCGCGCCACTCATCGTAGGTCACCAAGTCCAAGATGCCGTTCTTTTCATGGCTCATTTGGATGGCCACCAAGCAGTCCAAGGTTTTCCTTTGGTTGCCTGCAAGGTAGGTTTTCTTCTGGATTGAACTGGTAAGGCCCGAAATGTCCACCGCCGTCAGGTACGCACCCTTGACCGCCAGACCGTGCTTGTCTTGGATTGGCAAGTCCACTTGGGTGATCTGAAAGTTCTTTGGCGCAGGCATTTCTGCGTCCTTCATCTTCTTGGACTCGAACGCTATGGTCTTTGTCCCGCTATCCAGCTGGCATCGGTATTCCGCATCTAAGGCGCCCTTCAGGGCTGTGCTACCCCTAGACCGATCCTTGTCAGCCACGCCAGAGTGATGCACCACCAGAACGCAGCAGTTCCATGGTTGGCGCAAGTAGGTGTCAAGGTGCTGAATGAACGCATTCATGTCTTGGGTGCTGTTCTCGTCACCACCATGGTTTCTGGCCAAAGTATCAATGATGATCAAGGATGGAACTGTGCCGGCCTGCGCTGACAGCTCTTTGATTGATTCGGCCACCACCGCAGCTTCAGTCGCGTCATACAACTGAGCCGCACGATGGCTCTTGTACAACGGCGCACCGTCCAAGGTTTGACCATTGCCAATCTGCCATGCCTTGAACCGCCGCGCCAAGCCATTGTGCCCTTCGCCGGCAATGTAAAACACCGAGCCTTGCTTAACCTCATGGCCATGCCAGGCACGGCCTGTGGCCACGCAGCAGGCAATGTCGATGCTGACGAAGGACTTACCACCGCCTGGGTCACCGAACACTTGCGCCAGCGAGTCTGCCTCAATGTAGTCATCCACGATCCACTTGATCTGGGTCAGTTGCAGGCTGTCTGCACGACTAAACTCAAACGCCAGTTTGTCCTTCATTGGCCCTGCCACGCGCTCGATCTGCTCTTTGACGGCATCTAAGCCTTGCAGGCAGTGAAGGTCATTGAAGTCCGTTGGCTTGTTGTCCACCATGTCTGAATCAGAAAACGATGGGTAGACAATCTCACCAAACACAAGTGCCGCAGCTGCTCTCCCTTTGGTCACGCCAGGGTTGCCCTCGGTGAACTGGTCATTGTCTGCGCCGATCACGATCTTTGAGCCTGGGAACATTTCCTTGGCGCTCTTGGCCACCTTGGCTAGATTGCCGCAGTCAAACGCCACCAACACGGTGTAGCCAGTCGCTTCATGGATCGATGCGCATGTGGCAAAGCCCTCACCAATGAACACAATCTTGCGGTTACCACGCAGTTCGTAAAACCCGCCTTCGATCTTGCCACCCTTTAAGAACCGTTTGTTGCCATCTGCATCAATGGTTTGGTACGACAGAATCTCGCCTGCCTGATTGATCACCGGCACAACCAGTCTGCCTGCACGATCAATCTTAATCCCGTTGGCTCCAACGTGCTTCCTCACAAGGTAGGGATGGTCATTGCTTGCATCCGCATACGTTCCAACCTCATCTTCTGCACGCTCTGCGGCCACCGCCTGCGAAGCCAGCCTGTCAGCATCCTTCTTGGCCTTGACCTCTGCCACCCACTTGTCATGCTCAAAGCGCTCAGTGAATGACATGGCTCTGCCAGTATCTGCAATCCATTTGCTCTCAAACACTGGCTCTTTCCAGCACCCTGCAATGCCAACTGGCACTTTGCCACTGGTGTGCAAGATATACCAGCCATCAAGCGCACCCTTCTTGCTCGACACATGCGCCACACGGTGTATCTCACCGTCAGCAATGATCTGATCTTTGATCAGCAAGCCTGCCGTCTCGCAATGCCTGCGAAACGATTCCTCTGGGTTGATCAGGTCTTGGCTCTCTGTGGCAGCCGCGAAGCCATTGGGGAATATTGTTGTTAGGTTAGTCATTAAATTCTTTCTTTTGTGTCACCACTAAGGATTCGCCATGCCGTTGCCGCCACGATTGGAATTTGCCCATTTCCAAGGCATTCAGATTGGCCCACCCATTCGGCCACCCCATTACCCAATAAATCCATTCCGCGCTTGGAATCTTCCCATGGTTGACAGTCATCCAATATGCGATTGAATTCCTGTGCATCCCAAACGTGCTTTTTAATACTGATTCCTTGCGAAATCTTAGGAACTTGAAATGATCCGTTTTTAACGGGGTTGGATGCGACAATCCAAATTCTGTCCCTTGAATGTGATGCGCCAAATTCTTGACCTCCCAGAACTCCCCATTTCGCATCAAACCCCATCGAGGCCAAGTCTCCGAGAACTCGTCCAAGTCCCCTAGAAGTGAGCATTGGTGAGTTTTCCACGAAGACGTATCTTGGTTGTATTTCCCTAATGATCCGTGCCATTTCTCGCCACATACCGCTGCGTTCTCCATCAATGCCTGCCCCCCCCCCCGCGGATGAAATATCTTGGCACGGAAAGCCTCCTGATACGACATCAACAATGCCTCGCCATGGCTTTCCATCAAAGGTTTGAACGTCATCCCAAATTGGGAAAGGTGGGAGAAGGCCGTCATTTTGTCGGGCACACAATACGCTTGCGGGATAGGATTCCCACTCAACAGCACAGACTGTTCGCCATCCGAGCAAATGGCCTCCGAGTATTCCTCCACCAGCGCCCGCGAAAAGAGCCAACTCATTCACGTTGCCTCCACCAGCTCTGGCCAAATAGACTGCCAACTGCCCTGGCACACCATCTTGCGAGTAAGCCTGCCTTCGCTCTGCTGCTCCACTCTGACGGCCTCCCATGCTGACATCTCACGCCTGCCGGTAAGACATTGATACAAATATTGCTCGTTTATGCCAACTTTTTCTGCCAGTTGTCGGCGCTCATCTGGGGGTATTTGTGTGTTCATAGGACGCAAAGTCTAGCAGATTGCTTGAGCAATTCCGTATTAGGGAAAGCACCTATGCAAATAATTAAATTATTTCTAGCAAAACGCTTGACGACATCTAGCGTTATGCTAGATAATTCATCCCATGCCAACGAAATTGTTCTTGGCATCACGCCGAAAGGCCAAAGGAAACAAAATGAACATCACTACAACTTCAACAGAACGCGCTCAAGCAATGTACGGTTTGAACAACATTGATGAGTTTATTGACAGCATCACAGACTCATTCACTTACCGCGGTTGCGGTGCTGACATGATCGTAGCCGGCTTGATGTCAGATGCACAAGAGCAAATGGCCCATGGTGACATTGAAGGCGCTCGCCACACTCTTAACCGCGCCAAAGCAGTTCTGTTCAAAATTATGGACGGCAATTTGACTGGCTCACGCTCACGCATCTAAACCAAATGGGGCTACGGCCCCCAATCTGCCGCAAGGCCACAAAGGAAAAACAAAATGAACGCATCTTACACAGCACATGTCGCAACTGATCTTTATAACGCCGGTTACTCATGTGACGGTCACCCTTTTATTGCAGAGCAGTATTACGTTGTTATTGAAAACGTAGCTGGCCGCCGCTTCCGTCACACAGCTACTTTCAACGGCACTCAAGAAGTTGTTTGTCCAGAGTCTGGTGATTCTTATTTTCCCGATTTGCGCCAAGAAGCATCTGCCAAAGCCGTGCGCTTGTCTATTCGTGTCGAGGCTGCGCTTAAGTCTGGTCAGTTTTTGTCACCAACATTTTGGGAAGAAATCGATCCTGCTTATGGTTCTGACGAATACGCCTATCAAGGTACAGAAGCCAAGCGCTTGTTCGCCGAGAAAGCCGCAGCCTAATCCAACCCACGGGGCCTCGGCCCCCGAAAGCACAACATGAAACACAGCAAGTATTACCACTACCCCGAAGTCAAAAACGCCAAGCTCAACAGCCGTGGCGAAGCAATCATTGATCTACTCACAGTCCTCGCCATCGGCGTTGGCATGGCCGTCCTACTGGTTGCATGGTGGTCAACATGAGCTGGCCATTCCCACCATTCCCAAACCCCAAGCACAAAAACCAACGTCAACCCAAGTTCAACCCTGACAATTTTGAGGATGCACCAGTATGAAAACCACACCCGCCTGCCCCAAAGGATTGACCGAGTTTGAATGCGAGGTCGAAGGTGTCGATCTGGTTTGCTTCTTGGAGTACACGCCAGAAGAAGAAGGTTCACGCGACATCTATGGCTTACTTAATGAGCCTGGCACATCCGAGAATCTGGAATTGGTCAACGCCTACGTTAAAGGCACAGACGTTGACATTGGCCACTTGCTTTTGCAGTACCTTGTAGACCACATCACAACCACAGCACTTGAGGACTTTAAAAATGACGATTTCTAATTTGGTAGAACAGCTGCGCCAGGCTAAATTGGCCGAAAACGAAGCCAAGGCCGAGCGCCTGCGCATTGAGGGCTTGATCACCGAACAGTTTGCCAAGCCCGAAAGCAATGAAGGCACGCACAATGACGAAGACTTCAGCATCACTTGGAAACTCAACCGCACGGTCAACACCGATCACTTGGCAGCCGACTATGACGATCTGCCTGATAACGCCCAGCGTGCATTTAGATGGAAGGCCGAAGTCAACTTGGCTTACCTTCGCCAGCTGTCCGAAATTGACCCAGCCGCTTACAACAAGGCTGCCGTGTTCATCACTAGCAAACCCGCAAAACCATCCATTGAACTGAAAGACTAACATGGCATTCGATCTCTCATCCATCTCCAAAACCAAACGTGTACGCTCACCCAAAATTGTTGTGGTTGGCCAAGGCAAGATTGGCAAGACAACCTTCGCGGCCATGGCGCCCAACGCCATTGGCATTCTGACCGAAGACGGCGCTGACGCTGTAGACGCAAACGCCTTCCCGCTGGCGTCCAGTCTGCCCGAAGTCTATGCGGCCATTGACACGCTGATCAACCAAGAGCATGACTTCCAGACCTTGTTTATTGACTCGCTTGACTGGTTAGAGCCAATGATCCAAGAGTATGTGTGCAAGCAGAACAACTGGAAGAACATTGAGCAGCCAGGCTTTGGTAAAGGCTATGTGGCCGCAGCTGAAGAGTGGCGCAACCTTTTGTCTGGCTTGGAAGTCCTGCGCTCTGCCAAGGGCATGGGCATCATCTTGATTGCGCACGACAAGATCAAGCGCATTGAAGACCCGCTGACCGAGGGCTATGACAGCCATGTCCTGAAACTGCACGACAAGGCCGCCGGCCTAGTGCAAGAATGGGCTGATGTCATTGGCTACGCAGGCTATCGCATCTTTACAAGCAAGACAGACGCAGGGTTCTCTAAGAAAGAAACCAAGGCCACCACGACTGGTGAGCGCATCTTGCACGTTGAACCCCATCCGGCTCACTGCGGTGGTAACCGCTTTGGCCTTCAGAATATGCCGCTTGACTGGACGGCATTCCAAGCAGCGCTTACTCAAGCGCAGTCTTGA
>Ga0209087_1001293_pt1 | contig 14737 bp, 14 predicted proteins | sample S_130805_EF_Meta_FD_187321 | JGI IMG/M metagenome (GOLD analysis project Ga0209087, IMG submission 187321) | Freshwater microbial communities from Lake Simoncouche, Canada to study carbon cycling - S_130805_EF_MetaG (SPAdes) (version 2) | ecosystem: Environmental > Aquatic > Freshwater > Lake ... | reverse complement strand
CCGGATACAAATTTCGGTGGCAATTCCTTGGGGCCCTCTTGGCCGAGGGTCACAGGAGAGGCCGCACCAATGATCGATCCGGGAGCCATCCAGATATGCCTGGTGGAGGCGGAAATGAATGCTCCTGCGGAGAATGCCTCCTTATTGACGTAGGTGTAGGTTTGGTCTGCTGGCTGGAATTTCGCAAGAGTGGCCATGACCTCCTTCATCGCTTCGCCCTCTCCGCCGGGCGTGTTCATATCCAGGACGAGCGCGGAAGCATTTGCCTCAAGGGCGGCTTTCACACCACGGCGAACAACGTAAACGGTAGCCTTTTGAATCTCGCCTTGGATCGGAATGACATAGACAGGGCCATTCGAGTCCTTGGGGCTCGAGAATGCTGGGGCGGGGAGAGCCAGTATCAGTAGAAGAAGAATGCGCGCTGAAGGATTTGAACCTCCGACCAACTGCGTGTAAGGCAGCCGCTCTACCGCTGAGCTAAGCGCGCTCAAAAGCATATTTTATCGTATCGAACTTTCTAAGGATAACAAACCACTTGCCACACAAGGTGGTCGCCGTGAGAGAAGCAGACAACGGCAGTGGTGTAGTACTGGTCCTGACTCTCTACTGCAATCAAAAGATGATTATAGATCCAGTCGAATCCTTGCTGATGATTTGGCATCCGACCAAAGAAATTGATCACGCTCATTTTATTCTGCCCGACCAGTAGTTCGTGGAGTTGTTCGGGGGTGTAGGGGGCAGCACCAGCCTGAAAATCAACGTCCTGACAGTGCGCTGAAGAAGGAGGGAGGGATAGCGCGAGGACCATCCAAAAGAATGCACTGCGGAGGGTTATCATCTCTCCATTATCGGAGATTCTTGATAAAGCGCCAGCCTCGCCTTGACCCCGCCACTCTCAAACCTATGGGTGGAGAAGTGAGATTTTCGCAAATATTGGCCCTATTGATCATAGTCCTAGCGACTGGGACAGCGGGAAAAGGAGAAGAACAGCAGGATTCTGAAAAACGTTTATTTGCTAAAGGTCCCGCCCCAACAAAAGGGGAGAACGGAAAATGGGGATTTCTCTCGGCGGATGGGGCATGGGCCGTTGAACCGAAGTTTATCGAAGTAAAAGCTTTTCAAGGGGATCTCGCAGCAGCTCGAGAGGGAGAAAAGTGGGGGTACATTGATGCAAAAGGGAATTGGAAGATTCCTCCCCGCTTTTCATGGGCAGGCGAGTTCTCTGAGAACCTAGCTCCTGCTTCGGAAGGGGATCGCCTGACGGGAAAGTTCGGCTACATCGACCGACAAGGCCGCTGGGCGATTGAGCCGGAATATATCTGGGCTCGTCCTTTTCAGGGTGGATATGGAGCTGTGAAAGACGGATCGAAATGGGGATTCGTAGATGCCAAAGGCAAACTGCTGGTCGAACCCGATTTCGATCAAGTTGGCAGTTTTTCAGAAGGGGTTGCAGCGGTTCAAAAGAGCGGTCCCCCAGGAGATAAGAAAACGTGGGTTTATATTCTCCCGGATGGAAAAAGCCCGTTTGAATCGAAGTTTGCGTGGGCGGGTCAGTTTTCTGAAGGACTCGCACGAGTCCAGATGGAGGACCGGATTACGAGTAAGTTCGGCTACATCAATAAACAGGGCGCCCTTGTCATTCCCGCTGAATTTGATGAAGCAACGGACTTTCGAAACGGGCAAGCTCATGTTCGTTCGGGAAACCAGTCCCGGATCATTGACTCCAAAGGAAAGGTGAAGGAGTGACGGCAGGGAGATTTCTTGTCTTGCAAACGTTCTACGTTAAATCAAAGGGATGATCTTAACCTCTATGACCTTGGGTGCGGTAGCGGTTCTTGCTGGAGGAGCCCAGCTAGCAAAACATCGGAAGGACATTCCTCACTTTCCCATGTGGGTGGGTTTTGGTTTAACCGTTTTAATTCCCTCTGTGCTCATTCTTTTCGTTATTGAATGGATGGCTCTTTGTGCTTGGAACCCATTAATCTGGATGGAGTAAGACTCCTTTATTCCCGCGCCGTCTCGGGGATTGTCAGGCTTTTAATACGGCGTATTCTAATATCGGAATCAGGGCAGTCGCCCTCAGCTTGTCTGGGGGAGGAAAGTCCGGACACCACAGGATAATCCGCCCCGGGAAAGCTGGGGGCAGTCTCGCCGCAAGTCGGGATTGACGGAAAGTGTCACAGAAAAAATACCGCCTGGCGCAAGCTGGGTAAGGGTGAAAAGGCGGGGTAAGAGCCCACCACCTTTCGGGCAACCGAAGGGGATGACAAACCACGGATGGTGCAAGGCCGAGCAGGGGGAACGGGTGATCCGCCCGTCGCGCGCAAGCGGGACACCCCCGGGTTGGAGCCGCATCGGGAAGGTGGAAACACCCGACCGAAACTCGCCGTCAGGCGGGTTAGAGAAATGGCTGCCAGCTCACCAGGGAAACTTGGTGAGTCACAGAATCCGGCTTACGGATTCCACAGGAACGAGGGCCGGGTGGCGAAAAGGCCATCCGGCCTTCGCCTTTTTAGGTCTGCTGATAAGCCGCTTCGACCCGCTCTGCGATATCACGGAACTGGCTATCTACTTCGTAAATCTTCTTAAACTCTTCCAATGCTTCGGCTTTTTTACCCATTTCCTCGAGAATCACTCCAAGAGAGTAAATCGCATCCTTCTTCACATTATCCATCGCCACGATTTCTGATGCAGCGAGAGCGTACTGCTTCGCAGCAAGATCGAGCATTTTTCTCTTTTGATAGGATACTCCAAGCAGGTTAAGTGCCCGATGGCGAACCGAAGGCTGACGCAGTGCCTGTTGCAGTTCAGGAACGGCTTCTTTGTAGCCACCATTATCGATCAGGGCTTCACCCAATTCGAAGCGGTACTGAAGGTCATTCGGATATCGCTTCACTCGATCCTTTGCCCCTTCCAGAATGACCGATTTTTTTCTAGCCAGAATCTCATCACATACGGCGTCGTCGGATCCAGCGGCTTTCGCCTGCTCCCACTCTTGGTCGAGCAGGGCACATTGGAGACGGAAAACAGCCTTCTCGAGAACCGGATCGGTCTTCTGAGTGAGTTCATGTGAAAACTGGAACCACTGCAGGGCATGATCGAGAGATCCTTGTGTTTCACACAGTTCCGCAATCTGTTTCGCCAAAACAACATTCTGGGGCTCCTTCTCAAATTGAGCATGGAGGCGTGCCAACTGCTCCGCGACTGCCTCGGCTGTCTTGACTACTTTAGAGGCGGATTCAAGGGCCGAACTTTCCTCTTTATTTTTCAGTGAGTCGCGGAAGTCCTGGGATTTTTCCCAGCCGCCGCTTTGGGTGGCTACAAGAGCGCTTGCATCTTTCATTCCTTTTAGGGCAGCCCCGTCTGTGGGAGCCACCTCCAGAATGTTCTGATACACGTCCCGGGCTTTGCTCATCTGTTTTGCGGCAATCAGTGCTTGAGCTAGCCCGTGTAGGTTCTGGGTGTCTTGAGGCTTGGCCGTACGGACCGTTTCATAAGCAAAAACAGCTGTTCCAGGGAGGTCGTTTTGCATCGCAATTTCCCCCAAGGCTGCGTTGGCCTGAGGGCTGAAGGGATCAAGGGAGAGAGCTTCTTCTAGCTTAGCCAATCCCGCACCGAGTGATTTTCCGACTGCAGATTTCGCCTGCATGACTGCAGGGGCAATGCGCACCGCAGCCATGCTTTTATCCATTTTCGATGCCGCTTTCGCTTTCGCGATTTGGCTGGCACGAAGGATTTTCCTTCCCTCGAGAAGCCCGGGATTCGCCTCAAGAACGGGGGGCATCAGCATGATCACGTAGTCGTGATTTTGCCGTGCCATTGCGTCCTTAGCCTTTCGGAAGGTGTCGAGACTCGATCCCGTCAGCTGAGCAGACGTAATTTCAGGCATAGTCCAAAAGGATAACCGAAAATACGATTTTCTCCCAATGGAAAAATTGTGAGTGGTTTTCCTTGCCCTTTTCGTTCAGGTGGGCCAACTCGCAAGGGATGCAAAACCCTCTTTTCTACCTTCTTTTGGCTTTTTTCCTTGGCTCTTTACCGTTCGGCCACTGGCTGGCCTTACGTCTCGGTGTGGATCTACGAAAACAGGGAAGCGGGAACACCGGGGCAACCAACGTGAGTCGGGTTCTCGGAAAGAAGTGGGGGTATCTCGTGTTCGCGCTGGACTTCACCAAAGGATGGATCCCGGTAGTTTTGGCGATTCACGCAGGGAATCTCAGCGACTCCTGGGTAGTGGGAACCGGAGTATGCGCCGTATTAGGTCACGTATTTTCGCCATGGCTGGGATTTCGCGGGGGAAAAGGGGTGGCAACATCTGCTGGAATTTTGATCGGACTTACACCGTCGGTATCCCTTGGGGTAGGTGTGATCTGGTGGATAGCCTTTCAATTCAGTCGGACCGTCTCGGTAGCCTCCCTGAGCGCAGCCACTTCCTTCCCAATTCTAGTCGCATGGTTATGCCCCCAACGAACCGCACTCCAGTGGGCCGCTCTTGGTATGGCCGGGCTGGTTTGGATTCGGCATCGTGATAACATCCAAAGAATCTTTCGGGGAAAAGAAAATCGGTTTTCAGAAAAAGAGAAACTGTAAAATATGCAAAACACGATTCTTGGAAAAGGGGCGTGGGGTTTGGCGATTGGCCAAGCCCTGCAAGAAAGGGGTCACACGGTCAGCTGGCTGGATAAGGGGGAGTTGGATATTCCGACAAAGACCGATCTCCTTTGGGTGGCATTACCTACTCAGTCAGTTCGCGAGTGCTGCCTGAAACTTTGTGGGTGGAAGACGGGCACTCCAGTGGTGAGCCTCTCGAAAGGGATCGAAGTTTCGACAGGAAAAAGAGTGAGTGAAATTGTGGCTTCGGTTTTTCCTCAATCCCCACTGGCTGCGGTCTCCGGCCCGAGCTTGGCGGGTGAGGTGATCCAAAAAATCCCCACCGTACTGGTCTCAGCCTCTCAAGACGAGGGGTTAGCCATGAACGTCCAGAAAGCACTACACGGCCCAGGGCTTCGTGTGTATCGCAGTCCCGATCTGATCGGGGTGGAGTGGGGAGGGGCATTGAAAAATGTTTACTCCCTTGCCGCCGGAATGTGTGCAGGACTGGGTTTAGGGGAGAATAGTCTGGCCGGTTTGACGACCCGAAGTTTGCGTGAAATGACCCGTGTGGCGGTTCATTTTGGTGCGAAAGAAGAAACGCTCCAAGGCTTGAGTGGTGTGGGGGATCTCGTTCTCACCTCCTACAGCCGAGCGAGCCGGAATCGGCGGGTTGGAGAAAGGATCGGAGCAGGAGATAGCGTGGTCCAGGCGTTGGCTTCGGTGGATGGCGTTTGTGAAGGAATTCCGACCACCGAGGCGCTCCATCCCATTCTGCTCAAGAACTCCATTGATGCGCCGATCGCCAAGGAGTTGTTCCAAGTCGTGAAGGGCTCGAAATCCCCTAAGGCCGCGCTTATGGCTCTGTTGGATCGCGGAACGAAGTTGGAGACGGAATAAGGGAAGATTACTGTTCGACGGAACGGCGCAGGGAGGGAATGATAGTCCTCCTTATGAAAGTTGGCCGATGGCTCCATACAAGATTGCGGGTGGAAAACCTTCCGCAAGCCCGACAATTTTTTCAAAAAGTTCTTGGGCTGGTTCCGATTTCGGAGAGTGTTTCGCCCCGTGGAAGTTCTCTGGTCTTTTTGCAACCCTGCTCGGGGGGTGAAATGCTTGAGTTGTGCCACTTTCCGGCATCCGGACCAGTCAAAGTCCCGCCTGATCTGATTCACTTGGCTTTCGAGGTGGATGATCTAGATGCGTTCGGCCGTCATGCCACCGAGCACGGATACCCTTGGAGCGATGGTCCATCAACAACTGCGGGAGGTTCGAGATTTGCCTTTCTGGATGCCCCGGAAGGTTACGAGATCGAAATCATCGAGAAAGGAGAATCCCGATGACCAATCGCCCCATCATCGTGGCACCATCCATATTGGGAGCTGACCTCGGTCGGATCGAAGATGAAGCCAAGCGGATCCAAGCCAGCGGAGCTGAATGGGTTCACGTCGATATTATGGATGGGCATTTCGTCCCCAACATTTCCTTCGGCGTCAATATGGTGAAGACCCTTCGCCGCCTGATGGGGGAAGCGACGCTGGATGTTCACTTGATGATCGAACAGCCCGACCGGTATGCAAATGACTTCATTGAAGCCGGCGCGGATTGCCTGAACATCCACTTGGAAGCCAGACATCAGTCCGCAAGAACTTTGGAGTCGATCCGAGAAAAAGGGTGTCGAGCAGGTCTTGCCATCAATCCCGCCACTCTCCTCAAGCACGCCATTCCACTTTTACCTCTGTGCGACCAACTCCTTTGCATGACAGTGAATCCCGGGTTTGGCGGCCAACCCTTCATGAAGGAAGTCCTTCCTAAGATTCGCGAAGCCCGGGAAGTGATTCTTCGGCAGAACTACCAAATCGACATAACTGTGGATGGAGGAGTTAACGACGAGACCGCCCCCAGCTGTGTTGGATCCGGAGCCAACGTACTCGTTTCCGGATCCCATCTTTTTGCGCAACCTGATCTGAATCAAGCTGTCGCAAAATTACGATCAGCTGCAACGGCGGCAAATGTCTCAGGCTGATTTAGCTCCCACGTATTTTATGGACCCCAGCCTGATCCGAAACTTTTGTATCATTGCGCACGTGGATCACGGAAAGACCACTCTTTCCGACCGTCTGCTTCAGGTGACCGGATTAATCGCGGAACGAGATATGCAGGCTCAATTACTGGACTCGATGGATCTGGAACGCGAAAGGGGTATTACGATCAAAGCGCATCCTGTCACCCTCAACTACAAGGCTAAGAATGGGCAAACGTACCGCCTGAACCTGATCGACACTCCGGGACACGTCGACTTCTCCTACGAAGTTTCCCGATCTCTCGCAGCCTGTGAAGGGGCACTTCTCGTGGTGGATGCAGCCCAAGGCGTGGAAGCACAAACCGTCGCAAATGTGCATCTTGCAAACAAGGAGGGCCTAACCCTCATTCCGATCATCAATAAAATCGATTTACCCAGCTCTGACATTCCCGGAGTCAAAAAACAGTTGGAGGAGATTTTGGCCATTCCCGGGGATGAAGCGATTTTAGTCAGCGCTAAAACGGGGCAGGGGATCGAAGACGTTCTGGAAGCTATTGTCGCCCGCCTGCCGGCCCCAAAAGGCGCGGACGGGAAAGAGTTAAAAGCCCTTGTTTTCGATAGTGTGTTCGACACCTTTCGGGGAGTGATCGCTTATGTTCGGGTGATTTCCGGAGAAATCACAGCCGGAACTCCGATCATGCTCATGCAAAGCGGCCGAAAGTATGAGACGAAAGAGGTTGGAACATTCAGCCCAAAAATGACGATCGGAAAAAAGCTGGGTCCCGGAGATTCCGGTTACCTTGTGGCAAATTTAAAGACCACAGCCGAAATCGATATCGGGGATACGATCACCCATGCAATCCATCCGGCCAAAGAGCCGCTCACAGGCTTCCGCAAAGTTCAACCGATGGTTTTTTCCGGTCTTTATCCGATCAACACGGACGACTTCGAGAAACTAAAACTGGCCCTCGGCAAGCTTCAGGTGAATGACTCGTCTCTCGTTTTCATCCCCGAAAGTTCTCCTGCACTCGGTTTTGGGTTCCGTTGCGGTTTTCTCGGTCTCCTTCATATGGAGATCGTCCAGGAGAGGCTTTCAAGGGAGTTCGGTATGGAAGTTCTCTCGACTTATCCCAGTGTGATCTACGAGGTGCGTCTTACCAGCGGGAAAGTGCTTTCAGTCGAAAATCCGGTTCAACTTCCGGACCCGAGCGTTATTGAGGAAATCCGGGAACCCATGGTTACCGTGTTTCTTCTTTGCCCCAACGAAAACATTGGAGACTTAGTGGCGATGGTGAGGGAAAAACGAGGGGAAGTGACCAAGACAGACTCCTTAGACGGAAAGCGAGTCATGTTGACGACGGACATTCCACTGAGTGAAATTCTTGTGGATTTCAGCGACCGAATCAAAAGCATCACCCGAGGATATGGATCGATGGATTACGAGCATGGTCCTTACCGTGCGGATGACCTGGTCAAACTGGAGATCCTCGTGAATGGTGAACCGATGGATGCATTCTCCTGCATTGTTCATCGCGAGAAAGCGCCCGCACGAGGTCGTGCCCTGACCGCAAAACTCAAGGAAGTGATTCCGCCACAGCTTTTCAAGGTTTCGCTGCAGGCAGCCATTGGAGGAAAAATTGTTGCCCGTGAGGATGTGAAAAGTTTTGGGAAAAATGTGACTGCGAAGTGCTATGGTGGAGATATTTCGAGAAAACGGAAACTTTTAGAAAAACAGAAGGAGGGGAAAAAGCGGATGAAGCAGTTTGGCAAAGTAAACATACCGCAGGAGGCCTTTCTTCAGGTTCTGAAAGCATTCGGAGATTAACTCATGGTTGATTTTCTTTTTTTTGGGAAAGCAAAAGAGGAGAGAAAGCAGCTCCATGCCATCGGGCATTTTCTTGCCAAGAAGGTTCACTACGGCCGAGACGTTTTACCCGAAAAGTTGCTGGAGCGCTTGGAGCAGGCGAGGGGATTTGTCCGGGAAGCTCTTTGGATCACGACCCCATCGTCCCAGCGGCGATCGATTCTGGAGAAGCTGGAAAAGGATTACGGAGATCTTCTGCGAACGGAACGGCATCATGGGCGCAAAGAGAATGCTGAAGTTGCCCTAGTTGCCATTGTTCTGGCTTTGGGGGTGCGGGCCTATTTTCTTCAGCCTTTTAAAATTCCTACTCATTCCATGCGCCCCACTTTGCTAGGAATCCTGAACCAGCCTGAAACAATGCAACCGCCGTTTATACTTAGAAGGGCTTTCGATTTTCTTATCGAGGGCAAAAGTTACCACCGGGCAGTCGCCCCAAGGGATGGTCAGATTATCTCAGTTCGGGAGGGTCGACTTTTGGGCGTGATTCCTTGGACGACGACAGAAATCATTGCGGATGGATGGAAAGAAATAGTCCTTTCCAGTATGTCAGAGGCCCGCGAAGGCGGATTGAGAGTTCGAAGCGGAGATCAGGTTAAAGCTGGCGATATTTTGGTGAACTTTAGTTCTGCCACTGGAGATCATCTTTTTGTTAACAAGTTCATCTATCATTTCCGAAAGCCTCAAAGAGCAGAAACCTTTGTTTTTACAACCGAACATATCGAAGGGATAGAGTCTGGCTTACGATTACGTGGCATTGAAGGCTCCCAATATTACATCAAGCGATGCGTCGCTTTGGGCGGTGATCTTCTTCAGGTCAAACCGCCTGAACTTTGGATCAATGGAACGCCGGCTGTTGCTCCTGCCTGTCAAAGAGTCGCAAGCCTAAAGGATGGCTATCCTGGTTACACCTTAGGTCCGACCTATCTCAATCAGCCAAACGATGCATATCGTGTGCCCGATCACGATTACTGGGCGATGGGTGACAATAGCCCCAATAGTTTCGATTCAAGGGGCTGGGGAGCCGTTCCAGCAAAAAACCTAGTTGGCTTGGGGGCTCTCGTTTATTGGCCGTTTACAAAACGCTGGGGGTTCATTCAATAGAGGACCAAAAGCCTTCAAGGGCTAATTTGTCGCACAATAAATATTGTATCAAATATAATTTCTAACTCTTGTTAGAGCTCTTGCCCTGCTTAATAGACTCACGAGGCTCCTCGCGGCTCGGGCTCGATGACTGACCCTCTTTTTTGTAGCAGCACTCAGTTCTCCAAATGTCCTAAGAAATCCCGCCGGGCGAAAGATGGGATCGTATCCGAATCCACCTTCGCCTCTTTCTTCTGTGGTGATTAGCCCCCAAACCCGGCCGTTTTTGACCCCTAAAACACGTCCGTTGAAGGCCAGCACCAAAGTGGCCTGAAAATAAGCTCTGCGGGCTTGCCCCGATAAACCAACCATAGCTTTGAGTAGCTTGGTCCGATTGCTTTCGTTTGTCGCCCTAGGCCCGGAATACCGCGCCGAGCGGACCCCTGGACGACCCCCCAAAGAAGGCACAACAAGTCCGCTGTCATCAGCCAATATGAGTTTCCCGGGAAGCGCATAACTCAGGGCTAAAGCCTTGATCTTGGCGTTCGCAACAAATGTCTTACCCGTCTCCTTGATTTCAGGAAGCTGAGGAAACGAGTGAAGGTCCTGAACATCCCATTTCGACCCAAATAGACCCTTAAATTCCCGCGTTTTCCCGGGATTGGTGGTCGCAATCCATAAAGCAGGAAGTGCGGTGGGAGTTCGACTTGGCATGGTGCTTTGCGTTTAATAACCGCATAACGAATTTATGCAAACCCGCACCCCATATCCTTTTTCAGAAATCGAACCCCGATGGCAAAAGAAATGGGCTGACGCCAACTGCTTCCGTGCCGCTCAACCTGGGGAAGCAGGCTCGGAAAAACCAAAGAAATATATTTTAGACATGTTCCCCTACCCTTCGGGGGCGGGTCTTCACGTCGGACATTTGGAGGGGTATACAGCGACCGATATTATTTCACGTTACTGGAGAATGTGCGGAAAAAATGTTCTCCATCCGATGGGATGGGATGCCTTCGGCCTTCCAGCCGAACAGCATGCTGTTCAGACCGGAACCCACCCTCGCCTGACCACCAAAAAGAATATCGATAACTTTCGAAGGCAGATCCAGGCCATGGGATTCAGTTATGACTGGTCTCGCGAAATCGATACCACAGATCCCGCCTACTTCCGATGGACTCAGTGGATTTTCTTGAAGTTATATGAAAAGAATCTGGCCTATGTGGCTGAAGCTCCCGTCTGGTACTGCCCCATTCTCGGAACCGTTCTAGCCAACGAAGAAGTTCTCAATACCCCCGAAGGTCCCCGCTCCGAGCGCGGAAACCATCCCGTGGAAAGGCGTCCAATGCGGCAATGGATGCTCAAGATTACCGCCTACGCGGAACGACTCCTTCAGGATCTCGACCTGCTCGATTGGCCCGAGTCTCTCAAGGAGATGCAAAGGAACTGGATTGGGAAAAGTGAAGGCGCGGAAGTCGTTTTTCTAGTAGATGGATCGGATCACAGGATCACCGTATACACAACTCGGCCTGACACCCTCTTTGGCGCATCTTACGTTGTCCTCTCTCCCGAACATCCTCTCGTTCCTTCCCTAACTTCACACGAGCAAAAGGTGGCTGTGGAGAAATATCGAAAAGATTGTTCCTCCAAGTCCGATCTGGAACGAACTGAATTGGCGAAAACAAAAACCGGAATTCCCATCGGCTGTTTCGCAGTGAACCCCGTCAATGGCGAAAAGATTCCCGTTTGGGTCGCCGACTATGTTCTCGCCTCATACGGAACTGGCGCGGTGATGGCTGTCCCTGCTCATGACGAACGCGACTTTGAGTTTGCGAAAACATTTAATCTGCCAATCCGTGTCGTGATTCGCCCCCCCGATTCACACCCTGCCGAAAGCTGCTTCTCGGGAGAAGGCGTGAATGTGAATTCCGGTTTCCTTGACAAAAAAACAACGCCGGAAGCAAAAGTTGCAATGATCGATTGGCTGGAGAATGAGAAACACGGACGGCGACAAGTCCGGTATAAGCTGCGCGATTGGCTTTTCTCTAGGCAAAGATATTGGGGCGAGCCCTTTCCGATCGTCTGGCAGGGCGAAAAGCATCAGCCCCTGTCCCCTCAGGATCTTCCCCTCACCTTGCCTGAAATGCAGGACTATCAACCCTCTCCCACTGGAGAACCTCCTCTGGCCAAGGCCGAAGCTTGGATCAAGCTGCCCGATGGACGAATTCGCGAAACCAATACCATGCCCCAATGGGCCGGCTCCTGTTGGTACTACCTCCGCTTTTGTGACCCTAAAAACTCCCAAGCCCCGTGGAGTCCAGAGGCAGAAAAGTATTGGATGAACGAGGGCGGGGTCGATTTATATGTTGGCGGGGCAGAACATGCAGTTCTTCACCTTCTCTACGCTCGATTTTGGCACAAGGTCCTCTTCGATCTGAAGCTCGTTTCCCATCCAGAGCCATTTCGGCGCTTAGTCAATCAAGGGATCATTCTTGGCGAGGATAATCGGAAAATGTCTAAATCGGTAGGGAATGTCGTCAACCCGGATGATGTCATTGCACAGCATGGCGCGGATGCATTGCGGGTATTTGAAATGTTTATGGGACCTCTGGAACAGATGAAGCCTTGGAGCTCGAAAGGCATGGAGGGGGCGGTTCGTTTTCTGGCCAGGGTTTGGCGACTGGTGTGTGAGGAGACCGAGTCGGGAGAATGGATCCCCTCCCCTGCGTTAACGGATCATCCTGCAGATCCAGAGACAGTCCGTGCCCTTGCCAAAACCACGGCCAAGGTCACGTCGGATATCGAATCCCTCCAGATGAATACCGCTATTTCGGCTCTGATGATCTTGGTGAATCATCTCACGGGTCTGAATTCTCGCCCAAAGTCTGCAATTATTCATCTTGCCCGCTTGCTCGCTCCCTTTGCCCCTCATCTTGCTGAAGAGATTTATCTGCGCTTGGAAGGAAAAGGCCTGATCAGTCTTTCCGATTGGCCCACGTATCGTGCGGAGGATCTCGTGGATGCGACCGTGGAACTTCCGATCCAAGTGAACAGTAAAGTAAAAGGAAAGATCCAACTCTCCCCCCAAGCCTCCAAAGAAGAAATCGATGCGATCGTACGGGACCATCCAGAGCTATCAGCTTGGACCGGAGGAAAGAAGATCGATAAGATTATTATCGTCCCAGGTCGGATTGTGAACTGCATCTGCTCGTGAAACCTTGGGCATTACGTCGCCGAGAAAGGATTCTTCTTCTCGGTGTAGGCATCCTCGTCATTCTCTTTTCACTCTGGCGTTATCTCGCGTAACCCATAGACAAAACATCGCCCTTCGATCATAATTTCATTGTGAGCCACCTTTCCCTGCCAGAAGCCGTGAAGAAAATACGCGAGAAGGATTCTAGGTTTTCAGCTCCGGCCTTTGACTTCGTTCGGCGCTCCCTAGATCAATCCCTTCGGAAATTTGTTCGGGCAGAAGACGAAAAACCTGCCCACGTTCGCGGTCATCAACTTCTCGAAGGATTCCGCCATCTAGCTCTCCAGGAGTTTGGCCCAATGGCAAAGACTGTTCTAAATGACTGGGGGATCGAAAACTGCGGACAAGTGGGTGATATCGTATTTCATCTCGTTCAACACGGAATCCTCGGCAAAAGCGAAACTGATCGGCCTGATGATTTTCAGGAAATCTGGACTTTTACGGAAGCTTTCGTGACCCCTTTTCAGCCTCAAAAAGCTACATTTGCAGTACGCAAGATTCGCAGGGAGTTGTCCCCTGCCCCCCGAATGCGCAGAAAAAGGAAAAGTGACTCGGCTTCGTCTTCCAAGAAATCCTAGTATGGCTGAAGTCCAAAAAAATAACCCAGCCTTGAGCTCAGAAATGACCAAGCGCTTTGTTCAATTTGTCATGGTTCAGGCGCAGAACATTCTTTATGTCTTAGGTCGGATCCCGACACCGGAGGGAGATCGCATTCCTCCAAATCTCCAGGCCGGCAAGATGATGATCGACCATCTCGATCTCATTCGAGTCAAGACGGAAGGAAACCTTTCTCCTCAGGAAACTAAAATCATTACGGAAGCACTACAACAAGTTCAGTTGGCTTTTGTGGAGGCGAGCGGCGGAACTCCTGTTGGAATGATGCCTGATCGTGGGCCTCAGGTGGACATGTCTACCTTGGAGGAAGAAATGATGCCTGAAGAAAAACCTGTTGCATCTGCTCCCCAAACCAAAGCTTCATCGACACCTCCCAACACTGACACCTCGGACGCAGAGGACAAAAAGAAATACTTCAAGAGTTACGGATAGTCTAAAGCCACCTTCATTTGGGGGCTGGACCGAAAAGGCTTTTTAAAACATTTACTGCCTGTCCGGTGGCATTCCCAGAACCTTGAGCCCCTGTCGCTTTCTCTAATATTTGAGCCCCGGTCCGAATCGCAGTTCGAGCCAGAGCTCCTTTGAGTTTCGGCTCTAAATCATTTTTGGGAGACGAAAGAGTGCCGGAAAGTTGGATGCTTTGGACGGAGTAGCCGTTCTCCAAACGGGCAAAACACTCACCTCCGGTTAATGTATTCACCTTTCGCCCCAAATCCCCTTCGAGTCCCAATTCGATTCTACCGCTCAAGGATTCTCCTCGAACCTGAATCTTCCCAACAGCCCTCAGAAGGCCCGGTGCCTCGGCTATAATTTGATTCACATCGTATATCCCGGGTTGCAGAGCCCATGAGGCTTTTGCGGTAGTTAACGGGCAACCTCGCAGACGCGGTTCCCCAGTGAGAAGTCCAAGAATACCGAGAATTGTCTCCGAACCACGACCCGGTTCGAGACGAGCATCTACAAGTTGAACTCGCCCATTGCCGACAGGACCTCCTTTTCGCCACTCCTGCAGCACGAAATCCCCCGACATGGATGCAGGAATTTCGAAAAGTCCGACGCCAATCTTTCCGCCAGGAACGGTCCACCGATCCCACGAAATCCTTCCCTTTGCTTGGGGCACAGCTCCCGGAACAAACTCCCCCGACATCTCTAGGGTTCCTCCAGACTTGGCTTTCACGGCAAGAGAGGTCAGGAAAATGGTTGGATCAACATATCGCCCCTTCGCCTCAACTAGGTTGATCCGACCCAACCAAGCAAGCGGAGTCTGTATCTCGCCTTGTGCGAATGAAAATGTTGTTGTCTGCTTGCTGGGCTG
>Ga0209087_1001289_pt1 | contig 14763 bp, 19 predicted proteins | sample S_130805_EF_Meta_FD_187321 | JGI IMG/M metagenome (GOLD analysis project Ga0209087, IMG submission 187321) | Freshwater microbial communities from Lake Simoncouche, Canada to study carbon cycling - S_130805_EF_MetaG (SPAdes) (version 2) | ecosystem: Environmental > Aquatic > Freshwater > Lake ... | reverse complement strand
CTGCAATTATTCCAATTGAGGCGTGCCTTGCTATGTCGAAAAATGCGCCGTGAATCTTGCCTTCATCCTTTGGTTCTTCGTTGAAATCGAAGCCCTTCTGGATGGAGGTAGGTGGTGGTGGTGGTGGAGAGGTGGAGCTTGATGTTGAGGGCGGACTTGAGCGGGAAGTGGTCATGGCCGAAGGAAGCAACTGGCCCTCTTCATCTTGGCACAAAGTGCTGCACTTGTCCAGTCTTTGTACTGTCTGCCATTCTTTTGCGCCCATTCCGCTTCCCAAATCACTTAGGGCGCAGTCACTTTGGCGTTTGCATGAACATCCTTGCGTACCCTTCGGCTTTGGGTCTAAGGGCTAACCATACGTCCCACGGAGGGCTGTAAAAGCGGAAAATCCTTTTGTTACTAAAGATTTTTCCTTGCAAGGTCGGACGGTACAAAGGTGGTACAAAAAGAAAAAGCGTGCTAATGTGCGCATGTGTGACTTCAATGCATGACAACGCTCATTTGAACCACTCACAAGGGAAACCTAATTTCATCAAATCCAAAACAATGAAAAACCTTTCCAAAGCCGTCGCTGATCCACGAGGAGAAGGTCAAATCCCTTTTCCTGTTGAAACTACCCTGTCTTCAAGAAGCGTAAGTCAACAGACGTTCTCTTTTGACGTGAGAATGAACAAGTCTGAAAAAGAAGTAATAAATAAACTTAGTCGTGACTTTGGTGAAAGTATTGTCACTGTTATTACAAAATCACTCCGCGTCTATCGCGCCATTTCTGAAGCCGCAGGCGAAGGAGGGAGCCTTGTTATGCAAACAAAAAAAAGCGGCACATCCTTTGTTAGCAAAGGCATTTACAATGACTCTGCAGTTTCTGATGAACGGTTAATACAAAAACCGTATTTAGTCTCACCAAAATCCCCTGGCACCAGAATATCCGTAGCTGAGCATCCCTCCAGTAGCGGAACTAATGTTATCAATGAGCGTAAAGATACTGCCAATTATAGCGATACTATTAGCGAAGCAATAATCGCAGTCAGGGATCAGTTTGCGGACAATAATTTAATTCCAGTCAGGCTAAATGCACAGTACATTACCCCGCCAAAAGGACCAAAAAACGCAAAAATCACAATCAAAGTAGACACACTATTTAACGAAAGAATTCATCTATTAGAGCAGAGAACTGGGCTAAATAAAAGTGTTATAGTCAGAGACAGCATTCAATTATACAATTTTATAAAGAAAAAATTTAACAACGAAGATATTAGTTTTTTTATTGGTGATACACCTATTACAGCAATTTGAATACGATTTGAACAATTAGCCAGGGGCTGTGGGTGTGGGCCGCCACCCAACTCCGCCCGTAGAGATGGGCGGAGTTGGGTGCCCTTGCATGTGTTGCAGAAGCTCACCGGCCACAAGAGCTTGGGATCGTTGGGCGAGTATCTGGCCGCCACCGCGATGCCGAGATTTTAGCTGCCATCGTGGGCTTTTTTTATTTGCCCTTCCCTGCAGCTGAAATCGACGACAAAAGGAGAAACCGCGGGAAACGGGCCGAAACCCTAAAAGGACCGCCACCGTGCCCAATGCCTGCCCGCCTACTGCCCCCTTCCTAGAGGCCCTCGTCACCCCGGCCGCTCCAGTCCGTCGCCCTGAGGCTGGATCCGGCCGCCGTGGCCCGTGTGGAGGCCCTGCGGGATCGTCTGAACCATCCGAGCCGAGGGGCCCTGTTGCGCTTCCTGGTGGCCGAGGGGCTGCGCCATGCCGAAGCCACCCTCGAAGAGGCCGCCCGCCACACCTAAGGCTGCCCTGCCGTAGCGCGACCGGCCGCCGCGTGTATTCGGGGGGATGGATTCTGGTTGGCCGAAGGTTTGCAATCGCCGCCCAATCGGTTACCGTTTTGGAGCAGCTGGCATGCGCGGCTACAACACTCCCCACCAGCACGGGAGCGGCATACGGGAAGCGGGCTCTTTTGGGATCACCGCGACCCCGGCACACAGCAAACAAGCCAATGGCTTCGTCTGTGTTTGTAACCACCTGACCTGTGATCTATGTATTCCGATTCTTTTGTGATCGCCGATTGCCGCCGTCCTGGCGCGGCAATGGCCAGTGTCCCGCTGAAGCTGCCGTCCGCCGAAGTCGCCCAGCTGCAGGCAGAAGCCGAGCGGCTGGGAACGTCCCGAACCGCCCTAGGTCGCCATCTACTGCTGCAGGGGCTGAGCCGGCATCTTGAGCAACGTCCCACCGTCAACACCACCGCTCAGGGGGTGCAGTGATGCCAGCCCCCACGGAACGGGCCCTATTCGAGCGCCTGCGGCGAAAGCTCAGGCACGAAGGCCAGACCCTGCACCGCTACCGCGAAAGCTCCCGCGACTTCCTGCAGCTGGGTCGCTACTTCATCACCGACAACCAGACCCGCGGCCTAGTGGCCGGGGATGTGGATCTGGCCGACTGGCTGGAGCTGCCCACCACCTGACAGCAAAACGCCCCGGAACCGCGTCGCGTAACCCTCCCGAAAGGGGGGAGGCCCCCTGTATCCCCCGCTGTGTGCAGCGCAGTGGGGGTCCATCCACCAAACGGGGATGTACGGGTCGGGAATCCGAAGGGTTTTCTAAGGGGTGCTTAGAAACCGTTTTCCTCAACCTGACGTAGTTCAAACGAATCCATGCACTCCACCCCTGTCTCGTTCGTGGTGCCCGATCTGCGCACCCCCGGCGAAGCGATGGCGTCTTTGCCTCTGAAACTTCCGGCGAGCGCTATGGCTGACCTTCAAAAACAGGCCGAGCGTTTGCGCTGCAGCCGCAGCGCACTAGGCCGGGCCCTGCTGGTGCGAGGTCTGCAGCAACTCGAACAAGCCACAACTACCCAGGGGGTGGCGTGATGGTCGCCACAGCCGGCGGAGCCCGGGATGTCGCGGCGGTGCTGTTCTTCCACACCGGCAACCCCCACCCGACCAACCAACCCCTACCGCCTGAGATCACCTGCAGCGCCTGGCCGATCCGGCGGGGCTACAGCCCGCGGGGATTCGCAGCAACCCCTGAGACTCCTTCCGTTGACTCAAAGCAGCACCGCAGAGGCCCCCACCCGGATGGGGGTGCCCCCTTGCCAGGCTTGGTAACTTGTGGGGGAGCCGTCTTTACAAGCGATGCCGGCACCGTCAACCGATCAAGGGCCCCGTCAGACCCTGATGAACTTTCGGGCCACCCCGGATGAGCGTCAGCAGCTGCAGGCCCTGGCCGTCGCCCATGGAACCACCGTGAGCGATCTGATTCGGCGGGGCCTGCAGCTACAGGGCTTCGAGCCCCAGCGTTAAGCCGTTCGTCCCATAAAGGCGAAAGGGCCCCCGGGTACCAAACCGGGAGCCCTCTCAACTACTCAGCCAAACCCCCACCCGTGTGACAACGAAAAGGGTTTGGATCACCGGAGATCCGATGATTATCGCGCATCTGGGGGAGGAAAGCCCCCAGCAGCACCGGCCCCAAGGGGCCTGTTCCACTGATCGTAGTCCTTTCGTACACCCTGGGAAACCCTGGGGTGCGAATCCGCAACCGACCGAAGCAACCCCCACCCCGGCCGTTGATGCTCCAGCCCTTGCCCTGCAACGGATCCGCTCCCTGCTGGAGCTGGCGGCCATCGCTGCAGGCTGCAGCCAGCCCGAGCAAGTAGCCGCCGCCCTACTGGGCGAGGGGGTGGCCTTGTGATCGCCACTGCTCACCTGATCGGCAGCGGCTGGGATGCCTCCATGGGCCCCGACGCCACCGACGCTCACCACCTGGGCGAATGGATCGCCGGCAGCGCCGTACACCCGACCCTGGCCGCGGCGAACGTCACCACCTTGCAGGGGGCCCCGGCCCTCGAAGCACTGGCCGGCGATCGGTTGGAGCAGCTGGGGGGCTGGGCCCAGCAGTACGCCACCGGGCCTGTAACGCGACTACTGGAGCCGCTGGAGCCGATTGCCGCGGCCGGGGGGTGGTGGTGTTCGGGCCTGGATCCGCTGGCCGACTGGGCCCCAATGGTCTGGGGCTGCTTCAAGCCGGACGCCCCCCGGATCGAATCCCGCGATGGCAAAGGGCCACGGGCCCGGAAGTACGAACACCCGATCTCCGCCGCGGCCCGGTCGTTCTGGCTGCGGGTTCCCGCTGTGGTGGCCCAGCTGGTGGCCGATCGCTTCGCGGTGGCGCTGCCTGCTGCTGTGGCCGCTGATGGTGACGGATCCGCCGGAGCGTTCTGGCGGTGGTGGGCCCAGACCCCGGCCTTGCCCCTGCTGCTGACCGAAGGCGCGAAGAAAGCCGCCGCCCTGTTGTCGGTTGGGGTGCCCGCTATGGCCCTGCCCGGGATCTGGAACGGCGCCCCGAATTGCAAGGGCCCCGGTAGCCAGCCTGCACTGCTGGCCGATCTGGCGGCCGTGCCCCTGAAAGGCCGGGCCTGCTGGGTTCTGTTCGATCACTCCGACAACCGGAAAGCCCGCTGGGACGTTGCCGACGCTTCCCGGCGCCTGGGGCGCCTACTGGCGCAGGCCGGAGCTGGGGCCGTGCTGCTGGGGGTCTGCCCTGGCCCGCACAAGGGGGCCGATGACGCCTTGGCCGCTGGGCTGAGCTGGGAAGAACTGGCCGCCCGATTGGAACCGCTGGGGCCTGGGGCCCGCCGCCCCGTGCTGCCGCCTCTGCGTGCTGCTGATCGCATCGCCCCAGCTGGCCAATGGCTGGGGGTGGCCTGTCCTATTCCCCCGCCCGCCGTGGCCCAGCTAGTGGCCCTATCGGCACCGATGGGAGCTGGCAAAACTGAGGCAATCGCCGCGGCCGTGGCCCTCCTGCTGGCTGCTGGTGTGCGGGTGGTGTTGATCACCCATCGCCGGTCCCTAGGTGCTGCCCTGGCCGAGCGGCTGGGCTTGCCCTGGGCCGAGGATGCCGCCCCCGGTTCTGATCTGCGGCAGCAAGGGGTAGCCCTGTGCATCGATTCCCTGTGCTCAGGTTCAGGGATGCAGATCAGGCCCGACGACTGGCGCGGCTGCGTGGTGGTGATCGATGAGGCCGCGGCAGTCCTGGCCCATGCCCTCACCGCCACCGGGACCGCAATCGCCACCCGCCGGCCCGCCGTGCTCGAAACCTTGACCCCCTTGTTGGCTGGGGCTTCACAAGTGATCGTCGCTGATGCCCAGCTGTCAGACCCCGTTCTGCAGGCCCTCGAAGCCGCTACCGAGGCCCGGGCCCTACTGATCGCCAGCGAACACCGCCCCGCCGCCGGCCGCCGGCTGGTGGTGCATCCCACCCGCCACAGCTGGCGGGCTGAACTGGTGGCCCAGCTGCAGGTCCGCCGGCGGTTGTGGATCGCCACCACCGCCCGCGAAGGGCAGAACGGGGCCCAGAGCCTCGCTCTACTGACCCTGCAGCACTGGCCCACCGCCCGCGTTCTGGTGGTGGATGCCGACACCGTGGCCGATGAGAAGCACGACGCTTCCCGCCTGGCTGGTGACCCGAACGGCATCGCCGGCCGTTACGACGTGGTGATCTGCTCGCCAGCGGTGGCGGCTGGCCTATCGGTCACCCTGCGCGATCACTTCGCGGCTGTGATGGTGACAGCTGGGGGAACCACCGATCCCGATTCAGTGGCCCAGGCTGCGGCCCGTGTGCGCGATGGCTGCCCCCGCCACCTGTACGCCCCGGAACGATCACCGGGAAACCACCTAATCACCGGCAGCGGTGACACCGACCCGACCCAGCTGCTGCGGCGCCTGGGCGAGCATGAAAACGCCACCGTGGCCCAGCTGGTGGGGGCCGGGGTTGATCTGGAGCGCGGCACCACTGGCCCTTGGCTGCCGCTGTGGGCCCGCCTGGGCGCCGTCCGCAATGGCCAACGGCTGGCCTATCGCAGCACCGTTCGGGCCCTGCTGGAGCGGGAGGGATACGCCGCCAGCGATGCCGGCCCCCTGGCAACCGATGCCGTGCCTGTAGCAGTGGCCGCGGCCGATGCCCTTAAGGCGATCGCCACCGAAGCCCAGGCCGCCGCTGATGCCGCCGTGATTGCCGCCGAACCCCTGACGGCAGGAGAGGCCCGGAAGCTGGGGCGAAAGCGCAAGCGAAGCCCAGCAGAACAGGCCCAGCTGGCCCGCTACCGCATCGCCGCAACCTGGGGCCTGGGGGCCACTGACCCGACCCCCGCCATCATCGAAGCCCACCGCGAAGGGCTAAGCCGACGGGCCCGTATGGGGTGGATCCTGCGGAACCTCGAAGGCCGCCAGCTGGTGGCGAAACATGACCATGCGGTGGCCCGGGCCCTCGCCCCGAACCGACGCCACTGGGCCCCCGATCTGTGCCGCGAAACAATCGGCCCGAAGGTCACCGCCGCCGAGGCCCTGGGGCTGCCCAGCTGGCTGGAGCGGGGCGAGTGGTTCACCGCCACTGATGCCCAGCTGCTGGAACTGCAGGCCACCGCCACCGCCCACGGGGGGGGGCTGCTGCAGGTTCTGGGGGTGGGCCCAGGCAAGCGAGCGACTACCACCCTGCGGGGCCTGCTGGCCCTGGCTGGCCATCGCCTCGAAGCGAAGCGAAACCGGGAGGATGGGGACCGAGCCTGGCGTTATCGGGTGGTGCCTGAGGCCCTGCCTAATGGGGTCGATCCTGGCCGGTTGGTGATGGCCTGGCGCGATCAGCTGACCAAACCGCTGGGGGAACCATGAGCGGCCCCTGTCCCAAAAAATCCCCTACAGAGATAAGGGGCAGACGTGGCAAACGCCCCCTGATGCCCGGTCTGGCCGTATCCCGCCGGAGTCCAATCGGGAAAGCTCTGATGACTCTGCGTATCTCGCATTGAACACTCGCGCCCCGCGCCCGTTTGTGGTGCCCGATCACCGCTGCCCCGGCCAGCCCATGACTACCCTGCCGGTCAAGGTTCCATCCATGGCACTAGAGCAACTACAGGCCCAGGCCGAGCGACTCGGATGTAGCCGAACCGCCCTGGCTCGAACCCTGCTACTGCAGGGGCTTGCCCAGCTGGAGGCCGGCATCACCCCGGGGCCGTGATGGAGGAGTTTCTGGATTTCGGGACGCCATCTTTTTAGGTGGTGCTGATGGTGGCTTGTCTGGTCAGCGGTCCCGTCACTGACATCACCGACTGACGGCAGTGACGGAATCCGAAGGCTGTCCCGCTGGGGCACCTTCAAGGGGAGAGGTGAGCCTGAAAACGGCAGAGGTGGACGGTCTCAGACCCCCTCCAGATTGACCCCGATTGGCTTGGCAGGAGGCCGCGGCGGTCAACGAAAAGCCCGTTGATGCACCCTGTTGCGGCACAAAAGCGGCATGTTTTGGGCCGGTTTTACCCGGTTTTGGCACGAAATACCCACAAAAATGCCCTTTGCGGCGCCAAAAAGGGGTGGTTTGGCGGCTTGTGCGCAATAAATTTCCCAGTCTCCAACTGGGTTGGAGCCTGTTCGCCGGCCTAACGTGGGCGTCATAGGGCATCTCGCTGGGTCGTTTCGATGCTTCTTCAAGGTCAGTTCCTGCGGCAAAGGCCCCGCCTCCGCCCGACTGTTGAGACGTGCAAGCGGCTTGCTTTGAAGGATGTGCGGCTCCTGGTGAAGCCCGGCGACGAGACGGCGACTTTGTTGGATGGCACCACCTTGGCCCTGCGATGGGCAGAGGTAAGGGGCTGCTATGGCGACCGTCCAGGCCGTGCCCTGCTGCTGGTCTGTCCCGGCTGCAGTCGCTCAAGTCGTGTGCTGCATCGCCCCCCTGCTGGGGCCTGGGGCTGCTGGAGCTGCACCCCTGTATCCCCTCGATCGCATCGCCGCCCTGGTGCCCGTCCTGGCCGCCCGAAGCCGCCAGAGTGGCAGCGTCAGAAGGTGATGCAGCAACAGCTTCGCTGTGTCAGGTTGCTGGGGCTCAAGAACTGGCCACCGGATCAGTTGTTCTGGACGGCCCGCGATGTGTTGGCTATGCCTCGCCGCCCTGATGCGCCCCGGATCAGCGAGCTGCGGGCTTCAGCCTTGGCGATGCGGTTGGATGTGCTGGACAGGCTTCGGATGGCTGCTATCGCAAAGGCTTCTGATGGATTGATGAAGTCCTTGGGGCTGCCCCCCGTCCTCAGTGATGACGAGCTGGCCCAACTGGAGCCGCGGTACTGGACTACTGCCCAGATCCTGGCAGCCACTGCTTGGGCTGTGCGCCGCGGCCCCAGGGATCCCCGGACCCGTCGCCGAAAAATATCGGAGAAGCTGCCGCCCGCTGCCGCGGCCCCCGTTGCGCTGGCCACTGGCGGCCGTGGTGTCGATTCCATGGGCTGCAGGCCCCCCGCCCCCAGGCCGCGGCCATCCGAGGGGCTTCCGCCGGGCCCTGGCTGAGCTGTTGACCGTCTGATCTGCTCCGATGAGGGGGTTTCGAGTAGCCACCTTTTAAGGTCCGGTGAAACCGCTCGAAACTCCCTTCCATACGCTGCAGGAATAGGGGGGGTGGCCGAATTTTTGCGGTCTATCCATGGGGGCCGCGAAAGAGCCGAAAAAATGGGGGTGGGCCGAGTTTCTTCCCACCACCCATGGGGGGGCGTGAAACGGGCAGAAACTCGGCCATTTCCCGATGTCACCATGGGGGGCGATTCACTGGGAAAATCGAGTTTCGGCCCCCCATCTTTTAGGCAGACGCCGAAAAGTGCAAAAACCCTTGATCTGGATCGTCCGCTACGCGCCAGAAAACCGGGGGGAGCAAGCGCCTTTGGTTCACGGGATTGGATCCGCTACGCAGGGAAAACAGGGGGGCAATAACCTCTGGAGGCTGATCCAAGCGAGAGGGGAAGGGCTAATGGCGCACGAGGGTAATCCCACTCCTGAGGAGAGAATTGCACGCCATCGCAAAATTAGGCTTGAGAAAGAAAGAAAAGAGCAGGCTGAGATAGAAAAAGCCGATGAGCGACAAAGGGAACGGGAGGAAGCTGCTCGTCTCGCCGTTATTCGTCGCCAAAATGTTGCAAATTCCGCCGAAGAGGTACCGGTCAGCAAGGCCATCGGGAAAACCGCAGCCAGTCTTATAAGGGTTGCTCTATTCCTTGGGTTGCTTGCGGTTTCCCTGTCTGTGACAGTGTTCTTTCCGCCTCTGGGTCTATTCATGTTGTTTATGCTTGCCCTGGTTGCTCTCACTGCAAAGTGAGCGCTGCCCACCCTGCTTGCCGCTAACCCACCGAAGCGTCACCGGATAGGGGGTTTCGGCACGCCAGCTTTTAGGCGGTGGTGAAAACGTTCAAAAACCCCTACCGGTTGCTTCCTGTTCTGGGGGGTGGCTGGCTGGCCCTGGGCCCCTGTGTCGGTAGGTGGGTGGTCCGTAGATTCGCCCCCATAGGCCCACCTGCAACCCCGCCACCATGCCCGCCGCCCGCCTTCGGTTGCCCCTGGCCTTGCTGCTGACCCTTGCCGCTGCCCCTGCCCTGGCGGCCGTGCTTGCCGAAGGCCAACCTAAAGGCGGTTTCTACTGGCAGAAAGTCGAACAATCGAACGGGGTTCGATACCTTTGCCGCTCGCAATCGGACGCCAAGATCCAGAAGGCCGCAAAATGCACCACCGTCGGGGCCCCCAAGCCGTGATGGGCCGCCCCTGGCCCCTGCTGGCGCTGATCCTGCTGGCCGGTCCTGCTGGCGCTGCCACGGTCCTATCGGTAGGGGATGGCGACACGATCCGGGTCGCCGATGGCCCCCAGCGGCTGACAATCCGCCTGGCTTGCATTGATGCCCCAGAGATGGCCCAGGCCCCTTATGGGGCCGCTTCCCGTGAGTACCTGCAGGGGCTGGCCCCGGTCGGTTCGGTGGTGACGATCCGCCCCCAGACAAAAGACCGTTACGGCCGCACCGTGGCCGAGGTGTTCCGCAATGGCCGAGCCGTCAATCTGGCGATGGTGCAAAGCGGCCAAGCCTTCGCTTATCGCAAGTATCTAGCCGCCTGCGATGGTGGCGCCTACCTGGCTGCCGAGGCCCAGGCCAAACAATCCCGCCGTGGTGTTTGGGCTGTAAGTGGGGGGATCGAACGCCCATGGGATTGGCGCCATGGGCCCAGAAAGGCCACGTCCACAAGGTCAGGCCCGCCCCCTGCTGCTGGCACCCCTGGCCCTGTTCGTGCTCCCGTTGCGCCAGTGGCTGCCCCTGCTGGCCAGCGTTACACCTGCCGGGAGATTGGCAACTTCGCCAAGGCCCAGCAGCTACTGAGGCAAGGGCACATCTACTTAGATAGAAACGGCGATGGGGTGGCCTGCGAATCGCTGCGGTGAGCCTGTCCGTCCCGAGGAGCTCTGCAGGGGAGCCATCGTTCATTGCCGCCGACTGGCTGGCTGCTGAGGCCCTGGCCGCCCTGCTGATAATCGTGCTCGCCCTCGTCGGGTGGAGGCCCGCAAAGGCCCCCGTGCCCCCGCTGGGCGGCATCAGCGCCAGCAAGGTGGATGGTCAGCAGGCGACAGAAGAGGAGCTATGGGAACAATTAAGAACGCACTTGATTTCGTATAAATGTTTATTGCAGGAGATTGTCCCGTCATCAGCAGCCAGCATGATTGAGATAACTACACAGGAGCCGATTGATCATGCCCAGAAACATGGGATCTACAGACGAAGGGTCTTCATCGTCAGACTCTTCTTGCACTACTGCACGGCAAGTTGGCAGGGCCGTTGGAGAAGCAGCATGGGATCTAATAACTAAAGAATTCGGGGGCCCCGCTGGTCCATTGCTGGACACAGCGGGGAAGAATGCTGCTGGTGAACTTTCAGGTGCTGCTTTGGAGAATGCTTGCCATGACGCGTCTAGGGATGGTGCTGAACAAGTGGCAAACGAAACGGCGGCCGGCAGGGATGCCTCTACCAGGAACCGCCTCCACGGTCGCTGGGGCGACGGAGGATAAGCGAAATGTCGGAGGCCTCTTTTCATGTAATCGGTACCGCAGATGGAAGGTATATTGTTGATCTAAGTGAACTGCGCTTGAGTGATAGCGAATTTTGCAACATGAAGCTCGTTCTTGAGTTAGCAGTCCGGACGCAACTTGCTGTGGGGAACCATGCGCCGCCCACTCCACTCACTGATCCAGTTGATATCCATGACAGGCTGCCCCCTCCCCAGCGCCATGGTGATCCCCCCTTCTGTTAGCAACAGCCAGTAAGTGGGCTTGCGAATCGCCGCGGCCCCGCCTGTCCGTCTGCGGGAACCCTGCGGCAGCACCCCCACCCCGGCCCCGCCGATGCCCACCCCTGCCGATCCGCTGGCCCAGCTGCTGGCGGCCGTGCTGGCCTATCGCCCCCAGCCCAGGGCCTGGCCGCGCCCCCGGCCCGCCTATCTGCCCCACCCCCGCCGCCGGCTGCCCAGAGTTCGGGGGGTGGTGCGGGTTCATAGAGAATGGCACCTATGAAGGCTTACCAATCTCTGAGTGAGTACACGCAATAGTTATAATTAGTTTTTGGGTTGTGTGACGCTATTGTTAAGCTTTTCAATTGCTTCTTTCGCTGCTTCTTTTGCTACTTGACCCGAAGCAATTAGCTGTGCGCCAGCCGCAATTATCGTTCCCGTTATAGCTAACGCCCAAGGCTTAACTTCTTTGTCTTTAGTGGTTACTCCTAGATATCCAAACATAGCAATTAGGATGAAACTAGCAAACCAGGGAACTATGTAACTCCATTTTTGTTTCCATATATCAAGCTTTAGTATCTCGGTATTTATTTGTTCTTGAGACCAAACTTTATTAGTTGCGTATTGATCGCCTACGCTTCTCGCACTGTTATCTGACTCCGGATAACTAATAGAAGCGTCTTGAACTTCTCCTGATACTGTGATATGTGAGTTTAGAACATTATGTGCAAACGTCTTTTTCTCATCATATGAAGACATTGCTTTATGCGAATTATGTCACGTCAACAAACTGAATGGAACGGCCTTTCTCAGCTTCCTCCAGCGCTTTTTTGTAAAGCCCTACAGCGCGGTCAATGACGGTCGCTTTTGACGTCCCGCTTTCATCTGCGAGCTTTTCAAGCGTCTGCAGAAAAGATTCATCAGCACGAATTTCCAGTCTTCCTGTTTTTGCCATGGGTGCCCCGGTTTTTTGTGGTGGTGGTGGTGGTGGTATTTGCACGTCCGGTCCGGTCCGGTCCGTACATTATCGAACTTAGCATTCGACAAAGTTATTTTGTGGGCTTTTAGCAAAGAGTTTTTTCTGGGAGTGCTTTCATAAGAATCAGCATTTATTCCACTCCTCCGTCCGTGGTGGGTAATTCCAAACTTTGCTGCTATGACTGGGGTATGGGGCAGCGCCATGCTGTCAGTGACAGCAGCCAGTGACGGCAGTGACGGCGACACCGCCGGAGCCCGAAGGGGTGGCGGACGTGATCCGATTGCCCTAGCCTCCCTGTCACTGATGGCACCGACTGACGGCAGTGACAGACTCCGCCCCCCTCGAAGCCCTGCCCGATCTGACCCTGGCCGAAGCTGGCGATCGCTGGGGGGTGAGCAGCCGTAACAGCGTCAAGGCCCGAGCTGCCGCCCTGGGGGTGGAGCTGCGCCGCGAATCGAGCACCCGCACGGTCTGGCCCGCTGAATACGTGGCCCTGGGGGATCGGCTGGCTGAGCACCTGAAAAACGGCGGCACCCTGGCCAGCTTCGGCCCATCAGTGACAGCACCGACTGACGGCAGTGACGGGCTATCGCAAGCCACACCCTTCGCCCCTGGCGATGGATCGAAGCGGCCCCGCCGATCTGCGGGCCTGTCACTGATGGCACCTACTGACGGCAGTGACGCCATGGCGGCCCTGGTTCAGTTGGCCGCGGCCATGGCACCACCCCCACCCCCGGCAGACCCCTTGACCGTCTCACGGGGCCTGGCTGAAGCTGCCGATTTGCGGGCCTGGCTGACCACCCCCGAGCTGGCCCAGTTGCTGGGCATGGCCCCCGGCACAGTTCGGGGCTGGAGCACCGGCCACCGCCCCAGGCCCGGCTTCGAGCTGGAGAAACGGAAGGAAGGGGCTTCGGTGTGGTGGCATGTCAGTGACGCCACCGACTGACGGCAGTGACGGATTTGCCTGCTGTCACTGACAGCACCCGCTGACGGCAGTGACGCCACGTAACGAACCGGCCCCGCCCACCTTGTACCACCCTCTACCGTCGTAGCCTGTTGGTACACCGAAGGGATACGGCTGTGGAACTGATCGCCTACTACCGGGTTTCAACCGCTCGCCAAGGTGAGAGCGGCCTAGGTCTCGAAGCCCAACGCTCGAAGCTCCAGCAACTGGCGGCCGACCGTGGGGCCGTGGTGGTGGCCGAGTTTGTGGAAGTCGAATCGGGCCGCAAAGCAGAGCGCCCCCAGTTGGCCGCGGCGATGGCCGAAGCCCGCAAGCGTGGCGCCGTGGTGGGGGTGGCGAAGCTCGATCGCCTGGCCCGTGATGCTGAGCTTGTACTTCGCCTGGCCCGCGAAGCTGACCGCAACGGCTTCGGGGGGCTGCTGTTCGCTGATCTGCCGGAGGTTGACTGCACCACGGCCGCCGGCCGCATGGTGCTGACCGTGATGGCTTCCGTCGCTGAATACGAAGGCCGCCGGATCGCCGAACGCACCCGCGAAGCCCTGGCCGCCGCCAAGGCCCGTGGCGTCAAGTTGGGCGGCAGTCGCCCCGGCACCCTGAAAGAAAACGCCGCATCGAAGGCAGCCGCCGCCGGCCGATCCGAAGCGCTCCGCCCAATCCTTGCCGCCATGGTTGCCCAGGGGGCCAGCCTGCGAGCGATGGCCGGAGCCCTGGCTGCTGCAGGCACCCGCACCGCTGCAGGCCAGCCCTTGAGCCCTACGCAAGTCCGCCGGCATCTGGAGCGGCTGGGGCTGGCAGCTATTGGGGGCTGATGCCCTGCAGACTTTGCCGCAGACTTTGCCGCAGACTTGCCCTCGTTTTATTGGCGTATCAGGAGTATCAGTAGACGCAGCGGATTTATATTCCACTGACAATTATCAACGGTTGACATGCACCAGTGGAGTGGCTTAGTTTTGGCGCGTTCGATCTAAGCAATTCTCCATGAATCTCGATCACTTGAACTTAGGAGCCATTGCCTTTACGTCACAACACGAAACTCCCACTCATGTTTCCATGCACCACTTTCTCTTGTTCCTTTATGTCGCCCGGTTTGGCGGCCGATGCACCTATCAGCAACTAGAGGATGGCTTGGGCCTCAACAACAGCAGCGTCAGCCGAACCGTCAACGCCATGGGAGCGGAGCACCGCAATGGCAAGCCAGGGCTAGGTCTCCTGAGCACCTATAACGACCCAGACGACGGTAGACGTTTCATCGTTACCTTCACCCCCAAGGGCTCCGCCTTACTGCGCCAGCTTCAGGCGATTTGAACCTTTGGCGCTACCGAAGCTCTGCAAACCCAGGGGACTAGCAGTCACTCCAATCCTTGCCGCCATGGTTACCCAGGGGGCCAGCCTGCGAGCGTTGGCCGGGGCCCTGGCCGCTGCCGGCCAACCCTTGAGCCCTACGCAAGTCCGCCGCCATCTGGAACGGCTGGGGAGGACCGCAAGTCTCTCTATTGTCAGTATTTTTATCTAAATCAAGCGCCCCTAAACTAACTAGAGGCGCAGAGATTGAAGCAATAGCTACCTAATTTGATGACGACCAAGCAGGTGGATTGCCTCAAAAAATACGCTTTTAATAATTTCTGCAATTATTCCAATTGAGGCGTGCCTTGCTATGTCGAAAAATGCGCCGTGAATCTTGCCTTCATCCTTTGGTTCTTCGTTGAAATCGAAGCCCTTCTGGATGGAGGTAGGTGGTGGTGGTGGTGG
>Ga0209087_1001286_pt1 | contig 14766 bp, 16 predicted proteins | sample S_130805_EF_Meta_FD_187321 | JGI IMG/M metagenome (GOLD analysis project Ga0209087, IMG submission 187321) | Freshwater microbial communities from Lake Simoncouche, Canada to study carbon cycling - S_130805_EF_MetaG (SPAdes) (version 2) | ecosystem: Environmental > Aquatic > Freshwater > Lake ... | reverse complement strand
ACTAAGTCTGGATTAGCAACACAATCTTCACCAATGAATTTAGTAAATCCTGTGTAGTTTGATTTTCCGGTTAATTGAATATAACCACGACCTCTGAATTTAAAACCTTCTTTAGAAGCCTCATTACCATTACCCATTCTATCAGCATAAACTCTTGAGGCAATTTTTTCTGGATTTCTTGCATAACCAGTAGCTGTTGTAGTATTAAAGTATCTACCAAAAATTTTAACAAGACCATCAGCTGTGTAATTTAAATTTTCAGAAACAGCTTTGAATCCACCACTTTCGTGACCACACTGCGATAAGAAGTGAGCCAATCTTAAATTGTTTGTGATATTGAATTTAGTAGCAGTATCAGGAATTTGTGCGATAACTGCATCTGGAATATGACCTTTTAAGTTTTCTAATTTGAAACTTGATGGTGGAATAACAACAGGAGCTGCATCTTGTACAGAAGTACCAAATAATTTTCCCCAAGTACCATCACCAACAATACCATCAGCCGTTAACCCGTTTGTAGATTGCCATTTTTTAACTGCGGTTTCAGTACCAGGACCAAATGAACCATCAGCACCAATACCTAGTTTCTCTTGAAGTTTTTTAACGTCTTCACCGTTTGAACCAATTTTTAGTAACATAATTATTTTATTTTTTTTGGTATATATAAAATGAAAAAACTTTTAATTTCTTAAAATTTTCTCAGTATTTGTTCCAATCGCTTATGTGCACTACTCCCAGTTCATCTATATAAGAGTCCGATGTTTCTAAATCTTTTTCATCTTTCATCTTTTCTTCGGTATCCATTTGAGCAACATCCAGTGTTTTATCAATTGGAGTTTCTATTTCCAATTCATCTCTCTTAAAATCTTCAAACTTCTTAAACCATTTCATACTATTATATATTAACTTTTGTGATTATTATTTTACGGTAATCTCCAAACTCACTTCTCATTTTTTTATTTAATGATATCCAAGAATCTAATAAATTTTTCTTAACTGATTCTTCTCTACCAACATTCCACATTTCACTTTTCATAAAGTCAGGCTCACCAATCAATTTATCATATTTTAAAAAGTAAATACTATTAGTACTTCTCTCTATTCTGTATTCCAATATTTCTGATAATAAGTTGAATTCTGGTTCTAATTTGTGCCCTTTAAATATAACATTACCATCTATATCCTGACCATTGTCTATATAAACTCTATATTCATATCTACCAAATGATTTACATTTTACATAACACATAATTAGTCTATTATTTTTAATACAACTCTTTCTACAAATTCTTTCATATCATTTATATCTATGGTACTTAGAGAATCCGCTGGTGAATGACAGTTGTAAAGTAATTTGTAATCTAAATACTTACCATCATTGAATATAACTTTTGATTTCTCTCCTTCTGATAATGGTGGTAGTGGATTAATTACAACTGAATCTATTCCTAATTTTCTAAGTGAAACAGCATCATTAAACGGAGTATCAACTATTGGACAATCAAACATTGATGTTATTCTATCTGATAATGAACCAGGGTATCTACCAATAAAAAAGTATTTACCTCCTTTTCCAGTTAGCTCAAAATTTAATACCCATTCAATATCACCGAAATCACCATCTTTTATTTGATTTCCAAGTCTAGTACTTCCAACACCACCTATTTCTTCACCATCAACTATAACTGCGTTTATACTTGGTCTTAGCTTTTTAGTAGCAATAACATTAATAACAGATGCAGAGTTATCATTTGCATTATCAATATTTGGATTAACTATATCATGGTGGGCAATTATCATTCTGTTGGAACTGCCTTTCATTATTATATTATAATAGTAAGTATCACCACTTAGAAATTGGTCTAATTCATATTTAATATTTTCAGAATCAAGAAGATCCATTATGAATTTAACTCTTGGTGTTGGTTCTTGTGTATTCTTTCGACAGCTTCCTAAATTTCTAACTGCGCAAAAATCTGTTATTTTGTTATAGATCATGATTCAACAAAGTGATAATTTTTTAATATATCTATATAGTAAAAATGTAACTTTTAATTATGGATTATTATGATATTTTAGGTGTGGATAAAAGTGCCACACAAGACGAGATTAAAAAAGCTTATAGAAAAAAAGCAGTTGAACATCATCCTGATAAAGGAGGAGATGAGTCTAAATTTAGAGAAGCTTCTCAAGCATATGAAACCCTATCAGATGAACAAAAAAGAAGAGAGTATGATACATACGGTTCTGGTGGTGGTAATCCATTTGGTGGTAGACACCAATCACATGGATTTAATATGGATGATATTTTTAGTCAATTTGGTGATATTTTTGGTGGACGTTATGGTCAACCAAGACAAAGGCAACGTAAAGGAAATGATTTGCGAGTTCAGTTAACCGTTAGTTTAGAGGATGTTATAATTGGATGTAACAAAAAAGTTAAATATAAAAGACAAACACCTTGTGTAACTTGTAGTGGTAAAGGCGGAACAGATTTGAAAAACTGTTTAGCTTGTAATGGTTCTGGCCAAAGAGCTGTTACACAACAAACTCCATTTGGTGTTATTACACAAGCTGTTCCTTGTAACAATTGTGGTGCATCTGGTCAAGTAGTAAGTGATCCTTGTAAATCTTGTAATGGTGAGGGAACTAAGTTAACAGATGAAACTGTTGATATTACCTTACCAAAAGGTGTTGCTGGTGGTATGAATCTAGCAATGTCGGGATATGGGAATCATGTTAGAGGCGGACAACCAGGTGACTTACAAATCTCAATTGATGAAATTAGACATCCTAAGTTCAGAAGAGAAGGTAATGATTTACATTGTGAAGAATGGATAAGTATTCCAGATGCGGTATTGGGAACTAAAATTAATGTTCCGACTATTCAAGGTGATATTAACTTTGATGTTAGTTCTGGTTGTGAAAGTGGAAAAGTATTTAGAATGGCTGGAAAAGGTGTTCCGGTTTTATCGAGTGATGGTAGAAATCACGGAACTGGAAATCTTTATGTGACAGTTAATGTAAAAATTCCAAAAAATATTTCCTTAGAGGAAAAACAAGTATATCAAAATTTGAAAAATTTGTCTAATAATTAAACAGAAGCCTCACTTCCATTAAAACCGAATACAATTTACATAAAAGTAACGGGTGACAAAGTTGAAAAAGTGATTTCATTTTATTAATATATAGAGTATAATATCACATTAGGACCGTGATAGTTACCTGGCAAAACAGGTGTCTTAAAACCCAGAGTTCGCTCCTCTGGGTTTTTAATTTTAAACTTTTTATCTTCATTTTAATATCATTAAAGGTAATTAAATTAATACTAATCCTTAATAATTATTTATGAAATACGAATTGAAAATAGAATTCAAAGACAATCAACAATTAGAACAAGTAATCCAAAAGTCTTATTTTGAAGATGGAACATTAGGTAAACTTGTAGGCAAGAAAAGTTATGTAACAATTGATTCAGAAGACCCATTGTTTATTATATTCAAAGGATTGAATAACATAACTGTTAAACTTATAAACGAAGAGATGATTGATGGTAGCATGAGATGTGTAGTTGATGAAACAGATAAAGCTATCAGTCTATACCCAATCAACAACTATTGTATCGTTGAAGATAAAAAATACTCATTCTATTAATTTATGAAATTTGATTTTGAAGAAATAAACTTAATTCCAAAGTTATGTATTGTTGATTCACGTTCCGAATGTGATACATCAGTACAATTTGGTGAACATAAGTTCAAAGTACCAGTTGTTCCAGCTAATATGGAATGTGTAATTGATGAAGAACTAGCTATTAAATTAGCATCTAATGGATACTTCTATATCATGCATCGTTTTGATATTAATACAATTGAATTCATTAGAAAGATGGATAAATTGGATTTAGTTACTTCAATTTCAATTGGTGTTAATGATGACTCTTATGAATTAATTGAAGATATTTGTAAGAATAACTTATATGTTAATTATATCACAATTGATATCGCTCATGGTCACTCGGTTAAGATGAAGAAAATGATTAAATTCATTAAGAATTTGTTGCCGGATACATTTGTAATTGCTGGTAATGTTTCTACATCAGAAGCTGTTTTTGATTTACAAGATTGGGGAGCCGATGCCATTAAAGTTGGTATTGGTCCAGGTTCTGCCTGTACAACTTATCCAGCCACTGGATTCGGAAGTAGAAACTGTCAGGCCTCAACTGTTTATAGTTGCTCTATGGTAGCATCTGTTCCAATTGTCGCTGATGGTGGTATTAGAGTACCTGGTGATATTACAAAATCATTAGTGCTTGGATCAACTATGGTCATGGTTGGTGGAATGTTATCTGGATTTACGGATTCTCCGGGTAATGTGGTTGAGTGTGATGGTAAAAAGTATAAAGAATTTTGGGGCAGTGCCTCAAGTTTTCAATCTGGTAAGAAAAATAGAATTGAGGGTAAGAAGAATTATATTCCTTTCAAGAATAAAACTATTTTAGATGAAATGACTTACTTAACAGAATGTCTTCAAAGTTCAATCTCATATGGTGGTGGAAATGATTTAGAATCACTTAATAAAGTTAAATGGATTTAATATGAATAGATTTATTAGTAAAATTAGAGAAGAGTTAGAACAAGAGAATAAATCACTTGTTGACTTTGACCGTTGTCTTAATCTTTTACGAGATGTTGAAGATGAAATGGATATGATGGAGTCCGAGAATCAAGAATTGGATTCAAATAATTATGATTTAGAAAGAAAGATTGAAGACTTAGAGGATGAATTGTTCTCTAATAAGGAAACAAGAAAAGTTCAAACATTAGATGATGTTTATAAAGAAGAAATCTTTGATGAACTTTCTAAAAAATACTCTCACTGGAAACTAGAAGAGTTATTAAAAAGTAATAATGTTTTGTGATCCAATTACCAATTGATAAAGAATCAAGAATTAAAATACTTTCCGAACACTGCGCTAAGATAGAATCACTTATACAAATAGCAGGTATTACAAATCCAGTTCTAATTGAATATAAAGACATTGAACAACTAGCCAATGAAAGAAGAATCTACTTCTTAGTAGAAGCTCCTGCATTTGTTATGACCTATACTGATAATGGTCAAGTGTTAACAAAAAATTGTATTGTCGAAACATTTAGATATGATTCAAATTTCTCAAAGATGGTTCAAAATAGATATCAAAATGGGGAGGTATTTGTATTTTATCAATTGAATAAGTCAATGAATACAATAAGAGGAACTTTTGTTAAATCACCGGATGTTATTTCTAAGGAAAGAGATTTAAGGATTGATGAATTACTTAGTTAAATCCAACCCAAGCCTTAACTGTTTTTAATCCGGCTCTGTGTAAGGAATTAACTCTATGATTTCCATCAATAATAGTAAAAGTATTTTTGTAACTCCATTTAGTATCACCATCTAAAACAATTGGTGGATAGTTATTTGTTTCCTTAAACATTTTCTTATAATCTTTCATATAATCAATATCTAAATCATATTCATCAATATTGATTTTATCAATTGGGATTTCTGTTAGTTTATATTTTGAAAATTGTCCAATTCTTTGACCAATGTCGCCATCAGTAAAATCTTCTTCATTTCTATGGAGTTGTTCTACATAGTTATAAATATCACTTTCATCTAATACTTGACCAATTTCGGCGTTATACCAACATAAGTTAAGATAGTGTTCTTTTCTTGGTAGAAAAGATTCTTTAAGAATCTCAGTTGACTTATCATCTGTGTGTGATATTTGAAAACTAAAAGTTCTAAATGTTGCAAAAATACTGTTCCAAGTTATTCTCATTACATCATATCCAAACTTTTCTATTCTTTCAATTAGTTTATTCAAATCATTACTGAATTCCTCTCCAGATTTTTCCCAATTAAACTTACTATTCAATTGTACTCCGAATTGAATATGGAATTTATCAAATCTTTGTAAGGAAATATATCCAGAGTAATCTTCATGTGTTTCAAAACTTAGCTTCCACTTTTCTGAAAATTCTAAAGCTAAATCTTCTATCATATCATTATCATCATTTGATAGAGTTGCCATCGCCTCATTAAACTGTTTAAAATTAAAGATATGAGACTCTTTTGCAAGATGACCCCATTCCTCTCCAAAAACCCATTTCCACTTTTTGGGAGCTTTAGCTTTAGAACCATATTTGTTTCTAATAGCCCAAATTAATTTTAACTGTTGTTTAGATTTTGCCGGCATTACTATATTATCTTTTGACCATGATAAACCATGAACTTGTGGACATTCCTTTGATTTCTTCTTCAACTTCTTTCATTTCTTCTTTACCTTGAGAAACCATGTCAGCAGAGTTATAAGTAACACCACCTGGAAGTGTAAATGTAAATGCTCCCAACATTCTACCTTGTTGTTGTTTTGCCCAACCAGTAACATATTTAAGGAAGTATTGATCTGTTAATAAATTCTCTAATGGGATATTAACATAAGCTTCTAAAACTAAATGATGTTCTACATTAGTTAAGATATTTAATCTATGTGTAAGTTGATTATAATGAAATTTGGTGGTATATAAATTCATTTGATTCAACATATCAGCCATTGAATCGATCATTGTTTTATAGACACCTAATTCACCAATGGTAGTAACATATGATGATAAATAAGGTTGATTTGTAACACCTAGGTTTACGGATAAGTTAGGAACATTAATACCTAATTGTAGTAAATTTTGATTACTCATTTTATAAATCCAAGAAATAGATTGAATCTCACAAGGAAGTTCAATAAATTTAGAGTTGGTATATTCAGCGGTACTAAAGGCGGCTTTATCAATAAAGTAATACATTTTACTTACTGCGTATTGATAGTTTTGATAAAACCATTTATTTGCGCTGGTTTCAACAAATTGTCTAATAGAGTGATCTGGTAGATTTTTTGGAAGAGCTCCTCCAACAGTTACATCGGTTTGAACATAGTCAATGAATTCTTCGATTGATATTGCGCTCATACATTTTAGTTATTTTGTATGAGTATATATTAAATTAATAAACCTAACTTATAATTTGGTCTATTTTAATCATGAGTATTTAATTTAACACAGGTTAGAACTTGTCCGACTTTAAAGTCTATATATGTTAATTTATTTGAAAACATTTTTAGTTTCTATGGTATTAAACCACAAATATAATAAAACTTTATCTAAATATAAATATATAATCTAATACAAATTAAAAATAACTATGGCACAAGAAGAACCAATTTTAAAACCAAATCCAGGAAGATTCGTAATTTTCCCCTTGAAACACCAAGATATTTGGGAAATGTATAAAACGAGTGAACACTTATTCTGGACAGCTGAAGAAATTGACTTAGCTCAAGACCTTACAGACTGGAATGAGAAGTTAAATGAAGATGAAAGACACTACATTAAAATGGTATTAGCTTTCTTCGCTGCATCTGATGGTATTGTTAATGCCAACTTAGCTAACAACTTCATTAATGAGGTTCAATATCCTGAGGCGATGTTCTACTATGGCTTTCAAATTATGATGGAAAACATTCACTCTGAGACTTATTCTCTTTTGATTGATACTTACATCAAAGATGAAGAAGAAAGAACAAAATTATTCAATGCTATTGAACACATTCCTTGTATTATGAAAAAAGCTGATTGGGCATTGAAGTGGATTGAATCTCCAAATTTTGCTGAAAGACTGGTTGCTTTTGCAGCTGTTGAAGGTATCTTCTTCTCTGGTTCTTTCTGTTCAATTTATTGGCTAAAGAAACGTGGATTGATGCCAGGTTTAGCGTTTTCAAATGAGTTAATTTCTCGTGATGAAGGAATGCACTGTAAATTTGCAACACTTCTTTACAATAACCACATTGTAAATAAGATTGGTGAAGAAAGAATTAAAGAGATTATCTGTGATGCTGTTGAGATTGAAAAAGAGTTTATCTCTGAATCTTTGCCAGTATCTTTAATTGGTATGAATTCTAACTTAATGAAACAATACATTGAATTTGTTGCTGACTTTTGGTTAGTTGAATTAGGATGTTCTAAAGTTTATAATTCAGTTAATCCTTTTGATTTCATGGATATGTTATCACTTCAGGGTAAGACAAATTTCTTTGAAAAGCGCAGCGGAGAGTATAAGAAAGCCACGGACCGTGACTTCAACTGGAGTGATATGAATGATGACTTCTAAAGAAAACCCAGTTGAAAGACTGGGTTTTTTATTAATCTATTAATGTAGAATCATATTCTAAATATATAGAAAAAATGATAAATTAATTTAATGGCAAGAATTGCAATTGACCAATTAGCTACTGGAACATACTCTGTACTACCAACATATACTTCAACTGGGTGGTCATTGGGTTCTTTAATAAAACAGTTTACGGGTTCTCAATCAACTGATAACTTTATTGGACCAATTAAAATAGCTCAAGCTAGACCATTTGAAGAATCAACAGCATTTCAATTATTAATGATTGATGCGATTTCTTGGTCTAGTAGATATGATTGGGTTTTTGGTATAGAGAACTTAGCAACTGCTGTAGCTACTCGTAGGATAATGGCTTATCTATATGATAGAAATAATGGTACATATACTTGGAAAGGTTTTATAACAATGACCCTAAATACATCAACTGCGCATACAACTCGTGGTCTAAGAGTAGCATATTATACACATACTACTGGAACAGTTGCTGTATCTGGTACTGCTGTAACTGGAACAAGTACACTATTTACAACACAGAGAATTGGAGCAGGTGCTCGTATTGGTTTTGGTACAACTGATCCAACCGCAGTTACAACTTGGTATTATATTTCCTCTATTACAAATGATACTACTATTACTTTAACAACGACTGCTGTTACAATTGGTTCTGGTACATCCTATGTTATTGAAGAAATAAGACCGATTGTTGTTACTACAAATGCCACGACTACGAACGGTGGTGTATTTATAGCAAAGGGTATTAACTGGGACACTTTCACACCAGCTGGTACAACTATTTCCGCATCAGCTGCAACCACCGATAACTTGCAGTTGGTCTATTGGTTAGCAGATGCTGCAACTGTTACTAATACTACTGCTGCTGGTGCTGGTATAGATGGTTCTACTAACTTATTATTTAATAGTACATTTACACATTCTTTATATGTTCCAGATGTAACTACTACAAGGGTTTACTCTTATAATCTAAGAGCAGCTGATACTATAAGTGGTGGTAAAATGACTTTAAGTGCTGGTACTAACTCTGTAATTACAGGGGCTCAAGCTTTTACTGGTACTTTAACCACAGCTCAAAACTGCATAGTTAAAACTGCAAATCATGGACCAGGTAGTGGTGTAAAATCTTTATATTTTGTTACAACAACAAGGCTTTATAGAGCAGCGACTTCAAATATAACAGTTGGTAATGTATTTTGGCAATCCGATGTTAGGGCTGAGGTTCCTCCTGGAGGAACAAATACCATGCCAGCGACATCTGTTTTATCATCTATTGATTATGATTCAGTTGCTGATAGATTTTTAGCATTAACAACCAACGCGACTGCTTTTAGGTCTTACTATACTCAGTTTCCAACAACTTCTGGTAACCAATTTGACTATGTTTTCTTAAATGACTTTAAGTTATATGATGGATCAACATCAGATAATACCAGTGTTCCAATTCCATATAACACAAATTCTACTGCTTGTCTTTCTTGTACGGTAAATGGTGTTACACATCTATTGAGAAGTGGTACTGGCGCTGTTGGTCAACATGCTTTATTTGCTATTCCAACCGGCGCTCACTGGGATTATACATCAACATCAAATCAGGTTGCTATATCTCCAGCTATTACCACATCAAGTAATAATAAATTTGTAAGAGTTATTCCATATTCTATAAATAGTTTAGGAAGTGGATCTTTTCCGATTCCATTGAATGATTATAGAACTTATTATAGAACATCTGGTATATCTGATAATTCTGGTTCTTGGACATTATTAAACGGAACTGGTGATTTATCATCTGTTACCGGAACTTCTCAAATTCAATTTAAATTTGAATTTCAAATGTTAGGTCAGTGTTATGGCATTCCACCAAGAATACTTGGTTTCTCAGTTGTTTATGATGACTTATCAACTGAATCGCACTATCAGCCATCTGTTAATTATTCTAGTACTACATTAAAGCAATTTGCTTGGAGATTTGCTACTGCTTTTGGTACAACAGTTCCAGCTCTAAGAGTTCGATTGTATGATGCAACAACTGGTGGCTTATTAGTTGATGATAACACTTCATCCGCAACTGGTACATTTGAAAAATCTACAGATGATGGTGTAAACTGGTCTTCTTGGACGAATACGGATAAAACAAATAATACAACTTATTTAAGATATACACCATCTTCATTAGCTGATAGTATAAAAGTAAGAGCTTTACTTACATTAAATTAATAATTAAATATGACTTATTCAATAACAACTGACACAATTTTTGACAATGCTAGGTTTGCCGTATTAGAAGGTGGCATTTATGACCAATATGACTTAGTTATTTGTTACTTAGTAGATGGTGAAAAAGAACCATATTGTAAATTCGAGGCAAGACATATTGTACTTGGACAAGAAGTTTATCAATAATAATGGCACTAACAGCAATAGAATTTGGTGGAACCGCGAGTGGAGTATCCGAACAGATTGGTTTTATAATGAACTTGAATAGAGGTAATTATGGAACTGTATCTGATATTAATTTCGAATCTAATTCTTCATCTGGTGTATTACAGATGAAAACAATTTCAACTGCAACTACAGAGTATTCCTTTACTTTTGTTAGTTAATTATTAACTCTATCTTTTTGGTATTGTGATGTTTATAATCAGGTCTTTTGTTCTATCTGCTCCCGAACCTATTCTGAATCCATTGGGTGTCCATGTTGTAGGTGAATCTCCTATAAGTCCTACAATTGATTGAGGATTTCCAATAAGATCACATTCAATATTTGTTATTGTAAATGATGAATTATCTCTAAGAGAAGCGTTTGCTAAGTTTGTCTGTAAATCTGTGTATGTTTGTACCATATTATTTTTTATTTTAATATACAATTCACTAATTGAATTGTTAATTTGCTATCTCCTTCAGAGTTAATTGTATTTGAGCTGTTCTCTGTGACCACGTCTATATAGAAATATTCACCTGGATCTAATATTATGTTGAAGCTAAATGGGATTAGTGAATAGTTGGATCCACCGAAGTAGCCCACCGATACTTGAGAAGATAGTGCTAAAACATTGTCGATATTTTTGACACCTCTTACTACTTGGTTAATAAAACTACCACCAAAACTACTCCATACAACATAGCCAGAAACTTGAAGAAATAAAACATACCTTCCATTATTAGTATAAACTCCACCACTACTATATTCTAATTGATATGTATTAGATAATTCATAATTGCTATTTTTGACTTGTATTGTATTGAAGTCAACAATTTGCGGCGGTGAACCAACAGAAATATTCTGTTGGTAGTTTGTAGACCATGTATCTATAGCTGGTATGATAAAAGAAGGACCTTGTTCCCCTTGTGGACCTTGTTCCCCTTGTGGACCTTGTTCCCCTTGTGGACCGGATGTTCCATTTAATACCCAAGCTTTACCATTATATATCCATGTACTTCCGTTGAAAGTATAGGGTTGTCCCGTTATTGGACTTGATGGAAAATTTATATTTGGCATATTTTATTAACTTGTTTTATTTGTTCTTAACACAATATTTACTCTATTTACAGTTGATACAGAAATAACATTAAATTCATAGATATCTCCTTGACTAAATGTTGCTGACCACCCTGTTAATGTACTATTTGTTGATTTTAATGAGGTTGTCATTCCTATATAGTTACCACTTGTTACGGATGTTGTGGTTGGAAAAGTTGAAAAGCTTGCTTTCTTTAAATCGACTTGTATGCTACCTGATATATTTGCAAACATATCCCAACCAGTAATTGTACCACCATATGGCATACTCACATATCCTTTACTACCATTTGTTATGACTGATGTTCCTGCATCAATTGTTAACCCAAAAGAACCAGTTGTTATACCAGTTGGTCCAGTAGCTCCGGTTGATCCTTGTGGGCCAGTTGGTCCTTGAGTACCAACACCGGTTGATCCTTGTGGGCCAGTTGGTCCTTGAGTACCCTGATCACCTTGTGAACCGGTTGGTCCTTGAGTACCAACACCGGTTGATCCTTGTGGGCCAGTTGGTCCTTGAGTACCCTGATCACCTTGTGAACCGGTTGGTCCTTGTGGTCCATCTAATCCGGTAACACCTTGTGGTCCAGTACTAGCTGGTGCAACCCATTGATATGAGTTGCCGTCATTTATCCAAACATATTCTAAACCAGTAGTTAAATCATACCATCTATCTCCACTATTTGAAGCAGTTGGTGTAGTATCTTGAACATAGTAGTTACTACCTGGTCCAGTCGGGCCTTGATAGCCTTGGAACCCTTGAGTTCCGGTTGGTCCTTGAAATCCTTGTGGTCCTTGATTACCCTGGCTCCCCTGGAAACCTTGTGGCCCACTTGGTCCTTGATAACCTTGATTTCCTTGTGGACCGGTTGATCCAGTGGCACCACCACCTCCAACAATTGTAGTTTGATAATAAGTATTACCGTTATTATCCACCACCATATATCTTGTTAGTTCTGATGAGGTAGTACCAATTGAACTAATTCTTAGTGTATCTGCTATAATTTTACCATCGCCTTGAATAGAAGCAGATACCGTTCCTGCGCCATTTTTGATCCTTAAAACATCATCAGAGTCAGAAGTAGTGCCTCTCTGAATCATAAAATTAGGATTTGTAGCATTAGTTAGAATATCGGGATCTGTATCCGAATTATCAAAAGCTTGTTGAAGAGTTGTAGTAGCCAAACCACCAACGGCTCCACCTGAAATTTCACCAAATTTTGATGTTGGTGTAAATACTGCTTTTGCACTGCTAAGATCGCTAGTATCTCTTTGTAAAGATATTATTCCAATAAGAATACCATTATCTCTATTATTAACAAATGGTGTAAATGCTTCTGTTAGAGCTGCGGTAGTGGCTGCCGCTAGATTCTGATATATTTTTTGTCCAAATTGAACACGAATAAGACCAGTTGGAAACGCATATACTCTTTGATTAGTTGATTGTGCATTAGGTGTGCCTACACTTTGTAAAGATCCATTATCATCCCAATAATCAGCTAATATAGTTGTTCTATTAGTAAACATTCCTGCAGTTGCACCACTTGTTGCAGTAGCACCTAGTTGTGTTCTGTATTGAAATGTTGCTGGATCCTGACTAGGAAATGTAACACTATTTGGATTTAATTGGTTTGTTACCCATCCAATACCATTACCCCATATAGTACCCTCGGAAACATTAATTTCCATAGTAGTACTATGAGCAGTTACTGAAACTCCACTATTAATGAGTTTTATTGGTGTCCAAATATCTCTAATCATAGATACTGGAGAAACATCAAAGTCAACTGAATTATTTACATTTTGAATAACTCCAGCAGGGTGAATAACTTTTCCCAAATAAATATTTTCTCTTCTTTGTTGAGGGGTAGGAAATGTGTTTTGTAAAATTAAATTAGATGATGTGCCTAATAGAACAAAAGTACCGGAAGATGAAGAAATATTTAAAGCGGATACCGCAGTTGCTCCAGCATAAATAATATTTTTAACAATCGGTTTTGTTGCATTCACATATGTATTATCTACAATCCAGCCCTTTACTGGAGATACATTAAAAGTTGTAGATGTGTTAGTACTTAATCCAAGAAATTCATATGTACCAGTAGATATAACATTTCCTTCGAGAATATTTCTTTCAATATCTGTTAAAGATAGATTAATATCTTCATTGTTAATCTGAACTTGCAAAGTTCCTAAAGTGGAACTATTGCTAGTAACATAACCAATTTGATTAGTTCTAGAAGAATATGCAAGAGTTGATGTTGAATTTACAAATCCACCAGCTACCGTATCAGATAGGTAAACAATATCACCAACTGAATAAGATGCTAAATTAAGTCCTGATAAAATTCCACCACTAAGAGCTATACCTTCAGATGCAATAGGTATATCAATATATGATAAACCTATTACTTGTTGACTTCCGGTTCCGGATGCAATTGGTAACGTAACAGCTGGTATACCATTATATGTTGACTGGATTTTTAATGCTTTCCCCTTTGGTATAATAGAACCTGTGTTATTATAAACTCTTGTAAATGTTTTGGTTTGAGGATTTTGAACTTCCCAATTAGATCCATTAGAAGTAGTAACAAAAGTATCATAAAAATCTAAATGATATGAAGGAAGATTATCAATTAATTGAGATGCAGTAGTACTGATTGTAATTAATCCGGTTCCACTATTTTTTACTATATAACTTTTTCCAGTAGCACCAATGGCAGTAGGAAGATTAAGAGTAAAAGTTCCTACACATTCAACATAATAATCATTAGATGTTATAGAATATGTAGAAGTTACATATTTATATGGTAATATACTACTAGCACTCGGACCTTGATTTCCTTGAAAACCTTGAGGTCCGGTTGGTCCTTGGAAGCCTTGAGGTCCGGTTGGTCCTTGGAAGCCTTGATTTCCTTGAAAACCTTGAGGTCCGGTTGGTCCTTGAAAACCTTGATTTCCTTGGAATCCCTGAGGTCCGGTTGGTCCTTGGAAGCCTTGATTTCCTT
>Ga0209087_1001282_pt1 | contig 14807 bp, 13 predicted proteins | sample S_130805_EF_Meta_FD_187321 | JGI IMG/M metagenome (GOLD analysis project Ga0209087, IMG submission 187321) | Freshwater microbial communities from Lake Simoncouche, Canada to study carbon cycling - S_130805_EF_MetaG (SPAdes) (version 2) | ecosystem: Environmental > Aquatic > Freshwater > Lake ... | reverse complement strand
ATATGTTCCCCACAGCCAGACCAAGTTGGCTTATTACAATTTCTACACATTACTTTGCTGCACATAATCGCTCCTTTGATTCCTATCCCTAAGATACTTTAAAAGACCAGATACCAAGAATCAGAATTGGTATCGCTGCGAATAAACAGAGCCAGCCGTAGCCCAGAGTTCCAATGATTACGCCAGCCATTGCGCCGCCACCAGCACCCATTAAATTCATCAATAGATCACTGGCTCCTTGAGATGAAGGCCGCAGTTCGGTTTCAACTGATTCAGAAAGCAACGCAGAGCCAGCGATCAAAGTGCATGACCAACCTAGGCCAAGTAAGAAAAGGCCGAAACCAAGTTGAATTGAATTATGCGCATCAGCCAGGCCCGAGATCAAACAAGATGCCAGCAAAATAAGAACGCCGACTTGAATCACCCAGCGGCGACCCATCCGATCGCTCAAACTTCCGACTATTGGAGAGAAGGCATACATGCCAACAATGTGAATACTGATTACTAAACCAATAACAGTTAAGGTCACATCGACATGTGCCATGTGAACCGGCGTCATTACCATCACCGAAACCATTGCAACATGGCCAATAGCGATAGCAGCAATCGCAAATAGCGCAGTTGGGTTTTGTCGAATCAATTTAAGAGTCTTGCGCGCAGAAAGCAGCTCGTGTTTTTCTTCTGTGTTAGAGCGCAAATTTGCGGCAGTTAAATATGGGTCTGGTTTTAGAAACAACCGAATTACTAGCGCGCCCATTCCTAAAGTAACCAGCGCCAAAATATATGGCCCTACTAATTTCGGAAGTCCCAGAGCTTCAGCTAACGCACCTGATGGCCCCATTAAGTTTGGCCCAGTCACTGCACCAATCGTTGAACCCCAGACCACGTATGAGAGTTGGCGAGATCTATTTGCGTCATCTGCTAAATCAGTTGCCGCAAACCTAGCTTGATAACCAGATGCCGAGGCAGCTCCAACTAGAAATGTTCCAAGGAGCATTGCAATTAAAATTCGTTGTGAACCACCAAAGATGGCAAAGGCTGCACCAATCAATCCAACTGTGTAACCAACTGAGAGCCCTAATCGGCGGCCGCCTCGCTGGGTTAATTTAGAAAGTGGGATCGCCATCGCGGCAGCACCAAGTACTGCCGTAGTTTGCGAAAGGCCAGCCAAAGTTTCCGAATTTGAGATTGATGAAACTAGTAACGAGCCAGCGGCTACTGTGCCAGCAACGCCTACCCCGCTGAGAATCTGGGTGGTTGCCAAGACTTTGATCGTCCGCTTTTGAATATCTTGGGTGCTCTGTGACTTCACTCAGTCAGCCTACCTAGGGTCTTTATCTGTTGCCAGACCCTGAGCCTGCGTTTACCCTTAATTATTGCGATTAGGGATATTGCGAAAAGGGGTGGGGAAATGAAATACAAGTCAGTTAAAGGTTTGCTTAAAGGTGATGAATCACTGATCCCCGTTACCTTTATAGACAAGCTCGAAGACCTGCTGCATGGTTTTCTTGGAATAGTCCTATTCGCTATTTCAGTCCTAGCTGCTGGCTATAGCTTGCAACGATTAATTGAAACTCGACCATTTTTCCCAATCGGAATGATTCAGGGAATTAATGACATTCTCTTTGTAGTAATCATTCTCGAGATAATGCGTACCGTTATTGTGCGATTTACGGATGGTATTTTCCAACTGGATAATTTCTTAATTATTGGTGTAATTGCAGCTGTTCGACACATTCTTACAGTTGGCGCATCTCTGACGATGGAAAAAGAGAAAACAACTGAGTACTTCAATCGTGCCCTGACAGAAATGGGCGTGAACACTGGAATTGTTGTGGCGCTGGTATTCGCACTCTTCCTATCTCGCGCAGCCCGTAAACCGGCGGCTGCTAAATAAAGAGAAAGTTACTTAACAGCTCCGGCAGTTAAGCCTCGGATGAAATAGCGCTGCAGGCTGAAGAAAACTAGTAGCGGAACTGACATGCTAATGAATGAGCCAGCCGCGACTGATTGCCATCCTTCACCATATTGACCGAGCATTGCCAGCAATGTGTAGGTAAGTACTGGGCGTTCGTTGCCCACGAATACGAAAGCAATCAAATAATCGTTCCAGACCCACAGGAACTGGAAGATCGCAAAAGATGCCAGGGCTGGAACTGAAATCGGTAGTACCAAGCGCCAGAAGATTGTGAAATGGCTAGCGCCATCGACTCGAGCGGCTTCGATGAGTGAATGAGGAATCGTCATCATGTAGTTACGCAAAATGTAAATGGCAAGTGGCATCGCAAATGCCGAGTGAACGAACCAGGCAGCCGCGTATTGGCCTGATATCTCAATGCCAGTCTTATCCGTGAAAGAGATAAACATCTTAAGAACTGGAACTAGCGCACCTTGTATAGGTACAACAAGGAGCCCAATAATGACCGAAAAGTAGAATTCACGACCACGGAACTTTAAGAATGTAAATCCGAAAGCAGCATAAGCGGCAAATAGCAAAGGCAAAATTGTTGCTGGAAGCGTAACTGCCATCGAGGAAATGAAACTAGTTCCAAGATTCTTTTCAGTTAAGACAGTTGTATAAGAACTGATATCCCAATCTTGACTAAATGGATTGAGCAGAACATCCCACCAGCCAGTTCGCTGTGCTTCTGTTTTTTCACGAAGAGAGGTGATCAAGAGACCGATCGTTGGCAAAAGCCAGAATGCTGCTAGAACTATCAGAATGATTAGTGAAGTAAGGCTCTTGTTCTTCTTAGTTGTAATCATCGCGCCGCCTCAAACTTTCGGTAGTGGCGAACCTGATAAATCATCACCGGAATAATCGCCAGAATCAAGATAACTACGGCTGCCATAGCTTTACCAGTGTTTCCATAGATAAAGTATTCAAGGTAGAAAGTTTGCGCTAATACTGTGGTGTTGTAATTTCCACCAGTCATTGCAAGCACAATGTCGAAGACCTTCATAGCGCCAATTAACACGGTGATAAATACCGCAACTGCAGTTGGCCAAATTTGCGGTAAAACGATTTTAAAGAAAATTTGACTGGTATTTGCGCCATCAACTCGGCCAGCTTCGAGCGTATCTTCGGGCACGCTCTTGATCGCAGCCGATAGTAAAACCATCGCATAGCCTGCACTCAGCCAGATGAGAATTACCATCAATAAAATATTATTAAATTTGAACGCCTCTACCTGGAACCAAGCTTGAGGCTCACCGCCAAGTTTGATCCAGATTGTGTTCAGCAAACCCACTTGATCTGCACCTTCTGGAGCGTATGCATAGATATATCGCCAAATAACGGCAGCACTAACAAATGAGATTGTCATCGGCATGAAGAAGATTGATTTCAATATCTTCTCTGATCGGCTACCCACGTTATTAGCTAACTGGGCAATTGCCAGACCGATTGAAACTGTCAAAAGCGGAACAATGGCGATCCACATGAGATTGTTAATCACCATGTCTGGGAAATATTCTTCAGCGAATAAATCCTTAAAGTTTTGAAAGCCAACCCAAGTGGTAGAACCGTCGATCGCTTCTTCCATAAAACTCAGACGGATCGATTGAATGGTAGGCCAGACGATGAAGAGGCCGATTAATAGAAGTACCGGGCCAATAAAAACATATGGCTCAAGTATTTTCTTGAAACGCTCGGGTAAGCGGTGAATTAAAAAGTTAAGGAGCCAATAGACGAAAACTGTTATAGCAATACCAGCGATGACCGCCTGCGCTGCTGTAAAGAGATCTTTCATGGTCTTCCTTTATTTATGAAGTCTGGCAATAAAAGGTATTCGGATTCTAGAGAAATCAGCGCCAGCGGAAAAATCCGCTGGCGCTGATTATTACTACTGAACTTTGTCTAAGGTTTAAACCTTATTACTCGTTCCATGAAGCATCAATAGCTGCAAATGCTTCCTTCTGTGTCTTCTTACCTGAGATCCAGTTTGTTAGTTCTTTCCACTCAGTTGCGTTTACAACTGCTGGGGCTAGATCTGAGCCATCGAATCCGAAGAGCTTCGCTGTAGCAAGAATGCCTGCGATGTTCTTAGTGATTGGGTTTGTGTAACCAGCACTTGGGAATGTCTTATGTGCTGATAGGTATGAAGGATAAGTCTTGAGCATTGCGCCTTGACCTAGCTTGTCAGAAAGGATGAAGTTAAGAACTTTCTGAGTCGCTGCCTTGTCATCAAATGCTGCTGCAAGGTCTCCGCCACCTAGGACTGCATCAGTTGTTCCAGCTGGTGCTGGAAGCTTGAATACGCCTACGTTTGTGAAGTCATTTGCCTTGTATGCAGCCTTGATTGCATCTGGGAAGAAGTCAGTGATAAATGATCCTTGACGCAACATGTAGCACTTGCTCTTGTCAGTTTTGAACAGGTTAGCTGTATCGCCGAAGCTTGTTGCAGCAATTGCCTTACCGCCACCGTTTACGTTTCCAGCTGTCAATGCAACTGAAGCAAACTTCTTAGCAGCTTTCTGAACTGTTGCTGATGACCAAGGTAACTTGCCCTTCCACCATGCTGTGTATTGAGCTTCTCCGCCGTAACGAAGTACATACTCTTCCATCCAGTCGGTTGCAGCCCATCCGGTTGCTCCACCTGACTCAATACCAATGCACCATGGGTATCCGAGCTTCTTGGACTTGATTTTGCTGGTAAGTGCTGTCATCTCTGCATCTGTAGTAGGCACAGTTAGTCCGGCAGCTTTGAAGTTTGCTGGGTTGTACCAAACAAGTGACTTCACGTTTGCTGAAACTGGAAGACCGTAAGTCTTTCCGCCCTTTGTGGCAAGGCCGGCCCATCCTGGAACTAATGACTTTTTAATTGCTGCAAGATCAACAGACTTCAAGCCATCGATTTGCTCTAGCACAGATGAGTACTCAAGTAATCCACCTGGCTGTGGCCACATACCGATATTTGGTGCTTGTCCTGCTTTTACCTTGACACGGATATCTGTGTCATATGCAGCAAGTGTTGTGTACGTGACTTTGATTCCATTAGCTGCACCAAATGCATCGAGTTCAGCTTGGAAGCCTTTTGCTTGATCTCCGCCGAAGCCACCAAAAATGGTTACTTCGTCAACAGCGTTAGCAGAAGGCATGATCGCAACAGTTGCTGCAAGGGCAGCTACTGCTATTGAAGCGATTGAAAACTTCTTCATGGATATTTCCTCTCAAGGGAGTGGAATTAGAGACGGCTACGTTCTAATTCCGGGTCATGCGAAAACTACTTGAAACTTTATAAAATTGGGGGGTTTAGTGATAACGATGTAATCAATTTTTACTGGTTTTTTTGCAGTTTTTTGCAGTTTTACTGACTGGGGTTCCCCCTCAGAAAGAGGTTGCCGTCCACGGAGCAGTGCTGGGGGTCACTAAGTCAGTGATCGCTACCTGTCCACCAGCAGCGAAAAGTTCAATTGACCCGGTATCGGTAACAACCCGAATTTCGAAAGACTGTTCATCTGCATCAAAAGGCGCTCCGTGAATCGAAGTCGATTCGATGTCATACCAAGCGCCACTGCGATCTAGATAAATTTCCTTGGTGCTTGGATCGTAGCCGACGTCGACTGATCTGCCGTCCGCACTCGTAAAACGAATTCCAGATTTTATATCTGTAGGCGTAATTATAAATTTTTTATCGAAAATATCTGATTGAAGTATTTCTTCAACTGGATTTTGTATTAATGTAATTTCTCCATTGACAGTTGCAAGTGAGAGTTCGCGAGGAATCGTCATTGTGCCGCGTGCTGGGTTTGCCGGAATATCTTTTGCATAATCCCAATTGTTCATCCAAGCGAGATAGATGCGTCGATTATTTGGTGCGTCAGTAAAAGTCACTCCAGCATAATTATCACGACCATAATCCAGCCATCTGGTTGTTCGATCATCTGCGATAAATTCTTGGCCATTCCAATCTCCAATGAAGAACTGTGTACCTGAACCCCCTGTAACTCCGCCAGGATTTACGGAGATAAAGAGAACCCATTTGATTTTTGTTTTATCACCATCGACGGCAAGTGGGAATAAGTCTGGGCACTCCCAAACGCCATCAGTACCGTTTTTATTGCTGAATTCGCTTATAAACTCCCACTGCTTTAAATCCTGCGACTGATAGAACGAAACTGTGTACTCATGTGGCTTAACAACAGACATTACCCAAGCTTTGTTAACGTTGTTCCATACAACTTTTGGGTCCCGAAAATCTTTCATTCCTAAATCAATAACTGGATTACCATGATAAGTCTGCCATGTAATTCCTTCATCTGTGCTGTGCGCAAGTGATTGTGACTGACGCAGGCCATCGTGTTGATGATGCGTAAAAATCGCAATCATGGCTGGATTTTCTAACGATCCAAAACCAGATGTATTAAAGTAATCAACAACAACACTTCCGGAGAAGATTCCATGTGTTTCAGTATAAGAAATCGCTACTGGTAGCTCGTTCCAGTTGAAGAGATCACTTGAAGTGGCATGACCCCAAGACATGTTTCCCCATTGATCACCTAGCGGGTTATATTGAAAGAAAAGATGATATTTATTTTTGTAGAAAATAAGACCATTGGGGTCATTCATCCAATTGCGCGCAGGCGCAAAGTGAAATTGTGCTCGAGGTATCACAGACATGTCGCGTACCCTATCCTCAACGCAAGTTGTTTCGGATAGTTTGGCTTGTGAATTTTAACTTTTGAATGTTTGGAAATTTATAGTTACTTTTAATTTGCTTTCGATCTTCAAATTACAACGGAAAGTAAATCTGTTACAGCAAAAAACAGTAAATTTTTGCTTTTTTGTTATCAGAATGTGACTAATTTCTAGCGGGTTCAGTCAGATGCTAAAATATGGTTCCATTTATTAAATAGTCTTATCGCACGTGAAATTTTTGGCACGCGCATCTTTGTTACCAAACTACTGGTTTCATATCTGCTGAAAATGCCCAAATATGCTGATCTCTAGAACTCTTAATTGTTGGATTCAATGGGGATTTACAGAAATACCCCGAACAATAAATCTGGTGGCTTGGCGTACAGGATTTGAACCTTCGAAGGCAGAACCCGTCCCCTGACTGAAATTGGTGTAACGCTGGTATTTGCGCTATTCCTGTCTCGCGCAGCACGTTAACCGGCGGCTGCTAAGTAAAGCTCAGAATCTGAACTTTAGCTGGTAAGGGTATTTACAGCCTCTCCCTCCCATCTTTCCTCTTGACCTTTGATTTACAACGGAAAGTGAGCCTTTTACAGAAAAAGGCTGCCAAAACGTCACTACTTCGTTATCAGAAAATGGCCAATTTCTATTGCATTGGGTTCCCCCCCCTCCATACTATTTGAACGTTCAAATAACAGTCAACTAAGGAGAAACATGAAAAAAGTCTCTACAGGAGCGACGCTACTAGCGTTTGCTTTAGCAATCTCGGTTGCACCATCTGCAATAGCTGCTGATGCGGTAACAACTATCTCCGTTTCAACTTGGGGATCATCACCATCTGAAACTTCGGCCCTAAAAGATGCCGTTGCAACTTTCGAATCTAGAAATCCAACAATCAAAGTTAATTTGATTGTCGATAACGATCACGGTGCTCAAATGGCAGCCCGTTTTGCTTCAAAGACACCTAATGATGTTTTCTACTTAGATGCTGGTATCGCACAAGATTGGGCAGCTCAGGGAGTTCTTCTTGATTTGATGCCATCAATCACTGCGTCCAAATTCAATCTAACTAAATTCAACGCTAGCTATCTAAAGCCTTTCCAAAGTGGCACAAAGCTATTTGGTCTTCCAAAAGATGCCAACCCGCTAGTTTTAGAAGGTAACAAGGACCTAATGGCAGTTGCCGGAATTACAGCTCTTCCAACGACAACGGCACAGTTTGCTGCGCATGCCAAGAAACTTTTGGCTAAAGACATTACGCCAATGTGCGTTGATGCTGACATCAATCGCCTAGGTGCATATTTCGTTGCTTTTGGTGGCGGAATAGCATCTTCTACAAATAAGTCATTGCTTTCTTCAGCTACTTCAAAGGCTGGTCTTGAGTGGGCAATGAGTAACTATAAGAGTGGTGCTTTCAAGACTCCAGCACAACTTTCAGCTGGCTGGGCCGGAGAAGCTTTCGGTAAAGCAAAGTGTGCTTACACAATGGAAGGCGCATGGCTTGATCCATACCTAAAGGATTCATTCCCAGATGTTTACGACGCAATGATTAAGGGTCCACTACCTAAAGCTAAGCAAGCGGGATCACTTGCATTCACTGCTGCTTATGCAATTGGTAAAGATTCACCAAATCCAAAAGAAGCCTGGACATTTATTGAATACATGACAGGTGCCCGTGGCATGACTGTATGGACTTCATTTGGTGTGGCAATTCCTTCACGATCAGATGTGGCAATTCCACTTGGATACGAAGTAAATGGCGTGGTTGCAAAGCTTGCAACAACAATTACAACTCCTGCCTTTAAGGGCTGGGGCGATGTAGTTGGAGCCTTCAACAACGAAGCAAAGAAGCAGATTCAAGACAAGAACTTCAACGCTAAGAAGGCAGCTGCCGCAATTATTGCGGCCGCAGAGGCTGCTTGGCCTAAGGGGTAGTCAGGAAAAGTTAATGAATTAGGGGTAAGTGGTTAGAAGTCACTTACCCCTAATTTTTCTGACTTACTGCTTTAAATTGATGAAAACGGGATGAAGAGTTGGTCTGTAACTTACTATTCAGGCCAACTCTTATTCCATTTATAAAAGTGTTTCCAAGTTATTACTCAAGGAGGTGAATCCATGCAATCTTCAAAAAGGCACCTGCCTCGACTGAGTCGTAGGAAGTCAGAAATTCTGGTTGGATATGGATTTATCTCAATTCCTATGGCACTCTTCTTATTCCTAAGTGTCGGAATCTTTTTCTATGCAATCTACATATCAACTTATGACTGGGGGTTGATTGGTCCAACTGAGAGCGTTGGTTTAGACAACTACCGGCGAGCTCTTTCAGACCCGATTTTCCTTAAAGCAATAAGAAATTCGCTCAAATACGCACTCTTGGTTGTGCCAATTCAAAGTGCACTAGGACTTTTCCTTGCTCTTCTCGTAAATTCTAAGATCAAAGGAAGTAAGTTCTTTAGATCAGCTTTTTACTTCCCCTCAATTGCTAGTAGCGCTGCCATCACGACGCTATTCATTTTTCTAATGGCTCCCGATGGAGTCTTTAATGGAATGCTTAAGTTTTTTGGAGTAGATGTAAGCAATCTATTTAATCAAGGTGCCTGGCTATCTGACTCACGTACAGCTCTTTATTCAATTATTGGACTTAATGCTTGGACTACAAGCGGAACCATGATGCTTTTTTATCTAGCCAATCTACAAACCGTAGATTCACAATATCGCGAAGCCGCAATTACTGATGGTGCTTCCCGCAGACAAGTTTTTTGGTACATAACTATGCCCCTACTAAAGCCAGCTCACTTCTTTGTTGTAACAACAGGAATGATCGGAGCTCTACAGCTTTATGATCAGGCCATCCTGGCTGGTGGCGCAGATGGCAGTCCAGATTACTCCTTAATGACAATGGTTTTATACATCTATAACGCTTGCTTTAGAAAGTTTGAATTCGGCTATGCGAGCGCAATTGGCGTAATCCTTTTTATCATTATTTTTAGCTTAACTATCTTGCAGAAGTTCATCTTTGGTTCTTCGGCTTGGCGAGGCGAGAACTAATGACAAAAGTCAGAAAATACATGTTCTACTCAATGCTAATTTTTTATTCAGTCATAACAGTTGTGCCGTTCATTTGGTCCTTTAGTACATCTATCAAACCATCAGATGAGGTGTATCAAAGCAATCTGATTCCAGAAAATCCAACGGTAAAAGCTTATGCCACGGTATTTGGAAAGATTCAACCTAACTTTCAAACCCTCTTTGCCAATTCTCTCTTTATCGCATGCGTTGTGGTTGTATTGCACCTAATTTTCGCTGCACTAGCAGGGTACGCCTTTGCGCGGCTGCGCTTTCCAGGGCGAGATGCCCTCTTCTTTGTTGTTCTAGGTTGCATGATGGTTCCAGATCAATTACGACTCGTCCCTATGTATCAATTGCTCGTAAAGATGGAGCTCATTAATACTGGACCGACTAATTATTTAGCTATATTTTTGGTAAAGGCTATTAGCGCAGCGGATGTATTTCTAATGCGTCAATACTTCTTAACGATTCCAAGAGAATTAGAAGATGCAGCGAAGATAGATGGAGCTGGACCGTTCCAACTATTTTCTAAGGTTATGTTGCCCAACGCAGCACCAGTTCTTGCCACCATTGCAATTATGACTTTCCAGGGAACTTGGAACGATTTATTCTGGCCATCAATTGTGCTGCAGAGCCCCAATCACTGGACTTTGCCATTTGGAATTTTGCAGTTTAAAGGTCAATTCTCAACGGATTGGCCACCAATTATGGCTTTGGTAGTGCTTTCTACAATCCCAATTCTCGCTCTATACACATTCGGGCAAAGATACATAATTAATGTGCAACTTTCTTCATCGGTTAAAGGATGATCACATTGATAAGGGAGCGTTCAGAAAACAACTTAATCCGCAGGGTTTTACTTCATACTTGGGATCTAAATGTTAAATCGATTCCAGCTGCTTTCTTCTGGAGTATTTGCCTTATCTTTTTGATTCAAAGTAGTAATCTTTACTTTCAAAGCATCGCAGTCGCCTTTGGTTCACTAACTTCCATGCTGGCTGCGCACGTAGCCCAGAAACCAAGTAAGAAGCCACGTTTACAAAGCTACTTAACAAACTCAGTTTTCAAGAAAGTATTGCTTCTAAATTTCTTCACTGGGTTGCTCTTCTGCATCTCTCTCGATAACTTGACACAAAATCAAAGTGATTCAACACAACTAGATTTGGTCTATCGCAGCATATCTCTTACCTTATTTCTCTTTTGGATAATTGAGATGGTAATTTATAACACCATCTGCATCCTAAGTATCGGCGAAGGTAAAGATAGTTCTATTACTGCCTATTTCTTTACCTACTTAAAGCAAAATAAAATTCAAAGTTTGACAGCTGTACTCATACTCTTTGCCCTCTCGCCACTAATCTTTGTTTTTTGCTTTGTCGGATTAACATTGGCGCAAGGAATTATAAATATTACTGGTTATGAACTTTTTGATGAAGTTAATGGAGATAGTTTAGATATATGAAATCCTTAAAAGCAGGCGAAGAAACTACTAATTTTTCGATTATTCTCAAAGACGGAGATCCAGCACTCAACCCAGCAAACCGACCTCTGTTACTTGATGCAATAGAAATGATTATTGGTACTGCGAAGGGCTACCAAGTGCCATTCGCGGCTATTCCACTGCTCGAACATCAAGATATTCCAGAACAGAATTTGTATAAGTGTCTATTCGGCCGAGATTCTTTACTGATTTCTGATCTACTGCATGGTGAGCGTCCAGATCTACGCCTCAATATTCTCTGCGCTTTAGCTTCATTCCAAGGGAAAGTATTTGATCCAGTTAGCGAAGAAGAGCCTGGCCGAATCCCTCATGAAGTTCGCGAGAGCGATGATCCTGTTGCCATTAAATTGACTGGGCATGGTGGCTGGAAATTTCCATACTACGGTTCAGTTGATGCAACTCTTATTTGGATGCGACTTCTGCATGCTGAGGCACTGGGCAGGCCAGAGATTCTAGATATTGAGGTTTCCGGAATATCACTTTGGCAGCGCTCTTTGGCAGCAACAGAATGGATTTTGAATCGACTTAGTAGCAAGTCAGGCTTTATCGAATCTAATCGTGCCAATCCTCGAGGTATTGAGAATCAAGTTTGGAAAGATTCCGGCGATTCCTACATGCACTTAGATGGCACTTTGGCCCGTGGGGATTCGACTGCATCGGTTGAAACTGTAGGAGAAGCTTACGATGCTCTTCTTTCTGCAATGTTTATTCAAGGAATCCATCCCAGTCAAAATTGGCCAATGTCTATTGCCGAATTAGAGACAGTTGCTACTTCTCTTCAAGTTTCTCTGATTGAAAATTTTTGGCTAGGAGATAACTTTGCTTTAGCACTGGAGCGAGATGGGTCCGGCAAATCTATTCAAATGAAGTCAATAGCCAGCAATCAGGGCCGTTTATTGGATTCGAAGATTATTTCTGGTCAAGAGTTCACAAAGTATCGTCAAGCAATAGCCGCTGCCGTGACTGACTCGACTTTGCTGGGTGAGAGTGGCTTGCGCACTCTCTCCAATAGCCATATCTCATACCGTCCTGGTGGCTATCACACAGGCTCAGCATGGCCATTTGATGGTGCTCTCGTGGCACGAGGATTACTTACACAGGGATTTAATAATGAATCTGAGCTAATCCAAAATAAGATCCGGATAGCGATCGAATCATCCGGTGGATATCCAGAATTCTTCAGAGGTGATTGGCCAGTCGGAGATTTAATAAACACATATACCCACGATGTTAAGTCATTCGATGCCACTAAGAATACCGAGCGATTTAATCGAGTTGCCCAGCCGCCACAAATTATTCAAGGCTGGACCGTTGCTGCGTATTCTTGGTTAATCAAACAGGTAAAATAACTTCTATGTTAGGCAATATTGATTTGGGTTCGGCGATATGAGAGATAGAAAGATGCCCTCGATCATCTCGGTTGCCGAAGAAGCAGGCGTTTCGCTTCAGACGGTTTCAAACGTCCTTAACTTTCCTGAGCGAGTTAAGCCTGAAACAACTGAACGGGTTATGCAAGCAATAAATAAGCTTAACTACACCCCTAATCTCTCAGCCCGAAGACTACGCTCTAAAAAATCAGCTTCCATCGCAGTAAGAGTTGATTCAAATGCTTCTGCAGGCTCTAGCTCCGAAGGCCTATACACCGGTTACATCCAAGATGAGTTTGTATACGAAGTCGTGAAAGCTGCCGGAGTTAGAGATGTAAAAGTTATAACTTATACCTGTGATCCAGACGAAGATGAAGTGAGCAAACTTAAAAAGCTAGTTGACTCAAGAGATGTTGATGGCTTTCTATTGACGTCAACGGTTGAAGATGACCCTAGATTAAGATATCTAATTCAATCAAATGTTCCTTTTTTAAGCTTTGGAAGGCCTTGGGCAAGCTCTGACGAGTTTGCAAGTTCTTATCCTTGGATTGACATTGATGGTGCCAGCGGCACCGCTGATGCCACTAAATTATTCTGGGATCTTGGCTACCGAAATATTGGCTTTATTGGCTGGAAAACTTTCTCAGTCCAACCAACCAGTCCCCGGAGCGTAGGTGATGATCGATTCTTAGGATGGTCAAGATCTTTATTAGAACTTCTAAACCTGAAGAGCAAGAAAATTAGCACTAATTTCTTTGAACTTGGTGGTGAATCAATCTCAAGTGCTCGTGATTCTGCAAGAAAACTAATTGCTAAATTTCCAGAGATGGACGCGCTTGTATGCGCAAGTGATACTTTGGCTCTTGGTGCGCAACTTGAATACCGAGGACTTAAAAAAATTCTTCCAATCTCCGGTTTCGATAATAGCCCTACCTCAAAAGTCTTTAACTTCACTTCACTTGATCAGAATATTCCAGAAATTGCAGCTCATGCGCTGGTAGTTCTTATGGGCGAGAGCGGAAATACTGTTGCAAAAGCTAACAGCTCGAAAAAGCCTGAACAAGCTAATCTGATTTTCAAACCTAAGTTGATTTCTAGAATTTAGAATGAATCGCTTTGCTGCCATAGTTATATTGACAGTTTCTAGCGCTGTCATAAGCGGCTAGAAAAGGGTGTTGCGCCGTAAATATGGTGGCGGGTGAAGGATTTGAACCTTCGAAGGCAGAGCCGGGGGATTTACAGTCCCCTCCCATTGGCCGCTCGGGCAACCCGCCAAGGTCGAACAAGTACTGCGGCAAATTATGGATACTACGAGGGGAAAGGATACCTTAGGCAAGTAGGCTCAATTACCGCCTGAAAACCGCTTTGAAAGGTCTCATAACTATGGCTGATGCAAGTTTCGACATAACCTCAAAGATCGACCGCATGGAACTCGATAACGCCATTAATCAGGCGATCCGCGAGATCGATACCCGCTTTGACTTTAAGAACACCGGTTCAAAGATCGAACTTGAAGGCGAGAAAATCTCAATCGAAGCCGACACCGAAGAGCGCGCTAAAGCTGTTCTAGATGTAGTCAAAGACAAGATGGTTAAGCGCGGAGTATCGCTAAAGCATTTAGATCCTGCTCCCCCACAACTAAGTGGCAAGATCTACAAAATAGCTTGCCCACTTAAAGAAGGTATTACAACTGAGAATGCTAAGAAGATTGCTAAATTAATTCGCGACGAGGGTCCTAAGTCAGTTAAGACTCAGATCCAAGGCGATGAACTGCGCGCTACTTCAAAGAGCCGTGATGATCTACAAGAGACCATGGAACTTGTTAAAAATGGTGGCTTTGAATTTGCAGTTCAATTTACGAATTTCCGTTAATTGAAATATAACAAAACCGGCCTAGCTTTTGGAGTTTCGGCCTACGTACTTTGGGGGCTGTTCCCACTGTATTGGCCACTGCTTGAACCATCAGGTGCCCTTGAAATTGTTGGGCACCGAGCAGTCTGGTCTTTAGTATTTTGCGTTATAGCTTTAACTATTACTAAAGCAATTAAGCCGGCACTTTCAACGATGCGTCGGCCAAAAGTATTCGTAAAACTATTGGCAGCCACTGCGCTAATTTCAGTCAACTGGATTGTTTATATCTGGGCTACTAATAATGGTCACGTTGTTGAAGCTTCCCTTGGTTACTACATAAACCCAATTATTATGATCGCAATCGGAATCATTTTATTAA
>Ga0209087_1001278_pt1 | contig 14814 bp, 13 predicted proteins | sample S_130805_EF_Meta_FD_187321 | JGI IMG/M metagenome (GOLD analysis project Ga0209087, IMG submission 187321) | Freshwater microbial communities from Lake Simoncouche, Canada to study carbon cycling - S_130805_EF_MetaG (SPAdes) (version 2) | ecosystem: Environmental > Aquatic > Freshwater > Lake ... | reverse complement strand
CCAGGAAGCTTCGGTCGCCAGGCGTTGGGAGCTTTTCGATCGGGTGTTGCCCGCCGTACGCTTTTGGTGGTTGCTTTTGAGGCCCGGTCGCCACGGCCCTTGGCCGCGTCAAGGTGTAGTGGTTTTTTTAGGTGGTGACCAATTCTGGACGGTCTTGCTTGCGGCCCGCCTCGGCTACCGCCATCTCACCTATGCCGAATGGGTGGCCCGCTGGCCCCGCTGGAATGACCGCTTGGCCCTGATGGGTTCAGCGGCCTCGTCGCGGTTGGCCCCCCGCTGGCGCAGTCGAGCCCAGGTGGTCGGTGACTTGATGGCGGATCTCGACAAAGGCCAGACGGAAGATTCCATCTTGGCTGGGGGGGAATGGATAGCCCTTTTGCCGGGTTCGAAGCGGGCCAAGCTTCAAGTGGGGATGCCGTTTTTGCTGCAGACCGCCGATAGCCTGGCAAGGCTGCGGCCAGGATGTCGCTTTTTGCTGCCAGTGGCCCCAACCACCTCCGTGGCAGAGCTGATGGCATTTGCCGGACCCTCAAATTCGATCACGACACATTTTGGTGGTGGTCAACCAACTTTGGAGCGCAGTGAAGATGCCAGCGGTCGTGATGTCCTTCGCACTGCCGGGGGCCAGGCCATCGTTTTGGTGCAGGAGCACCCGGCCCATGCAATCTTGAGTCAGTGCTCGCTTGCCCTGACCACGGTGGGGGCAAACACTGCGGAACTCGGGGCTCTCGGGTTGCCTATGCTGGTACTTCTACCTACCCAGCACCTGGAGGTCATGCAGGCTTGGGACGGTTGGATGGGGCTGCTAGCAAGGCTGCCATTGTTGCGGCGACTTGTTGGTGTGGCCTTGACAGCTTGGCGTCTGAGGCATCGGGGTTTTCTAGCCTGGCCCAACATCTCAGCAGGTCGCAGCGTTGTTCCAGAGCATGTGGGTTGCATCACACCTGCCGGCATCGCTGCCGAAGCGGCACAGTGGCTGAAACACCCGGAAAAGCTAGCGCTCATGCGCGATGACCTTCGCTCCCTACGGGGAAAGCCTGGGGCGGTAAAGTCCTTGGCTGAAATGGTCGTGGATCTAATGCCACCAGGAGCGATTCAGCCGAGGGCGGCGAGATATCGGCCGATCCAGGTCCCATGGGCTGGTTCGCCAACAAAGATGGATTGGTTAGAACAGGGGATCGGGCCTAAGGACCGCAGACTGGAATGAGTAATCATGGTTCATGCCCAATCTGCTTATGGCTTTATTCAGCGAACCATGAAAGATAAGATGGTGATTCAATCACGACCATTGGGGGAGCAACTGGATCGGGAGCGACTTATGATTTTTGCGTGGAATGCCGGAATCAGAGCGTATAATTGTGCAGGTCTTATCGCTAGCCAATGGCAGATGTTCAACCCATGACAGCGCTCCTTCGTCCCGAAGACAGTATCTTTGTGGCTGGTCATAGGGGGATGGCTGGTTCGTCCATCGTTCGCTGTCTCCAGAAGAGAGGCTACGAGAATATCTTCACAGTATCCCGCCAAGATGTCGATCTTGTTGATGCAGACGCTGTCTCTAAATGGTTTACTGTTAATCGCCCTGATGTCGTTGTTCTTGCAGCCGCAAAAGTTGGTGGCATCCAGGCCAATAACACCTACCCGGCAGATTTTCTGCTTGAAAATCTAAAAATACAAAACAATGTCATTGAGTCCGCTTGGCGATCTGGCTCCCGTAGGTTATTGTTTTTGGGAAGTAGTTGTATTTACCCTAAGTTTGCGGAGCAGCCCATTCGCGAGGAGTCACTATTAACCGGTTCTTTGGAGCCTACCAATGAATGGTATGCTATAGCTAAAATAACTGGAATTCAGTTGTGTCGTGCTTTGCGTATTCAGTATGGATTTGATGCCATAAGTTTAATGCCTACTAATCTTTATGGACCGGGGGATAACTATCATTCAACAAACAGTCATGTTCTGCCTGCTTTGATTAGGCGTTTTGAAGAGGCCCATAAGTTAGGCGCCGCTACAGTAGAGTGCTGGGGAAGCGGGACGCCTCGCCGAGAATTTTTACATGTGGACGATCTTGCCGATGCTGTCCTATTCTGTCTTGAGCATTGGCAGCCCGATCCCCATGAGATTCAGTTTATGAATGTGGGTACGGGCAGAGATGTGTCGATCAAAGAATTGGCTGAAAGCGTGGCTGCGGCGGTTGGTTTTTCCGGAGGCATCACTTGGGACTCGACCAAGCCAGATGGCACCCCACGCAAGTTGCTTGATGTTTCACGGCTGGCTTCCCTCGGTTGGAAAGCCTCAATCCCCTTGGACACCGGACTTAAGCAAACCGTGATGGACTACGTTGCTAGTCTTAATCGCGGTGAGGAATTACGCCTGTGAGAATCCTAGTTACTGGTGGAGCCGGTTACATCGGCAGCCATGCCGTTCGTGCCCTTACCCAGGCCGGCCACGAACCGGTTGTTTTGGACAACCTCGTCTATGGACATCGTGAGATTGTCGAGAAAGTCCTGATGGTTCCTCTTGCGTGTGGTCAGCTCGGTGATACGCCCATGCTTGAAGCTCTGTTGCGGGGGTATCACCCTTGTGTTCAAGGCACAAGCATGGAAGGCAAGCCCATTGAGGCGGTGATTCACTTTGCAGCCTATGCTTACGTTGGTGAATCTGTCAGTGATCCTGCCAAATACTATCGAAATAATCTGGGTGATACTCTCACACTTCTTGAAGTCATGCTTGCTATGGCCAGAGAACAAGACAAATTGCCCATACCCATTGTTTTCTCTTCCACATGTGCAACCTACGGACCGCCTCAACAGATTCCCATGACTGAAGATCATCAACAGAATCCCATAAATCCCTATGGTCAAAGTAAGTTGATGGTGGAAAGGCTATTAATTGATTTTGCAAGTGCCTATAAATTGCCTAGCGTAATTTTCCGTTATTTTAATGCTGCTGGTGCTGATCCATCGGCAGAAATCGGCGAAGATCATGATCCGGAAACACATTTAATCCCAAGGGTTCTTGATGCCATGAGTGGCCGAGAGCCTTACCTTCAGATCTTTGGAGATGATTACCCAACTCCCGATGGAACGTGTATAAGAGATTATATTCATGTTTCGGATTTGGCCGATGCTCATGTACTTGGTCTGGAAAGGATCTGGCGTTTACAAGAAAAGCAAGAGGTGATTTCCCAGCCACTGATCTATAACCTTGGCAATGGCACGGGTTATTCAGTGCAGCAAGTTATTGAAACAGCCAAGAAAGTCACTGGACGCGGATTACTCGCCCATGTGGCCAAGAGAAGGTCTGGTGATCCGGCCCAACTTGTTGCTAGTTCAGTTAAGGCTCATAACGAGCTTGGCTGGCGTCCCCGCTATCCTGACCTTGAGACGATTCTGGCCCACGCATGGGCTTGGCACCAGAAACGCCACCCCTGAGCTTTGATTTTTTTGAGGTTTTAGGAGCCCAAGGTCGGGCAAGTGGTTCGCCGATAAAGAGTCCTTGTCCTGGCATTGCGACACTGCGCCAATATGCCTCAATTAGGGCATCTCCTCTAAGGTAATAGGTTAAAAATAAACCAGGATGCGGAAATTTGGCAGTATAATTACATGGCTCTACAACTGTGCCATAGCTTCCAGTAGCGCCAGCATCAAGCCACCTTAACGCGCTCATTTGACTAGTTTCTGTCAGATTGCCTCCAAAAGATGTAAGGTGATCGGCGACAGCACCGGGCAAAAAATGGTTTGTATTAATCTTTTCTACCCATTTTAGTCCGGTGAAATAAACCATAACATCCTGGGCGTTGCTTAGAGTATCAGAGTGAACTATTTTAAGCTTAAACTTATTGCCAACACTTTGTTTAGTTTCCTTGAATAGTGAGGCTCTACTGTTTCTGGCGGGATCACTGGTACTCATTAAATAGCCTGTTCCACCCGGCGCACTGCTATCAGAGGATAAGCCTTTGCGAATCAAAGTCTTACCCTGATTAATGTTACTGGCAGCCAGTAACATTGTTGGACGAAGCTTTAATTCTTCCCACGGTCTATAGATATCACCCCTTGCGTAATAGGGATTTAAACGCGTTGTTTTACATGAGCGTTGGCAAAGGCCAGGTTCTATTCCGTAGGCGAAGGCGCTGGTGATCGATTGGCAGCCAACGCGATAGGGTTTCGTCCAAGCCAATGCAAACGCTTGAATATGCTGGGGGACTCGCTTGTTTACATCTCGCAAAATCCAACGGAATTGAGATACTGGTAATTCACTTACACCAGTAGGTAAGGATATATGAATGACCTGACTGCTCGGAATCAATCTCTCTTTGACATAAAAGGTGCCAATCTCCACACTATAAGGATCCTGATCATTGATAACCACAGCCAAGTTTTTGGAATCAATACCACTTGCCGGCATTGATTCAGATATCATGGGCTTAAGATTATGTCCTAAGTCTGAATTGATGAATAGGAAGCCCGTCAAAAGGAACCACACACTATGCCTCAAGGCATTTTGAAACTTATTGAATGTAAACATTATGGAGTTTTTTTGCTAGAGAAAAACATATTGATTATCCTTGCCGACACCAGCAATTGAAGTTATTTTATTCTAGTGGGCATCCAGCCCTGTGTCTCACCATTATGCTGGAATTCTTCAGGCTGCCTGAAGGCCTTCTCTCCAACAGGCTGAAAACATTCGTGGTATAGTCAGTAGGATTTGCGCTCAGGACGAAATTGAGTAGTTAATGCTTCAACCTGAAAGCTGTTAAGTTCGATTTCAGGTTTTGAAGCCTAGCCAGGATCCACGTTTTATTCTAAAGTTAAAAACTTGCCTGACATTTCTCTCTCACAAAATTTATTAAAGTCATGATGAGTGATACGACAATTAAAAGTTTAAGGCAAATTGGCTACACTGAGTATTCCGACCAGCAATTACTTGAATTATTTCTAAACCAAGGAGTTCAGGCGCTCAGAGATATAAGTGGTGAATATGTTTTAATCTTGGAGGGTGACAACGAATGCGCGATTATTACTTCTCCTGTAGGAGCCATGCACTATTATTACTATTATGACGGCAATCGGTTTTACCATGGAACTAAGATTATTGATATTCTCAATCAAGCAGCTTTGCCTTGGCAATGGAATTGGTCTTCCTTAGGTGATTTATGTCAACTTGAAAATCTTACAAATAATCAAACTTTGCATTCATCAATTAGACGAGTCCCGCCAGGGAGCAGCCTTTACTATAGAAATAGTCAGCTGAATCTAGATATCAAATGTTACATAGATTCAATTCCCTTGCTTCGTCCAGATCCAAGCGCTGCTGTTAAAGCGATGAATCTAGAAGTGTCGACTTGGTCGGGAGATAATCCCTATCTTTCGCTGTCTGGGGGGTTTGATTCCAGGGTCATTTTGGGATCAATGTTACAGCAGGGAATTCAGCCCCATTTGATTACAATGGGTAATGATCAGTGCTCTGACGTAAGGACGGCCAAAGCAATTGCATCCGAATACAGTTTAACCCATGACTTGGTTAGAATTACTATTAATGATTTTTTTGAGCATGCTGCCAGGATTTCATTTATAACTAATGGTACTAAGACCGCTTGGCACTGGCATACTTATCTCTATCCTTTGAAGGCCCAGATTCCAGCTGACAGTAGCTTCTTTGTTGGTACATTAGGAGAATTTGCTCGTTCATACTATTTTGACAAAGGTCAACTAGGGCAAATTGCAGCTTTGAATCCTAATTTGGCTCTACAAAGATTCTGGAACATGAAACTCAATCGTCATCCGACATTCCTGCCCAATGAGTTATCTGCACTCCATAGTCAATTCGCCGAGCAACTATCTACCCAAGGCATTCATTCCCGGGCGCACAGACTTACTAGTTATTGTAAACAGAAATTTTTGCCTGGGTTGACTCGTTATTATTTTGAACAAAGGGTTCCTAATTTTTATGCTAATGGCATTAGAATGTATATGGACTCTAGTCGATGGCGATCTCCCTTTCATAGTCGTCGATGGATTGACCAAATCTGGAATCTGCCAGCATCATGGAAGTTAGGATCTAATTGGCACAGATATGCCATTAGTATGAATATGTCTAAATTACTAGACTTTCCTGAAGAGAATGGTTTCGTTTCCAGCAGAATGCTTAAGAAAGCGCCACCTTTATATTGGACATCTGCAATGAGAAGAACTCCCTATATTAGCTATGACTTAAGTTCTGAATGGTACCGCGATCCTATTCTACAAGATTTTATTTATTCCAACCGCCAATCTATAGATGATTTAATTGATCCAGTCCTGGTTGCATCAATTCTTAGCAGCCACAAATCAGGCAATGACAGGACTCGTACTCTTGCTTTTCTGCTAACTATGATTTATTGGAAGCAAAATCTGCGGCGTCATAACTTATAGAATCCATCATGACATTAAATCATAAAAAATTATCAAGAGAGCCTATCTATGGCTGGCCTTCTTCACTATCTCTGCAAGAGCCAGCGCTTCCGCATAGCAAAGCTCATGGCGATCCCAATTCTAGCCTGAAAATCTCAATAGTAATACCAACCTTGAATCAAGGTAATACGATTGAAGATACAATTTTTTCGATCATCAACCAAGATTATCCCAATTATGAAATTATAATCATGGATGGTGGAAGTATTGATACCACTCTTGATGTTATAAATCGATATAGACCCTATTTAGCTCATGTCACCTCAGCACCTGACAATGGTCAGTCACAGGCAATTAATAGGGGATTCCAGCGGGCAACTGGTGATATTTTTGCTTGGCTTAATTCTGATGATTTTTATCTACCAGGAGCACTTTCAAAAGTAGCCGAAGCCTTCTCTGATCCAAGCGTTGAATTTCTAGTTGGGGCTGGTGAGGTTGTTTCTATGGAGCATGAATTTTTACGCTTTATTCCTGAACGTATTTTAAATCAGCAGGCGTTGATTGACTGGAAGAATGATCGCTGGATTATGCAACAATCCTGTTTTTGGAGATCATCATTGTGGCATAAAGTAGGTGGGGTAGACGAAAGCCTAGGGCTCTTGATGGATTATGATCTTTGGTTTAAATTTTCATCCAGTTGTCAGCCCTCCGCATTAGACCAGAAGTTGGGCGTTATGCGTTATTATCCAGATGCAAAGACCGTTAAGTTTAGAAGCAAGACCAATCAAGAACTTGCTTATGTATATGCAAAGTACGGTCTTGTTGATGAACTCAGGGAGTTAGTAGCTTCTCTTTCAGATAGAAATTTAGAGCTAGAAGCTCAACTTTGGGCAATTGAATCAAGTCTCCCTGTCCGGTTGCTCAAGCGACTTTATCTTTTCCCCGTCTCTCATAGATAGATGATTATGAATTATTTGAGTAAGTCAATTTTTGTTGGGATAACAAGTTGGAATAGCCAGCTATTCCTTCCTCATTGTCTTCGGTCTCTCACAGAGACTACTCAAGGTCTAGATATTTCCATTTGCGTTCTGGATAATAATTCAACAGATGATTCGGTTGCCATTGCACAATCATTTGGTGTTGAAGTGATTATGATGGCATGTACCCAGCCACAAGCACTTAGCTTTCTCATTAATCGCTCGCGGGCTGATTATACCTTGTTAATTCATTCTGATGTCATACTTATCGACCCACGTTGGCCGTCACTTTGTATAGATAAGATCAATGAGTCAGTTGTGCTGGTATCTCCCGAGGATATTGGCTGTGGTCCCATGACTCGTCCTTTTGGGCTCAATATGCCTGAAAGTTCGTTTATGTTTTTTAATACAAAACTGATCAAAAAATGTCGTCACCTGCTCATGTTCCCGACTCGCAACAGTTATTTCCCTCGCTATGAATTTGATTTTAATGGACATCATGTAACCCATAATATACCTGGCATTTTGTCAAGACACGGGTTCCGATGGTTTGCCATGAATGTCTTAACTTCTAATGTTGTTAGTGAACCCCTGTTCAAGCCTTCTAAACCTCCAACAGTTTGGTCCGATGAATTGATGTACTTGCGCTATGGTCTAGGAAATTTTTATAGCATTGACGGCATAATTACCCACTATCATAATTGGTATGATCGGATATCCACAAGGACCCATGCCTCAGTTGCCACTGTTGAGAGTAGAAAAGATTTTCCAGCTGACTTTATTTATGACTATACTAGCCGATTTTTGTCTGATTATCAGCAAAATAGATTAGACTTGCCTATTGACTTGAATATACGTCGCCTTCCAAAGGCCCTTTGAGCACTGTATGTTTTCTGATTTCTTCTTTACCGATCTGATTTACTAAATGGCTATGTCAACTAAGCGTGCTGCCCACTTTCTTTTGATTCCCGAACTACTTTATTCGCCTCCCAATCGAGCCATAATAGAAGCATTACTTTCTAGCGGTTATGAAGTTCATGTGTTTTCTCCTAATTTAGCATCTTCATCGACGGAGTATGGCCCAAAGGTAATTACCCATACAGCAAGTTATTCATTTCGTTGGGTTGCGAAAGTCATTCTTCATCCTTTTTGGTGGAGTGTCAGTTGCATTTCGGGAACGAGTGAAGAGCCTTTGGCTGTCGTAGGTCTTTTGGCATTTATACTCAAAAAGAAATCATTTACATTGGCCGACGAAATTAAGGCAGGTAGCTATAGGGGAAATAGTTCGGAGCGATGGAAAAGCTTATGTCGCTGGGCCATGAAGCATGCAAAATTTAATATCGTCAATGATCAATCGCGAGTTTCGCTGCTTCGTGAATACGTGCCATTGTCCTCTCAAGCCCATATCATTGTCTATCCAGGCTGTTTCCATCAACCTCCAGATCCGTCAGTCGATTATCGAAAAGAACTTCGTCAGGATTGGCAGATTCCCGATCATGCACTTGTAGTGGCATCATCAGGGGGCTTTAATTTGACGGCAGGTGCGGATTGGCTTATCAAAGCACTTCAAGATCGGCCTGAACTTTATGCAGTCATTCAACCTTTGGGAGTTGACCCACTCGCACTTTTTCTGTTAGAGAATATCCCTTCTATAGACCGTGTTTTCCTACAACGTGATCGGCTTAGCTGGAATGAGGCATGGCGGTCTGCTGTTGGGTTCGACATTGGTATGGCCATATATACTAACCAAGCGCCACAATTCCAAAAAATGGGAATCAGCTCGAACCGATTATGTATGTTTATTGCTATGGGAGTTCCGGTTATATGTAGTAGGCAGGATAGCTTTGCTTTCGTAACTAGGTATGAGTGTGGTGTAGTTGTTTCTGATTACACAGAGTTTCTGGAAGCCATCTCATATATTAGTGCCAACCTCACCCAAATGCGTGAGAACTGTAGTCGTTGCTTTCATGACTACATCATGCCTACTGATCGATTCCCGGCCTTATGCAGAGCGATCGATTCCTTATAGCAACCTTGAACGTTTCTAGTTGCTTTTGTTTTTTTCTACCATGACCAAGCCCAATTTTAATTTTTATTTGTATCGTTTTGGCCTGGCGAGAGTTCACGCTGCCAAGCGACTGATGCCAATCAAGCTGATGCCTCACAGGGTTGATTTAAGTGGAAAATTTGTTATTGGTATTACCACTTACGTCGAGCGTTATGATGAATTTTTTAAACCTCTTTATAAATCTCTTTCTTATCTTTTCCCGGATGTCCCAATTGTTGTAACAGTTAATGGTTTCCCTGATTCACATAAGCAGCTTGATTACCTTGCGCGGTTTCAATCAGAATTATGTGATCAGGCACCTTCGCATCACATTTTTGTACTTCATGATCGCCCGTGTGGCTTGACAACTCTATGGAATGAAATGCTTCAGGCAGCTGAGAAAAGACCTCTCTGGATCCTTAACGATGATCTTCGTGTAGATTCTTGGATCAGGCGTTGGGCGGAAAAGTTCAATTGGAATAACGCAAGCCTTACTCTTTTAAATGATACTTGGTCTCATTTTATTATTGCTTCTAAAGTTGTTGATAAAGTTGGCATTTTTGAGCCTTCATTTTTGGGCATTGGTTTTGAGGATATGGATTACACGGCCCGCTCGGGTCTTGTGGGAGTTGCAATAAGCAACATCCCTTGCCCTTATCTACATCACTGCAATCATCAACCTAAGAACACTTCGTTTGACGATGTTTCTGGCCGTACCTGGGGAAAATATACTACTGCCAATGAAGAATGTTTTTATCGACTCTGGGCCAGATCTTCTGATGGCGAAGGTGTTTATATTAAGCAGATTCATGGTTTTGTTAAACCTGTTCAGCCCATTTCTCCTGTATCTTTGTCCTCGTTAAAACCTCTTCAAATTCAACAAGGTTTGTCTTTTCCAGATCGCCAGTTTTCATGAAGATCCTGTTCTTTGCCCCCTCAGCCTACCTCCTCGGCGGAGTTCAAGACTGGCTGGCTGATCTGGTACCAGGTATCAGGAGAGAGGGTCATGATGTCACTGTTGCTGTACCGGATGGAGTGTTTCATTGCTTTGAATCTTATAAAAAGAAATTTCCAGAGTTGGCTTGCATTGGTCTACGTAATCCAACTGGTAGTCAGGAAGGTAGAATTCAGTGCATCGTTAATTGCATTGTTTTTATCCAGCCTGATTTGATCGTCGGTGTCAATATAGCGGCCCTTTATCCTGCGGTAGCTAGACTACGGTTGCGTGGTGCTATGGTTGGGAAATTGATTATTACGCTTCATGCTATTGAGGCTGATTATCTCGAAGATCTGTGTCAGTTTCGCGCTATTGTTGATGCAGTTGTGGTTACGAATAAGCTCACTAGTGCTTTAGTTGCTCAGGAGTCATTGATATCGAATGAAAGGATTTTTTACGCTCCTTACGGTGTCAAAATGTCAACATCCAAGTTGCCACTTTCCAGGTCCGGTGATCTTTTGCGACTCGCCTGGGTGGGGCGTTTTGAGCAAACTCAAAAACGTGTTTACGATCTTGTATCGATACTTAAGCGGCTAGATCGCATTTCATTACCATTCTGTTTGTCTTTGGCTGGTGATGGCCCTGAAGCGACAAGCCTACAGGAACAGCTTCAACCCTGGATTCGTTCGGAGCGTTTACGTTGGCTGGGTCGCCTGGATAAGCATCAGCTTCAGCATCAAGTTTATGATCAAAGTGACGTGCTGATGATAACTTCTAGCTGGGAAACGGGCCCGATTGTGGCTTGGGAGGCTATGGCGGCTGGTCTAGTAGTTGTGAGTAGTCGATATGTGGGTTCCGTAGCTGAAGGGGCCCTTAAAGATGGGCAAACAGCCCTTTTGTTTTCTGTAGGTGACTGCGAAGCGGCAGCCTCGGCCATTGCCAGACTTCTCGATTCCAACTTGCGAACATCTTTGACTAACTCAGCCCTCGAAATGGTGCACCATCGATATTCGGATACAGCTTCTCTGGCAGCTTGGCTAAAGGTTCTTAGTTTAAGTTTGGAACTTCCTCCCCTGCCTTTGGACTACCCCGAGTTTGCACGATTTGCTGCGACTGTACCCAGTGGAAGGTTTGATATCTGGCTCGGTGTCACAAATGCTGAGTACCTTCGCCGTTTTCTTGGTCTCAACTTTCGCCATCTTTCAGCGGGGAGCGAATGGCCCCACTCCCTGAGCGGAGCCGGTGATAATGGTCGTCTGCTCTCCAAGGCTACTCAGCTTGAAAGCCATGCGTGAACAACTAGGCGTTTGGTTAAAGGACCGCTGGCGTTACGAGAGGGCCCTGCGTAGCCCAACCCCTGAGTACCTAGCTGTTGCTAATCGCATGGAGCGCCTGGAAAGAGCGCCTGATGGCACAGGTTTCTACTGCCGTTGGCCCTATACCTCCAGGTTGCATGCACCTAAATTCCAACCCAATCTTGGTCAGAGGCTATTGCGTCGCTGCCTTGAGGACGCTCCGATTAGGTGCGCTCCGACCCGGCCAGCTTCCCCATCTTCCCCTGAAATCAGCGTTTTGATCGGACATCGCGGCCGCGAGAGACTGCCGCTACTGTTGGCGACTCTAGCCAGCCTGGCTGCCCAGCAGGATGTCCACCTTGAGTGTCTTGTGATTGAGCAGGCGGCTGTCTCCGAGATCGCCAATGATTTACCGGATTGGGTTCGCCATGTCATGGCCCCATTGGCCGAAGCTTCAGCACCCTATAACCGATCCCAGACTTTCAATGTTGGTGCCCGCAAGGCCTTGGGTAAGACTTTGTTGCTGCATGACAATGACATGTTGGTGCCAGCTGGTTATTGTCGGCACATTCTTGAGCGCCGGGGGAGGGGGTATGAAGTGATCAATCCTAAACGTTATATCTTTTATCTCACTGAGAGCCACAGTAAAAACGTCCTGAAGGGACTCGTAGGATATGACACTTTGCCTCCTGATTATATCGTTCAGAACCTGGAAGCTGGTGGTAGTATGGCCATAAGTGCCGCAGGTTTTGAGGCTATTGGAGGTATGGACGAAGGTTTTGTTGGTTGGGGCGGAGAAGACAATGAGTTTTGGGATCGTTGCCTTACGCTTCCCACTTGGATTTGGGGGTATGAGCCAATTGTCCATCTTTGGCACCGCAGTCAACCGCTTAAGGATGACTTGGAAAATCCCAACATTCTTCGATGTAGAGAAATCATGCAACGCTCTGCTGGGGATCGAATAGCAGCTCTTAACTTGTCAAGAGGGACCTTACTTTGACTAGAAAGATCGGCCATGGCGGGCCGCTAGTTAGCACTATAATACCCGTGTATAACCGGGCCGGTCTCTTGATGGATTCTGTTGATAGTGTCATTAGCCAAACTTACAGACCTATAGAAATAATTATTGTAGACGATGGTTCTACTGACGAAACGCCCAATATTATAGCTGACTTGTTTCGTCGCTGGCCCGATCTGGTGAAGGTGGTTCGTCAGGCCAATGCTGGTCCTGGACAGGCTCGACAGCACGGTCTTGAGCTGGCAAGGGGGGAATTCGTACAGTTTCTTGATAGCGATGATTTGCTACTGCCTGAAAAGTTTAGTTACCAGGTGGCTGCACTTCTCGCGAACCAAGATGCGCAAATCTGCTACGGCCGCAGCTATGAGGAGAATTATCTTAACCAACCTCTACGACGCGTAGGTCCCATGCGCCAGACCGGACGTTTCCATCGACATTTATTCCCGTTGTTGCTGGTTGAACGTTGGTGGACCACGAGCAGTCCCCTCTACCGCCGTAGTCTGCTAGAGCGCATTGGCCCTTGGCGGGCTTGGCTCAACGAAGAGGACTGGGAATATGACGCCCGTGCGGGTGCAACTGGGGCGTCCCTTTGCTGGGTTAACGAAGACGTTTCCGTTAGGCGTATCCATTTGGCTTCAGAGCATCTGAGTACGGGAGGTACTGAGGACCCCCGCAAACTTCTTGATCGTGCTTCAGCTCGCCAATCTATTTTTCAATCCGCGATTGCTGCTGGAATAGACACGAGCAAACCCGAAATGGCCCATTTTGCCCGTTCGGCTTTTCTGCTGAGTCGCCAATGTGGGCTGGCTGGATTAGAAAGTGCCTCCAAGGATCTTTTTATTTTGGCCAGACGTGCATCGACGCCTGCCCGTCGAATTGGCCCCGATTATCTTATCTATGGCATTCTAGGGAATCTTTGGGGTTGGTCCAATGCGGCTCGACTCGTCCTATCCGGTTATAGATTGTTAACGCCACGGAGGGGCAGCTGATGCTTGAATCTCCCCTAGTTTCTGTGGTCATGGGCGTCCGCAACGGTGGGCCTGAGCTTGCTGATACTCTGGAGTCCTTGACCACCCAGCAGGGAGTGGACTTTGAAATCATCGTCGTCAATGACGGTTCCACCGATAGCACTGCCGAACTGCTTGCTGACTGGTCCACTCGAGATCCGCGGTTGTTGGTTTTGCAGCGATCTGGGCGTGGTTTGACCGCTTCCTTGATTGAAGGGTGTCAGCTGGCCCGGGGGACCTACCTGGCCCGCCAAGATTCTGGGGACCGGTCTCTACCAGGTCGCCTCGCTGCCCAGGTCGCCTGCCTTAAGGCGGATCCCGAAGCGTCACTGTGCTCCACTTTTGTGCGTCTGCTGGTGCCGGAAGGTGCCACACTTACAGTCAACGCGCCCGACGAGGCCTCTTTGGCCGATGGTTTGACTGGTCCTGCTCATCACGGTGCAGTAATGATGCGGCGAAGTGTCTACGAGCAAGTAGGGGGCTATCGACTTGCTTTCCATTATGCCCAAGACATTGATCTATGGACCAGGCTTGTCGAGTTCGGACGCCATAGGATTGTGCCCCACATTCTCTATGAAGCCACGGTGGCCCCTGGTTCGATCAGTGGTTCCCGTCGTAAAGAACAAGAGCAGTTTCATTCCTATATCGTCAATATCACCCATGCTCGTCGCCAGGGTTTCTCTGAATCATCGTGGTTGGCTAAGGCTGAGACTCTTTCGGTTAATTGTAAGAATGCGCCCGCTAAAGGACGGCGCCAAGGGGCGGCGAATGGCGCTTATTTTATAGCTGCTTGCCTTGAGAAAGAGCATCCCCAGTTAGCCGCCAAATATCTTAGGCAGGCTCTCGATCTCAATCCACTGCACATGAAGGCTCGTTTAAAGCTTTTCAGTTTGCGATGAATCTTACCGTCGCCATTCCAAGTTACGGCCGCGATCAGATCCTGGTGGAGACGATTGAAGCCCTTTTGGCCCTCGACCCACCAACGGTTGATTTCCTTTTGGTGGATCAGACACTGAGGCACGATGCACCTACCGAAGCGGCTTTATGGAACTGGCAGCGGCAGGGGCGGCTGCGGTGGTTAAGGCTCCAGAGACCCTCCATCACCATTGCTATGAATGTTGCCCTTGAACAGGCTATTGGAGAGCGT
>Ga0209087_1001276_pt1 | contig 14814 bp, 15 predicted proteins | sample S_130805_EF_Meta_FD_187321 | JGI IMG/M metagenome (GOLD analysis project Ga0209087, IMG submission 187321) | Freshwater microbial communities from Lake Simoncouche, Canada to study carbon cycling - S_130805_EF_MetaG (SPAdes) (version 2) | ecosystem: Environmental > Aquatic > Freshwater > Lake ... | reverse complement strand
CGTGATCGAGATTTGGGATCACGGGGCCGGCATCCCCATAGAGGCCTGGCCGATCGCCCTGGAGCCTTTCCAGCGGCTGGATGCCGCCCGGGGTGGTCAAGGCCATTGCGGATTGGGGCTGGCCATCGCCGACCGCATCGCCCGCCAGCACGGCGGCGACCTTGACCGGCTGGAGGGTGGGGAGACCTTCGGGGTGGCGCTCACAGGCCGTTCCCTGCCGTCCCCGGCTCCGGGCCAGCCACCCCCGGCCCTTGGCGACTGACACTGCCCGGGTTGCCGGTCACATCCAGTCACAGATGGCTTCGGCTCCGGTCACAGAACGGGGGCATTCGTTGCCCACCATGGCGAGGTACCCAGGCCCTCCCCTCGTTTCTCCATGGCCCGCTTAACTCCCTGGCAACGCCCGCTCATCGCCGCAGCCCTGGTGCTGGGGCTGGGAACCGCCGTTCAGGCCCAGTCCAGTGCTCCCTTGAAGCCCAAGGGCGAAGGACCCCGCCTCACGGAGGCCCAGCGGCAGAAGCTGTTCCCCGAAACCCGCACCTTGGCAGCCCAGGACCACCGGGCCCGCATCGCCATCCTCCAGCAGGGGGAGCGCTGCATCAGCGCCGCCGCCAATGGGGATGGTCTGCGCACCTGCATGCGCCAGGAGCGTGACGCGCTCCAGAACCAACGCCAACAGCATCGCGATGCTTTGCGCCAGGTGTTCGTGCGCAACGGCATTCCGGTTCCGGATTGGAGCCAGCGCAAGGGCGGCCTTGGGGCGGGGAAGGCCGGGGCACGGGAAGGCTGGGACCACCCCGGCCAGCCGAGTGGCCCCCTGCCGCTGCGCTGAGCCGGATCCAGTCCTGAGATCACCAGCCCCCATCGGCCGGGGGCTCGTCGACGTTGATCATCCAGCCACCCTTGTTGGGCTTTGGATCACCGCCCTTGGGACGCGGCCAGTGGGATGAGCCGCATCGGCAGACCCTGCGGATCGCTCGTTCCGCTGGTGGGGGTGATCTCCCGACCCCGGGCCCAGCGCAGCAGCAGGGCCCGCAGGGGGCCGCCGTTGCTGCTGGCGTCGGCGGGAAGGTTGAAGTGGCTGCCCCCTTCCACCAGCACCAGTTCGTTGCGACCCCGCGGGTAGGCCCCGTAGGGGAGCAGGGCTTCCGGCTGGGTGGGCACCACGAAATCGCGGCTGCCACTCACCAGCAGAACAGGCACCTTCAGATCCACCAGGCCCGCGGCAAACACCAGGCCCTGGGGTGGACTCACCGCCGCCACCCGCACGATGCGGGGATCGGCCAGGGAGGAATCGGTGGCGGCCGGTAGGAAACTGCACTGGAGCACCCAGCTGATGTTGCGCAGGGGACTGGTGGCGCTGGCGCAGTCCTTCCAGAGCGCGGTGGGCAGGCTGCGGGCACCGGCGAGCTGAAGGGCGGTGGTGCCTCCCCAGGAATGGCCGATGAAGGTCACCTGACGGGCAAGCACCCCTTCGCCTCCAGGAAGGGTGCCGGCATCGAGGGCATCGAGCACGGCCCGCACGTCGTAGGGACGCCGCAGGAATTCCTTTGGATCCGGTGGTGGGGCCTTGCCGGCGAGCATGTCGGCCTGCTGGCTGATGTCGCTGCCGGGGTGCCGGGGCAGGAACACCGGGGCGCCATGGCTGGCGAGGTGCTGGGCCCAGCCAAGGAAGCTGGCGGGGGAATCCCACAGACCGTGGGAGATCACCACCGGAGGCAGGGTGGGGGTCCCGGTGGGCCGCACCACGGTCACCTCCAACTGCTCGTTGGTGTAGGGCTCCGGGATCGTGCTGACCCTGGTCTGGATCGGCATTGGGCCCCGTCCCAGGGCGGCCGCTGTGGCTGGGGGCAGCTTCGGATAGGTGAGCACCAACCGATCCAGCTCCCGCTGTTGTCGTTCGAACCGTCGCAGCTGGGGCACGGCCCGATCCAGGCGGATGGTGACCTTGCGGCCAGGAATCTCCCGTAGAAGGCTGAGCAAAGTGGCTTTCTGGCCGGAAGCCTTGATCCGCCCCAGGGCCGAGCGCACCGGTTCTGGATCCACGATTCCCCTCTGGTCGGGATCCACTTCAATCAATTGCTTGAGCAGCACCTCCACCTGCTGCACCATCGGACTGGTTTGGTAGTCCTGCTGGGGCAGGGGATAGTTGACGAGATCCTCGATGGATGCGGCGAAATTGCCATCGGTGGCCCGGTTCAGTTCGGCTAGGTCACTGTTGCCGGCCCAGAGGGCCTCGGGGCTGGCCAGCTCCGACACCCGGGCCGAGAGGGTGTCGTCGAGGAGGGGCAGTCGCAGCTGCAGCACCTCAATCGCCCCGGCCGGCTGGAGATTGATGCCGATGCTGAAGCTGGCTAGCAGGGCCAGTCCGACTCTGCGCTTGCCCGGTCGGAAGCCAACGGCCCGGAATTGGGCAGACAGGGGCCGGGGAATCAGCGATCGCAGGTGCAAGGCCGCAGAGCGAAGGGGGAGATGGGCCCTGCTGGTTTTTAACGGTGACATCGGCCTTTGCGCTTCATGCGCTTAGGAGACGTTGGCCTGAGCTGTGCCGAGGCGCCGTTCAGCATTTCCGCCCTGGTGAGGCTATCAGCAGTGTCTGGAAAACCTTGCCTTGAGGGATGGTCGCTCGCGGGGGCTGGGTGGCGCTGTGGGCCCTGGGCTGGTGAGTTGGCTCTCCTCAGGGGGCCTTCACGTTGGGGCAGGTTGCGCCATTGAAGTGGCTGGCCACCCGCTTGCTGCCTTCGACATAGATCTTGCGGGCCTTGCCCAGATCTCCGTTGGCTTTGGCGTCGTTGACCTTGCCACCGAATTTGGTGCAGGCCTGCTCGAGGGTCATGGCGGCCCGGGCAGTGGCCACCAAGCCAGGGGCGATAGCGGCGCTGAGGCTCGGGGCCAAGAGATGAGAAGAACGGTGCATGGGTTTCAAGATCAACGCAGCCCCCTCCGGTTTACCGGCCCGCCGAGGTTGGGCCCGACACCGGGGCCTGCTGCGGGTCGCACTCCCACCCCAGGGGCGCCGTAACCGACCCCCGGGGAGGGGTTCACCACCGGGCCCACCACCGCCGGCCCAGGAGCGGCAACGGGCCGGCGCACCACACAGCCCTGGGGGAGCCCAACGGTGTTGCAGTACACAACGGCCCGGGCCGGTGCTGCGATGAACAACGTTGCCGAGCCCAGCAGGGCAGCGGGTACAAGGCCCTTGAAGAGCGACATGGGCAGGGTTCGGTAGGGAATGGAGGTGCCAGTGGGCGGAATCAGATTCATTCTGCGGCCTGATGCAACGGGAGTAGACGGGGTGTCGGGGGTGATCCCCGCCTTTGGGGGGTGAGAGCTGGCTTCTGCTCGACCCGCTCGTCACGGGATCTTGGCCCAGGAGGGTGAGCGCCAGGACCACCCCGTGGAGCGGGGTGGCTCCGAAAGCGTTGCTGGACCCCTGCTGGCCGCTGGAGCGGAGGAAGCGTTGGTCTGGCACAATCGGCGCCTCGTCCCAGACCACTCTCCGAACCCCCTACACCCATGCTGAGTTCGGCCAACCCAAGGGCCCTCAGGGCGTGGATGACCCGCTGGCCAGGCGTGGCGTTGCTCGCGGTCCTTGCCGCCCTGCCGGCCCAGGCCCGCCCTCGGGTTGTGCCCGGCATCCCCCGCGCTCCCGCTGCGGCCTATGGCTTTGCGGAGCTGCATCCGGCCTGGTTGCTCGGTGGTTACTGGGTGGGTCGCCCATGGGGCTGGGGCTGGTACAAGGCCACACCGGCCACCTGGTCGGTGGAGGGGCTGGCATCGGGAGGCGTCATCACCGAGGCCGTCAATGGAGCCCTAGCCCTCCGTCAGCCCGCGATCGAGGTGCCGGGCACGTCCATCTGGCTCAACTACGCCTCCGTGGAAGCCTTGCCCAATGGCCGCATCACGTTCCACTACACCAACGGCCCCAAGACCCAGCGCGGGGTTGGGGAATGCCAGCTAGGTCTGTTGGATGGGCGCCCGGTCCGGGGCCTGGGCGCCCATGTGCTCAACGCGGCCTGCGTGGTGGCCTACGGCCGCGGTGCCTGAGCATCCGCTGCCATGGGTTTCCACCTTGGCTTTGCAGCCCAGGGGCAAAGAAAAGACCCCCTTGCGGGAGTCTTAGCAGGATTGGGATAGGACCTTTCGGGCTCAGCCCGGTGAGGCCCCGGACCCGATCAGGCCTCATTCAGCGCCGCCACGCCGGGCAGCACCTTGCCCTCGAGCAACTCGAGGCTGGCGCCGCCGCCGGTGGAGATGTGGCTCATGCGGTCGGCCAGACCGGCCTTTTCCACGGCGGCCACCGAGTCACCGCCGCCAATGATCGTGCAGCAGCCCTGGTCGCTCAGCTCGGCCAGGGTGGTGGCGATGGCGTTGGTGCCGTTGGCGAACTTCTCGAACTCGAACACCCCCATCGGGCCATTCCAGATCACGGTCTTGCAGTCGGCCAGGGCGTCCTGGAACACCTTCACCGAATCGGGGCCGATGTCGAGGCCCATCCAGCCATCGGGGATTTCCTCCACCTTGGCCACCTGGCTGTTGGCATCAGGGGCAAAGTTGTCGGCCAGCACCACGTCGGTGGGCAGCAGGAATTGCACCCCTTTGGCGGCCGCCTTGGCTTCGAGTTCGCGGGCCAGATCGAGCTTGTCTTCCTCCACCAGGCTCTTGCCCACCGCCAGGCCGCGGGCCTTGTAGAAGGTGAAAATCATGCCGCCGCCCACCAGGATCTTGTCGCACTTGTCGATCAGGGCCTCGAGCACGCCGATCTTGCTGCTCACCTTGGAGCCGCCCACGATCGCCGCCAAGGGGCGCTTGGGCTCATCGATCGCGCCCTGCAGGTACTGGAGTTCCTTCTCCATCAGCAGGCCGGCCACGCTGGGACTGAGGAACCTGGTCACACCTTCGGTCGAGGCGTGGGCCCGGTGGGCGGCACCGAAGGCATCATTCACATAGACATCGGCCAGAGCCGCCAGCTTCTCGGCGAAGGCCGGGTCGTTGTTTTCTTCCTCGGCGAAGAAGCGCACGTTCTCGAGTAGCAGCACGCCGCCCTCGGCCAGGGCAGCCACCTTGGCCTCCGCATCGGGACCGATGCAGCTCTCGGTCTTGACCACCGGTCCGTCCAGCAGCTCGGCGAGGCGGGCTGCCACGGCGGTGAGGCGCATATCCTCATTCACCTGGCCCTTGGGACGGCCGAAGTGGGCCGCCAGGATCACCTTGGCGCCATGGTCCCGCAGGTGGTCGATCGTGGGCAGGGCGGCGCGGATGCGGGTGTCATCGGTGATGGCGCCGGCCTCATCAAGAGGCACGTTGAAGTCGACCCGCACCAGAACGCGCTTACCGCGGAGTTCATCGGCGCTGAGGCTGGCCAGGGATCGCTTCGCCATGATGTCGCTATGGGGTAGGGGAAAACGGCCGGAGCTTAGCCCCATGCCGCTGGCCAGCCGAAGGTAGTCACGGGCTCGGGCGGTGGTCCAGGGGTTGGCTGCCCGTCTAGACAGGGACTGAGATCGAGGTTTACAAGAGTCCAACCCCATGTTCGACACCGTCCTCTTCCCTGTGGACAACAGCCGTCAGACCCTGGACACCTCCGCCGTGGCCCTGCGTCTGGCCCAGCGCCATGGCAGCCGCCTGGTGATCCTCTCGGTGGTGGAGGACGGGGACGGCGCCATGCACGATCACGCCGCTGTGGCCCAGTTGCTGGAGCAAGTGCGCAGCAGTTTCGAGCAGGCGGGTATCGGGTGCGAGGTGATCGAACGGGAGGGCAAGCCAGCCTTCGTGATCGGGGATGTGGCCGATGAGATCAACGCCGATGTGATTGTGATGGGCACCCGCGGCCTTGCCCTGGAGGACGACGAGCACAGCACCGCAGCTCGCGTGATCCAACTGGCGCCCTGTCCCGTGCTGGTGGTGCCCTGATGGGGAAAGACCCTGACCACGATGACCCCCTGGATAGTGCGAATGGGGAAGGGTCGGACAGGGGCTCAGGGTCCGCAGCGGCCCAGACCCTGACCTCGGCGGTACGCCTCAGTACCGCAGCCCCCACCATCCAGTGGTACCCAGGCCACATCGCCAAGGCCGAAAGGGCCCTGGCGGCCAATCTCGAGAAAGTGGATCTGGTGATCGAGGTGCGGGATGCGCGAATCCCCCTGGCCACGGGCCATCCGCGCTTGCAGCGATGGATGCGCAACAAGCAACATCTGCTGGTGATCAACCGCCGGGACATGGTCAATGAGGCCGCGCGGCTGGCCTGGGACGGCTGGTTCAGGCTGCGGGGCCAGACCCCATGGTGGTGCGACGCCAAGGTGGGAACCGGCGTCAAGCAGCTGCAGCAGGCCGCGATCCGCTCGGGAGAGGCCCTCAACGCCCGCAGAGCCGGACGGGGCATGAAGTCCCGGCCGGTGCGAGCCCTGATGCTGGGTTTCCCGAATGTGGGCAAGTCGGCGCTGATTAACCGGCTGGTGCGCCAGAAGGTGGTGGACAGTGCCCGCCGGGCTGGCGTCACCCGCAGCCTTCGCTGGGTGCGCGTCGGCCAGGATCTGGACCTACTCGATGCCCCCGGCGTGCTGCCGCCTCGCCTCGACGATCAGCAAGCCGCCCTGCGGCTCGCCCTCTGCGATGACATCGGCCAGGCGGCCTACGACGTGGAACAGGTGGCCCTGGCTTTCGTGCGCCTGTTGTCCCTGCTGGAGCCGATGGCGGCGGCTGGGGTGGCACCGGGCTTGCTGGAACGCCGCTACGGGGTGCCGGTGCCCCTGCTCGACACCGGTGCGGGCGTGGGGTCAGCCGCATGGGTCGGCGAGCCCCCCGGACCGGATGCGGCCAACTGGCTGCTGAACGCCGCCAGCCGTCACACCAGCGGAGACAGCCTGCGCATGGGTCAGCGCCTACTCGACGACTACCGCCGCGGACTGCTCGGGCCGATTGGCCTGGAGCTGCCCTGAACGAGCCCACGATCAGGCCCCCCGAGGCTCAAGCCATCCACAGCCGAGGACACAAGTCGCAGGGGCGAATCCTCAGGAGTTCGCCTAAATAGTTGCTGGAGCCCTGTCAACAAGCTCGTCGCCGACTGGTCATCCAGTGGCCACGACCAGCTTGCTCAGCCCCAACAAGTGGGATGCCGATCAGCTTGACTTCCAGGGGGTTCAGCAGGTTCTTAGCCAAGGACCTCGCCGATCAAGGTGACGTGATAGGCCACGCGATGGATGATTTCGCCACTGCGCGAAACAACGAGTTAGGCAGTCAGTCGCACCGATTGGGTAGCCGCATCATCCTTGGCGATTGCAAAGGAGTTCACGCCCCAACCCACATTGCTGGCACCGCCAATGGCATTGAGACTGAGGTAGGGCACGGCATCGTCAATCCTGAAACTCTGGCCCTGCCTCAACAGACCCGCAGGCAAGGCAAGATCCAGATGCAGTTTGTCCTTGAACCATCCTGTCACCATCGCTTCGTTCACCCAACCCGGGGATTTCATCTCGACGCTGACCACACCGGAGAGCAGCACAAGCTGCTTGCCATCAGCCAATCCATGATGAATCGCATGGGTGGATCCAAATTGATCGGAATGCGTGGGATCTAGCTGGCTGATCTGCATGGCGAAGCCCTGTCAATGTACGGATGCTAGTTGTTGATCGCCCCTTTGGCATCCTGAGCATCGATCGCGCAGATCCATGGCCTGGCACTCATCGTTGAATCACCTTCAGCACCTGGCCAGGACTTGACGCCTCAATCCGGATAGCGCGATAGACCCAGCCCCTTTTCTCCAAACTGAGCAGCCCCGCCGTTCTCGCTCAAGCAAAGCCAGCCCCCATCACCAGACTTCCAGGTTACAATCTTTTTTTGCGGACAGGATTTTCCCACTAAATAAATTAACGCTATACAAGCAAGATCACTCCAGAGCCAAGAACGTTAATCCTGGCATTTGTCCCACCATGGAGTTCTTGGAACTCGCCGTACGCCCATGGAGAACCACGCAAAATCGACACGCGCTTCCCTCGCCTTGCGAGGCGCCGCCGCAGGGCTCAAGAGCACCAGGCAGGCCGCCCTGGTGGAACCCCGTTGCCATGGCCGTGGGACGCTCCTTCGAACCAGGGTGGTTCACTTGGACTGATCCCCGCCCAGGCACCAGCGGCTGCTCCTTAGGATCGCCCCATCGCACCGAGATTCGGCATTGCGACATTCCGATCATTCCTCTTGATTTTCTGGCGATTCGATGAGCGTTTTCGGCGAGGGTGAAGGCGAATTGCTGACGCTGCACTACCCCAAGCCCCTGCCGATGCGGCTCGATCGCTGGCTGGTGGCCCAGCGTCCGGAGCAGAGTCGGGCCCGCATCCAGAAGTTCATCGATGCCGGCTATGTGCGGGTGAATGGTGTTACTGGCCGCGCCAAAACGCCCCTGCGGCCTAACGACACGGTGCAGTTGTGGATGCCACCACCGGAGCCCCTGCCCTATCTGCTGGCCCAGCCGATTCCCCTGGATGTGCTGTTCGAGGACGACCATCTGATCGTGCTCAACAAGTCCGCCGGTCTGACGGTCCATCCGGCGCCGGGCAACAAGGACGGCACTTTGGTGAATGGCCTGCTGCATCACTGTCCCGACCTGCCCGGCATCGGTGGGGAGATGCGACCCGGCATCGTGCACCGGCTCGACAAGGACACCACCGGCTGCATCGTCGTGGCCAAGAGCCAGGAGGCCCTGGTGAAGCTGCAGGTGCAGATCCAGAAGCGGATCGCCTCCCGCAACTACGTGGCCGTGGTCCACGGGCAGCCCGCTGGCGATGCGGGCACCCTGGTGGGCGCCATCGGCCGCCATCCGGTGGATCGCAAGAAATACGCCGTGGTGGACGACGGTTCCGGACGGGAGGCGCGCACCCACTGGAGCCTGCAGGAGCGCTTGGGGGATTACACCCTGCTGCGCTTCAAGCTCGACACTGGCCGGACCCACCAGATTCGGGTGCACTGCGCCCACATGGGCCATCCGATCGTGGGAGATCCCCTCTATAGCCGCCGCCGCAAGCTGCCGATCGAGCTGCCCGGCCAGGCCCTGCATGCGGCTTCCCTTGGACTCGATCACCCGATCACCGGAGAGCGCATGGTGTTCGAGGCGCCGCCGCCGCCGGTGTTCGAGAAGCTGCTGCTGGCCCTGCGTCGGCGGATGGCTTAGGAGCGCGTCCACTCCCCTGCCAATGGCCGCTCGGGGGCCAGCTGGGTTGGCGGCCGCATCCGGGCTTGATCGCCTCTGGCACACGGCATACTCCCCCATCGTGGGTTGCTATTTCATGGCCACGCCGTCGCGTCGGCTGTTCGTGGATCAGTTTTTCGTGGGCTGGGTCTATGGCCCCTGGGTGGTGGCCAGCCTGCTGGTGATTCTCGCCCTGCGTCTTCTGGTGGAGGAGGATTTCGCTCTCCGCAGCAACGCCTGGGGGTTATTCGGCAACGCCTCCATCTGCTTCTCCATCGGCTGCGTCTGCAAGCTGACCTGGGCGATGGCTCGCCACAATGCCGTGCGCCAGCTCGAAATGCAGCTGCGCCGAGAGCTGGGCCTGCGCTGATGGGGATGAGCCGCTCCCAGCTCGCCATGGTCGTCACCCTGCCCTGGCTGGCGGCCGGAGTGGTGTTGCTGACCATGACGCGCATCGAGGGTGAAACCCAGGAGGCCAAGCTGGGCCTGTTCGGCAGCGCCGCCATTTGCTTCTCCATCGGTTGCCTGGCCCGCACCAGCCTCGGCCTCCACGATCTGATGCAGGCTTCCCAAGCCATGGCAGCCCCGCCCCAGCCCCGCCCCGAGCCGCCAACCCCTCCATCACAACAGCCGGCCCCCGGCAACAAGCTGCGATGAATCGGCATCGCTGGCACGGCCTGTTCGCCCCTGGGCTGGCATTCGGCCTGATCGCGGCCCCTGGACCAACGTGGGCCCAGTCGCTGATCCAGCCCCCCCAACCCCGCCGCCTGCCGCCCCCCTCTTCGGCGCTGTTGCGCAGTCTCGAGGGGTTCCAGCACGATCTGGAGTTGCTGGATCGCAGCTTGCTGCCGGGCTCGGTGGACTCTGGCCCCCCCAGTTCCGTCCCAGCCAGTCCCCTTCCCCTGCTACCGGCCCCGTCTGCAACGGCCCTGCCCACCACGGTGGATGCGGTGCGCATCGAACGGCATCAGGGACTCAGCCTGGCCGAAGCCCTGGCGGTGGCGGTGCGCAACGATCCCGATCTGGCGGCCGCCGTGCTGAGTGTGCGGGAGCAGCAGGATCTGGTCGGTTCGGCCCGGGGTCGCTGGTGGCCCGAACTGGGCCTGAATCTGGCGGGGGGCTTCCGGCAGGAGCGCTCCTACAGCGCCGTCTGGGCCGACAACGCCGGTATCTATCCCGCAGGATCTCCCTTTCTGGTCAAGTCCCAGGGCTGGAACCTGATCCAAACCAATGTGGGCGCCGCGGCGGCCCGGATGGAACTGGGCTGGGAGCTGATCAGCCCTGCTCGCACCGCCGCGATCGCCGAAGCCGGCGACAGCCTGCGGGCCTCCCGCCAGCGCTACGCCGATCGCCTGCGCCAACTGCAACTGGATGTGAGCCTGGCCTACTACGGCCTCCAGCTCGCCGACCAGTTACAGCGCATCCGCCAGGCCGTGGTCGACAGCGACACGGTGGTGCGCGATCAGGTGGCAGCCCTCAAGCAGGTGGGGCTGGTGCCCCGGCTGGATCTGCTGCGGGCCGAGGCCGCCCTGCAGCAGGGCCGCTATCGCCTGGAGCAGGCCGAAGCCCTGCGGTTGAGCCGCCAGCGCCAGCTCAGCAACCTGATCAACGTGCCCTTTGATGTGAGCCTCAAGGCCAGTGATGCGGTACGGCTCCAGCCCCCCTGGCCCCTGGATCTGGAGCAGACGATCCTGCGCGGCTGGAGCGATAACCCCCAGCTCAAGGCCCTGCAGGCCGCCCGCGATGCCCTCTTGCGCCAGGCCGACCGTCGCGCCGCCGAGCTGCTGCCCAGCCTGCGGTTGGTGGCCTCAGGCGGCTACGGCCAGGGGGTGCTCACCCAGCCCGTGATCGATCTGAATGGCTGCTGCGCCGCGACCCATATCCCCCAGCTGCTTAACCAGAGCTCCGACTGGGCCGCCGGTTTGCAACTGCATTGGCGCTTCTTCGATGGCGGCGTCACCGCCGGTGCCGTGGCCGCCAGCCGCGCCGCCGCCGCCCGCACCGACCAGAACCTGGCCCGGGAGCGCAACGCCATCCGTCAGCGACTGGAGGCCGCCTTCTTCGACCATCGGGCCGCCCTCGGCCAGATCGTGGCGGCCCGCGCCTCCTACAGCGCCTCCCGGGAGGCCTTCCGCGATGTGCGGGCCCGCTATCAGTTGGGGCTGTCCGACTACAGCGATGTGGCTGACACCGTGTCCACCCTGACCGGAGCCATGGAGGGGGTGGCGGAATCCACCACCCTGGCCAATGTCAGCTATGCCCAGCTGCTGCGCGAACTATTGCCGGTGCCGACTCAGCCCCGCGACCCGGTGGAACTGCCGCTGGTGCTTGCCGGCCCCTGAGCTCCGGCCTGGAGCCGCTCCCAGCGCCGGTTCTGCCAGGCCATGGTGCGCCAGATCAGGAGCACCACCAAGGCCGCGAACCAGAACCACACCTCGGGTGAGTTGGCATGCAGCAGCACCACCATGAAGGCCGCCTGCAGGCCCATCCAGGGCAGTTCTCGGCGCAGGCTGCCCGCCGCCGACATCGCGGCGGCGGGCCCTGACATCTCCTCCGTCATGGCAGCGTCCCCCTCTGGCGCAGCTGGCTACCATCCTGGCGTTCCTGCTGGCGCAGGGTCCGGTAGCTGCCAGTGAGGTCCCGCAGGATCGGCAGCAGATAGCTGACCGGTGTGCGCCACTCCACATAGCCGTGGGCCTTGAGCGTCAACCCTTCGCGAATCGGAAAGACACTGCTGCCCCGGCTGAGGGTCCAGCGATAGCCATCCAGGCTCGAGCGCCTACCCATGCCGCTGACATCGGGGTCCGCCGTCAGCAGTTCGATCTCGGTGCGCATCACGGGTCCATTCCGCACCAGGGCTTCCGCCAGCTGGGGATTGCCCATGGTGGTGTTCACATCCTCCCGGGTGGCGGGAAGCAGGCTGACCCGGTTCACCTCGCCGCGGATACCACCAAAACGGCCCCGTTCGTTCCAGTCCGGCACCACCTCCATCGCCAGGCCGGCCTGCAGCCGCCGGGCATCGGCCGGCGCGAAATAGGCGACGGCCCGCAGCGCTTCGCCGTTGAGGCTGCCGAGGGTGCCGAGCCGTTGGCCCGCCTTCACGGTCTGGCCACGCACCACCTGCAGATCGAGGATGCGCCCATCGCGATCGGCACGCAGGGTGCCGTCGTAATTCAAGCGGGCCTGGGTCACCCGGATGGCGCGGCGCCCATCGTCGATGGCATAGCGACGGCGCTGGGCTTCGGTATCGATCTCCAGCTTCACGTTCTCCCAGGTGTCGATCGCCTCCCGTTCGCGGATGCCCACCTCCGCCACGCTGTTGCCCAGTTGGATGGCCCGGTCTTCGCTGGCCACGACTTCCTGAGACAGGGGAGCCACCACCTCGCGGCGGGCCAGATGGCGGAAATCGGCGACCTTCTGGTCGTAGATGCTGCGCAGGGCTTCGAAGCGCTGGCGGTCGGCTCCCAACTTGGCCAGGGCGGTGTCCCGCAACCGTTCGGCCGAACGCAGTCGACCCAGGTCGCGCCGGTCGAGGTCGGCATTGATCCGGATCAATTCGGCCAGATCCCGTTCCTGACGGCGCAGCTGCTGCTCCAGGGTCGGCAGGTAAAGACGGATCAGGGCCTGGCCCCGTTTCACCTCCTCACCCACCCGCACCGGCAGGCTGAGGATCTGGCCCTCGGCCCGGGAATCGATCACCGTGGCGCCGCCGGGCACGATCACCACCCCGCGACCAATCACCTCGGTGGGCACGGGCCAGAACAGAAACCAACCGGCGGTGAGCGCCCAGGCCGTGCCCAGAGCCACGAGCACCTGGCGCTCGGGATGCCGGAGAGGACGTTCGCTGGGCAGATCCCCAGGGAGGGGTTCTGAAGGGATCGGCTTCAAGGCGCGCATCTCCATCAAGGGCCCTACAACCCAACCTGCCCCAGGATCATGCCAAGCCCGCCCTGAAAATGCCGCTGGCGAATCGGGCCACTCCTGCGGACCTGGAGGATTTCTGGCAGTTGGAACCGAAGCCCGGGGGAGTGGCTGCGGCCTTACCCCCCGCAGTCGCTCCACCCGAGAGGTGCCCACCCGCAGGGCATTGGCGATGGCGGCATGGCTGTTGTTCGCCATCCAGAAAGAGGCGGTGAGCCTGTGAATGAACCAGGCCGGCAAGTGGTTGACTTCGACCATCGCCAGACGTTACAGAGTGTCAACTAAAAAGGGCAGCAACATTACTGGGTCAACGACGTATGTTCATATCTTACTGAGCGAATTGTTGTTGGCGTCTGATTTCGATCAGGCAGGGAAAGAAACGTGGGTCACCCTGCTCTCGCCATCCCCAAATCGGCAGCTAAGCGGCGAAGTGATCGTCGCGGGATTAGCCCCATTTCACGAAGCCTGCGTTCACGTGTTGATTTGCATACAATCCATCCCAGCCGATGCTCACCTTTCATTGGCGGGCCATACTTGAAGCGAATAAAATGCGTGAAAAATGCAGACCATCGCGGATCTCGTGATTAGCATCCTTAAGGATGCTTCGGTCAAGAGAGTCTATGGACTTCCTGGTGATTCCCTCAATGGGTTCACCGATGCCCTCCGTCGCGATGGCACCATCGCCTGGCAACATGTCCGCCATGAAGAAGCTGGTGCACTGGCGGCGGCTGCGGAAGCGTCCCTGACTGGTGAGCTCGCTGTTTGTGCCGGCAGCTGTGGGCCGGGAAGCATTCACCTGATCAATGGTCTTTACGACGCCAATCGCAGCCGCGTACCGGTGCTGGCGATCGCAGCTCAGATTCCTGGACCTGAGATGGGCAGTACCTACTTCCAGGAGAGCCGTCCTCAAGATGTCTTCCGGGAAGCCTCCGTCTACTGCGAGCTGGTCAGCATTCCGGAGCAACTGCCATGGGTTCTTGAAATTGCTATGCGCACCGCCGTCGAGCGTCGGGGCGTTGCCGTGGTGGTGATTCCAGGGGATGTCTTCCTGAAAGAGAGCACACCGCATCGCAAGTCCGCGCCGATCCAGTTTGTGCCTCGTGTTATCCGACCAACCGATGCCGGCCTTCAGGCAGCTGCCGACCTGCTGAATGCGGCCCAGAAGGTCACCATCTTCGGAGGAGCCGGCGTTGAGGGTGCCCACGACGAATTGCTGGCGATCGCTGAGAAGCTGAAAGCACCTGTGGTTCATGCGCTTCGGGGTAAGCAATTCATCGAATACGACAACCCTTACGACGTGGGCATGACCGGCCTGCTCGGCTTCACCTCTGGCTATCGCGCTATGGAGAGTTGCGACGCATTGTTGCTGCTAGGTACCGACTTCCCCTATAGACAGTTTTATCCTTCCAAGGCAAAGATCATTCAGGTTGATATCAGGGGAGAAAATCTTGGCCGGCGCACGCCCATCGACCTCGGCCTTGTCGGTAGCGTCAAGGATACGGTGCAGGCCCTCCTGCCCTTGCTCAAGGAACAGCAAGATGGCAAGCATCTTGAGGAGTCGAAGAATCATTATGTCCAGGCCAGAAAAGGGTTGGATGATCTTGCGATCGATGATTTCAACAGGTCGCCGATTCACCCGCAATATCTTGTGCGAATGGTGAGTGATATCGCATCTGAAGATGCTATTTTTATGCCCGATGTTGGCTCGCCAACCG
>Ga0209087_1001275_pt1 | contig 14825 bp, 7 predicted proteins | sample S_130805_EF_Meta_FD_187321 | JGI IMG/M metagenome (GOLD analysis project Ga0209087, IMG submission 187321) | Freshwater microbial communities from Lake Simoncouche, Canada to study carbon cycling - S_130805_EF_MetaG (SPAdes) (version 2) | ecosystem: Environmental > Aquatic > Freshwater > Lake ... | reverse complement strand
CCCCGGCTTGCGCCACCCATACTCGTCGACCACGGCCAGCAAGTCCCGCCGAACAGCAACCACGTCCTCTTTGGGTAGGAGTTGCTTGAAAAACAAATAGCCATCCTCCTCCGCCCTCGTCCGCAAAGCCTCAGCATCTTCCAGAAGCGGGGTAGAATCGATCATCCGACGGTTGTTTTCCTCAAGAACGGGTGCTTGGTTCATGTCTTTATCTATACGCCTTGTGATCTATTCATGAATGGCTTACTCTTTAAGTACATGGCTTTTTCTATCAAACCTCGTGCACCTAAAAACCGCGGCCGCAAGCCCAGCCCGATCCTCGTCTATGCCAACTGGTTTCAGTTCGGCGCCTCGAAACACCTGGCTCAGCCCCGGGTGGAAAGCCGAATGCTCCTTTCGGTGCACCGCGGCTCCGGCGCCCTTAACATCAACGGTCAAACCTATCCGGCCCGGAGCGGCTCCTGGTTTTTCCTGCCTTGGGGCCATGCCATCGAGTATGCCGCTGACGCTTCCGACCCCTTCTTTGTGGGGGGGATTCATATCATTCCAGATCACGCCCACGGAATTCCGGTGCGAAATCGGGTCGCCCACGGCAGCGGGGATGCCCTCGCCGGCGTCCCTTACCGGCGCGATGTCGATTTGCCCTTCGGACGGGGTCTGCGGCAAGGGTCGTTCGAGCCCGGGCGTGGCCGGCTGAATGCACTTATCCACTACCTGATTGAGTCCTTCCAAGCGGAGCGACCGGACGGACATAGACAGCGGCGGGCGGCCGAGTGGCTGCTGGAGGAACTTTCCATCAATTTGAGGCAGGCCCCCTCCTCTGGTTCCGAGATCCTTTCACCCACTTTATTTCGGTTGGAGACCTATATCCGACAAAACCTGCATCGTCCCCTAACCATCCCAATGATGTCCAAGGCTGCAAACTGCAGTGTAGCTGGAATCCACCGTATGTTTCAGTTGGTGCGAAAGCAGACACCAGCAAAATGGGTGGCCGCACAAAGAACCGAGCGGGCGGCTCACCTCCTGCGTACCACCAGCTTACCCGTCCAAGAAGTCGCGAAAGAGGTCGGCGTTGAAGACCCGTTTCAGTTTTCCCGGTTTTTCAAGCGCCACACCGGCTACTCACCTAGGAGCTATCGCCAGCGCCAAGGAATCCTTTAAGACTCGAAGGGGCTGTAGCTGATGGTGAATTTCCTCATGGCCGTAACCGATCTGGGGCAAGGATTGAGATTAAGCCCTTGGCGTTTTTGTCCTTATTTTTGGCACCAAATGCAGATTCCCCGCCCCATGCCTTCGGCTAGTTAAGGATCGATGTCTTTTCAGGGCGCACAATGGATCGGGGACGGAAAACGGAGAACCACCGGAAAACAACCCAGCCCCTTTTTGCGGAAATCCTTTCTCCTTCCAGAGCCCGTCCGACGAGCCACCCTGCACTGGACCGCGCTGGGCGTCGCTGAACTTCACCTTAACGGCCAAAAAGTCGGACGAGATTTCCTCATGCCCGGCTGGTCGGACTACCGAAAGCGCGTTCAGGTACTCTCTACCGATGTCACCAAACTCCTTCAGCCCGGCCCCAACCAGCTCGGCGCCATCCTCGGCGACGGCTGGTACTCCGGCTACCTGCTCTGGAAGAAAGACCGCAACTTCTATGGCAAGCACCCCCAACTGCTCGCTCGGCTGGAAATCGAGCTGATCAGCGGCCGCCGAATCTCCATCGTCACCGACCGCACCTGGGAACTCCGCTATGGTCCCATTCTCTCAGCCGACCTTTACGACGGGGAAAGTTACGACGCTCGGAAGGAGATTTCCGGCTGGTGTGAACCAAATTCACAAACCCGCGGCTGGCGGCGGGTAAACATTCTTCCAAAATATCGGGGCATTCTGCAACCCAAGGTCAACGAGCCGGTCCGCATCACTCAGACGCTGCCTACCCGCAAGATCACCCGGCCCGCTCCCGGAGTATACGTCTTCGACTTCAGCCAAAACCTGTCCGGAGTTTGCCGCCTCCAGATCCGCGGCCGACGCGGTCAAACCGTCACCCTGAAATTTGCCGAGATGCTCAAGGCGGACGGAAACGTCTACCGCGAAAACCTTCGCTCCGCCCATGCCACCGACACCTACGTCTGCCGTGGTGGCGGCATCGAGGAGTGGACCCCGCGCTTCACCTTCCACGGGTTCCGCTATGTGGAAGTCACAGGCCTCGCCCGCCCGCCTTCCAAATCCCTGCTGACCGCCCTCGTCCTGCACACCGACATGAAACCCACCGGCCGGTTCAGCTGTTCAAAACCGATTCTGAACCGGCTCAATCAGAACATCCGTTGGGGCCAGCGGGGCAACTTCCTCGACCTTCCGACCGATTGTCCCCAGCGCGACGAACGCCTCGGCTGGACCGGCGACGCCCAGGTGTTCGTCGGCACAGCCGCCTTTCACTACAACGTCCGCAACTTTTTCCGAAAATGGACCACCGACCTGCGCGACGGTCAGCGCCGGGACGGAGCTTATCCCGACGTGGCTCCAGACGTGTTGGGTCAGCTAGGCCCTGCACAATTTGGCAACGCAGGCTGGGCGGATGCAGGCGTCATCTGCCCATGGAAAATCTATTGGCACTACGGCGACCGACAGATCCTGGAGGAAAATTATCTGTCGATGGTTCGCTGGATCGAATACCAGCGGAAGACCTCAAAGATTTTAATCCGGCCCCGCACCGCGTACGGCGACTGGTTGGCCATCGATGCGGTCACTCCACAAAATGCCCCGGTTCCCTGCGATCTGGTGGGCACCGCCTACTTTGCCCACAGCACAGACCTAATGGCCCGGATCGCTGGCGTGCTGGGCCGCACAAAGGATCGGAACCACTTTCGGAAACTTCACGGACAAATCGTGTCAGCATTTCAAAAAGCGTACGTGACTCCAGATGGGCGGATCGTGGGCCACTGTCAGACTGCCTATCTTCTTGCGCTCGGGTTCGACCTGCTTCCGACCAAGCTGCGCCCCGTAGCTTTCCGACATCTGGTGGACTTGATTTCGGCCCGTAACGATCACCTCACCACCGGCTTTCTGGGAACTCCCCTGCTTTGCCCTGTCCTCACCCGCTTTGGTCGGACCGACCTCGCCTACCGTCTTCTTCTTCAAGAGGATTATCCCTCTTGGCTCTACACCGTGAAAAACGGTGCGACCACCATGTGGGAGCGTTGGAATAGCTACACCAAAGAGCACGGCTTTGGTGATGTCGGCATGAACTCGTTTAATCACTACGCCTACGGCGCTGTGGGCGAGTGGATGTACTCCGTGATCGGCGGGATTCGCCCGATGGCTCCGGGCTTTAAAAAGATCCTCTTCGCCCCCGAACCCGGAGGAGGCCTGAAGGAGGCGACCACTTCCTTAGACACCCCATACGGCTTGGCCTCCTGCCAGTGGCGTCTTCGCGGCCGTCGGCTCAGCGTTGACTTGAAAGTTCCAGAAGGAGTCCACGCCGCTTTGCGTTTGCCGGGACGTAATCCTCGGACCTTGAAACCCGGTCATTTCAGCCAAACCACCACGCTCCCCAAGTTTAAATCCTCCCGCTGAGTGGCAACCGCTTCGGTGACTACATATCTATCTTCCATACTTTTATCCGGCTTGTGACAGAGAAGGTTCTCTGGAACGTTAAGAGGCATGATTTTCCATCTACTTATCTTGCTGGCCTTCATACCTGCCTCAGCTATTTCATTCGCCGAGGAGAATAAATTGCCCAACACCCCTTCTAATTTTGGCGAAGATGTTGCCTTTCTAAAGAAACACACAGAGGTGGTGGTGCTTAGCCAAGGCAACGCCGCCGTGGCCTTGGCCCCCGCCTTTCAGGGCCGTGTCATGACAAGTTCCGCCAACGGGGATGCTGGCACCAGCTATGGCTGGCTAAATTATAAACTAATCCAGCAGGGTGTACTCAAGGGCGAGGCAGCCGCTGGCAAACTTGAATCGAAAATCCACGTTTTTGGTGGGGAAGAACGTTTCTGGATCGGACCAGAAGGCGGTCAGTTCGGAATCTTTTTTAACTCGGGAGCAAAATTCGACTTCGATCACTGGAAGACCCCTCCCCCGATCGACACGGAACCCTTTCAGGTCGTCTCCTCAGATAAAAATCGCGTCGTCTTCTCCACCTCATTTTCTGTCGCCAACCAATCCGGCACGAAATTCGACCTGGCGGTGGAGCGGACCGTTCGAATGCTTGGTGCAGAGGAGCTTTCGAAATCTCTTGGAGTCAAGGTTCCGGCCGATTTGCCATTCGTCGCCTATGAGACAAGCAACCGCCTGACCAACCGCGGCAAAAAGAAGTGGGATTCGTCCTCAGGACTTCTCTCCGTCTGGATTCTCGGCATGTATAAACCATCCCCTTCGACTGTCATGGCGATCCCGTTCCGAGAGAATGCCACCGGCCCAACCGTAAACGATGCCTACTTTGGAAAAATTGCCGCCGATCGATTGAAGGTCGGCAAGGGCGTGGTCTTTTTCAAGGGGGATGGAGCCTCTCGTGGCAAGATCGGTATTCCACCAGTCCGGGCCACTGGTTTTGCAGGAAGCTACTCCCCAGATCTGCGCTGCCTGACCATCGTCCGGTGTGATCCGACCCCCGCCAATGGCAAATACGTCAACTCCATGTGGGAGCAGCAGAAGGATCCGTACGCAGGTGACTTGATCAATGCCTACAACGATGGATCACCGGCCCCCGGCCAACCGCCACTCGGCCCGTTCTACGAATTAGAAACCTCTTCACCTGGTGCTGAGTTGGCACCCAGAGAAAGCCTGATCCATCGGCAGATCACCGTTCACTTCACCGGTGACACAAAACATCTGGATCCGCTGGCATCACAAACCCTAGGGGTGAGTCTTAAAGAAATCCTTAGCGCTTTTGCCGGGCCAAAACCCTGACGTCTCCTTCTTTCCTCCTCTTTCCGCGCCTGCCATGCCACACAGTTGCCCCAACAAAATTATCATAAAATGAAAGACTCCTTTTGGTCGCCGGACTCGCCGGTCGCGGATTCGTACGTTCTCTTTCGCGGACGCTTCCGCGTAGCCGCCACGGGCCGTATCGAATTTCGTGTCGTCGGATCAGCTTGGTATCAGGCTTGGCTGGATGGGCAACCGCTACTCGAAGGACCGCTTCGTTTTGCACTCGACCGGCCCGAGTATCAAAGCGTTTCTTTGAATCTGCCCGCCGGGGATCACCTGCTCGCTTTTCATGCGCACCACATCGGCATCGAGACCCGCATCCTAAAGGACACGCCGCCCTTTCTTTGGTGCGAGCTTCTCGCCGGGCAGACCCGCATTCCCGTGGAGTGGCGCTGTCTCCCCTTGAAATCCCAAACCTCCGGAACGCACCGCATCAATCCTCAACTCGGCTGGATCGAATGGCGGGACACACGTCTGGAGCCCGAGAGCTGGGAAAAAATCGGCTTCGAGGATTCCAAATGGACTCGGCCGGCTTTCGAAACCTCTCCCCTGCCCGAACCGGTGATCGCAGATCTTGCGGCCTTGCAAACCTTCCCGCTCTCCTTGCAACCGATCGCGGAGGGACCGCTGGCAACCACGTTCGGTTACGCCACGAACGAACCAGCCTATATTTTCCATGTTCGGGACCGGATTTGCCGCGAGCTTCCCGCCAAGGGGATTTGGCGACGCTACGACCTGGGACGCGTCCGCTTGGGACGTCCTTGCCTGCGTATGGAGGTGCCGGCCGGAACAGTCATCGAGATGGCCTTAGCAGAACACCTCACCGAGGGGCGCGTCAGCCCTTACATCAACCTTTCCGCCGGCACTTCCTGCAATTTGGACCGCTTCATCGCTCGGGGTGGGGAGCAGGTGTTTTGCCCGCTTACTCCCAAGGGTGGACGTTTTCTCGAGGTGCACGTGGTCAACGCCCGCGAAGGCGTGCGCTTTGTGGAAGAAAAGTTTCTCGAGCGAGGCTACCATCCTCCGACCGACGCCACATTTTCCTGCGGCGATCCGTTACTGGAAAAAATCTGGTCGGTAGGCGTCGAAACCTACAGGGCATGCGCGGAGGATGCCCTGATCGACAATCCCACCCGCGAACGCGGCCAGTGGATCGGTGACGTCGCCTCCGTCGGCATGGAAATTGCCTCCATCGCTTACCACGACCTGCTTCTTTGCCGCCGGGCACTTGTGCAAGCAGCCCTGTGCCCACGCGAAGACGGTCTTGTCGCGGGGATGGCACCGGGCGGTTGCGTTTACCTTCCGACCTACGCTTTCCAATGGACAGTCGCGGCGCTGCACTATTTCCGACATACCGGAGACCGCACTCTACTCGAGGAATTATGGGCGGCGGCATGCCGCAATTTGGCCGCCATCCGTGCGTTCTGGCATCCAGACGGGTTGCACAACGTCGCCGGGTGGAACTTTGTGGACTGGGGATACCAGGCCGAGGATGGGCCCATCGATACCGCCGGAAACCTGCACTATTTATGGTCGCTGCGCTGCATGGCCGAATGGGCGCAGGCTCTGGGTCGGGATTCTTCCACATGGGTGGCGCAAGCCGGCGAACTGTCCACCCTCTTGAAAGACCGGATTGCCGCCAAGCGGACAAAGGGTGGCTGGGATCATGTCGGGTTTCATTGCACCACCTTGGCGATGCGGCTTGGGTTAGTATCTCAAGAGGAGGAGGGCCTTGATTTTCTGGCTCGCCATTGGAATAACTGCTTTCCCAACGATCCGTCTGCCCCGCGCAACGACAACCCAGAGGAATTCAACGCCCGCCTGATCACGCCCTACTTTGCGCACTATGTCATGCCGCTCTTCATCGAGCGTGGACGCATGGATTTTGTCCTCGAGCAGTTTCGCCGGTGCTGGGGAGGGTATATGCTCGCAGACGGCCGGACGACTTGGCTCGAGGTCTTCGACACTCGCTGGAGTCATTGCCACCAGTGGTCCGGATGCCCGACGTGGCAACTTTCTAGATATGGGCTGGGATTGCATCCCCGCTTCGACCTCGGCGAGGCGCATTACGATTTCAGGCTCGAACCCGGTTCACTGCCCCGCGCGGTTGGACGCCTTCCGCACCCTCGGGGGGGATGGATCGATGTCTCTTGGCAGCGGGAGCAAACTGGCATCCGTTGCCGAGTTTCCACCCCAGCGCCCTTGCAACTACGGTTTCCGGACGGGAAATCTCTGGCCATAAAAAACGAAGAGGATTTCCTAGTGAAGCCGGGTCAAGGTAGACCTCTTTAGGGGAATGAGTATGTCTACTGCCACCTTGTCCGGATTTGCCAACCCGCCGACTGAATTCCGGCCTTGGCCCTTGTTCGTCCTGAACGATGAATACCTCCCGGGATCCGGCGAGGCTCGTCTCACGGAACTGTTGGAAAATCTGGCACGTGTCGGTTACGGAGGTGTATTCCTGCATCCGCGCCCAGGGCTGATCACGGAATATCTTTCCCCCCGCTGGTTTGAGATCATCCGCCACTGCATCGGCGAGTGCCGAAGACTTGGACTCGTCCCCGCACTGTACGACGAGAACTCTTACCCCAGCGGATTCGCCGGTGGCCATGTTCCGGCCCTTGCGCCCGAGACCGTGGTGCAATATCTGATTCCAAAATTTGGAACACTGCCCGAAGAGCCACCGGCAGAAGCTATCGCTGTGTACCGCGCGGAGAAAAAAATTCCCGTCCAACTGGTAACCCGGGAATCCCTGCCCAAGGACTCCTCCTGGTGTGCCTTTGTGTTCGAGACGATGGCCCCGATGCCTTGGCACGGCGGCTTCTCCTACACCAGCCTGCTCGATCCCAAGACGACCAAAGTCTTTCTCCAGACCACCTACCAGCGTTACCGAGACGAACTAGGAGAAAAGAATTGGAAATCCTGCGCTGCCTTCTTCACCGACGAGCCTCACCTACCCGCCGACTCCCACGGCCCATGGGGAAAGGGCCAGCACTGCAGCCCACTGGTGTTGGACGAGTTTCGCCGGCGTCGGGGATACTCGCTCGAGGAAAAACTCTCCGATCTGTATTTTTCTTCTCCGACCAGCGCTGCGACCCGTTTTGATTTTTACGATACGCTGCACGACCTGTTCCTTGAAAACTTCGCTCGTCCGGTAGCCGATTGGTGCACGCGGAACGGAATCCCCTCGACCGGCCACTATCTTGAACACGACTGGCCTTGCCCCTACGCCACCCCAGGTCACATTCATCTCCTTTCCAAGATGGACTGGCCCGGCACGGACCTGTTGGAGTGCTTTCTTCTCCAGGGACATGACTATGGGGATCCCCAGAATTTCGATACGGCCGTTCCCGGCACGGAACCTCACGCCTTGTACTATCTCAAACAAGTTCAGTCGGTGGCCCACCAGTTCCGTAAAAAGCGCGTTATGGACGAATGCTGGGGCGCGGGCGGCCACGACTCGACACCGCTAGACTGGCTAAGGATTGGACGTTTCCTCGCCGTCCACGGAGTGAACCTTTTCGTCCCGCACTACACGACTACCACCATCCGGGGAGCCAGAAAAAATGATCACCCCCAGTTTTTCAGCGAGCACAGCCCGTGGTTTGAGGCCCTGGGGCCGCTCAATGCCGAACTGGGACGGCTCTCCTGGATCACCTCCCGAGGCACAACGCACCAGCGTATCCTCCTGATCGATCCCCTGACCACCGCCTACTGTCTCGCCGATAAAGCCGACTGTCTGGGAGGCGAAAAGCACCGAGATGCAGTTGCTGATCCCATGGGGGTATTCCAAGGCACCCAGCGTGCTTTCATTCCCCTACGCCAAGCGGCAGGAAATTTTGCGCAGAAGCTCTCAGATGCTCAGGCAGACTTCGACGTCGGCGATGAGTATGTACTGGCCGAGTCGGGCAAAGTGGCCGGAAAACAGCTGAACCTCGGCTTTCAAAATTATGAACTCATAGTGCTTCCGCCGGGCCTAGAAAATCTTCGGCAAGCCACCCTGACGCTCTTGCAAGATTTCGCCAAGGCCGGTGGTCGAATCCTCGGGATTCGGCCCACCGACCCCCGCCTAGATGGCCGCACCAGCCATTGGCCCGACCAACTTTCGGTTCAATGGGTTGCCAGCCTGGAGAAGTTGGCAGATGAAGTGCTTCGGCAAATCCCTCCTCGCTTGAAATTTGACCCGGCCCCGCCAACGGGCGTGGCCCATCAGCGTCGGGAGTGCGACGACGGAACGTACTACCTGATCGTGAACTCTTCTCCCAAGGATTGGACCGCGCGTATCTCCATCCCCGAAGCCGGCGGCATACAGTGGCTCAATCCCGAAAGCGGAGAGACGGAAATTTATGCTGGCTCCATTCATCTCTCCGCCGGCTCGGCTGGCGTGCTTTGGATAAATCCGCACCTAGCCCCTGTCCAAGTTACGCCTCCTACGCATTCTTCTTCCAATCCAGGCCTTCCGGTCGAGCTCCTCGAGGTGCGCGCCATGGAACCCAATGTTCTTGTGCTGAACACCTGCGCCCTCGAAGTGCGCGGCGAAAGTTTTCCCCGGCAGCTGGTGTACGAATCGAACCGGATTTTCTGGGAAAAGAACGGCATGGAGACCAACGGCTGGGCGTCGACGGTGCAGTACCGGGACAACCTTCTATCGGCCAACGCCCGGATGTCACCCGATAGCGGCGGCATCGCCCGCTACCCGTTCGTGATCGGGCCTGGAACGGATCTTCGGCAAGTCGACCTTTGCTTCGAGTGTCCCGACCAGTGGCAGGTCCGTGTGAACGGCCAGGCTGTGAAGACGGACAGCAGCTCTAGATGGCTGGATTGCCATATCGCCCGAGTGAAAGTAGGACCGCTTCTCCGCGAGGGTGAGAATCTCATCGAGCTAGTCGCACAGCCCTTTGATGTTCGGCAGGAAATCGATCAGGTTTATCTACTCGGATCCTTTGCTGTGCACCCAGAGGAACCGGGATTTGTGATAGCTCCCGTCTCCAGGCCGTTGGCCCTTGGTTCTTGGAAATCCCAAGGGCTTCCCTTTTACGACCGTAAAGTCTCGTATCGATTCCACCGCCCAAAGGGAGCGGGCCGAGTGGTTCTATCCAAGGCCGATTGGTATGGAAGCGTTCTCGAGTTCGATTGCGGCCGACAAAACCTTCAAACGTACGGCCCCAGTCTTGATGTTTCTTTGACTGCAAAAGATCCAGAAGAGTTCACCCTCACGGTCACGGGTCTGCCGCTCAATTTGTTGGGCCCATGGCACAAACCCTCCCTTTTGCCCAAACACGGATGGGCAAGTTTTTGGCACGGTGGCGATATACCGAACGCCCCGCAGGCAGGTAAAGATTACCATTTGCTGGATCTTGGCCTCTTTTCCGCCCCACGTTGGTTGGGTGAATGCTGAGTCGGATTCAAAACCTTTTCCTTTCTTTGATTCTTGCGTAATAGACTGCTACTTTGTGGAATGATCGTCTCTGGCTCCAAACGCGCGACTCTTCATAACGTGGCCAAAAAGGCCGGCGTGGCGGTCAGCACGGTTTCAAGTATTCTCAATAACCGCCCTGACTCCTGGTCCTCTCAGAAAACAAGGGAGCGCGTCTTGGCAGCGGCCAAGGCGTTGGATTACCGGCCCAACCGGATGGCCCGGGCACTACGAACAAGCCGCTTTCATGCCGCCACCCTAGTGGTGCCAGACCTTACCAATCCCCTCTTCGCCCTGCTGGCCCGATACATCCAAAGGGCATTGGAACAGGCTGGCAACGACCTGCTCATCGAGGACACCGAGTGGAATCCGGCGAGGGAGGAGAAGATCCTAGCAGACGTGGATTCCCACAACACCGATGGCATCATCATTGTTCCGTCCGTGGATGCTTCGGTGTACGCCTTGCGTCTAAAAGAACTTTCGCAGAACTTCCCCTTAGTCCTCATTGGCCCGCCCCTTCCAAATGTCCAGGTCGACACCCTGCAGGCGGACTGGAAGGTCAGCCTAGCCAAAGTCCTCGATCATCTAACCAAGTTGGGCCACCAATCAATCGGTTTTGTCGACTCTCTGGCGAACAGAAGCGATGGTCTGGACCGGGTGGCGATTTTCCGCCACGAGTTGGCAAAGCTGGGGCTAAATCTGCAGGACCACAACTGGGTGCGTTGCCGCCACGAAGTGTCCGAGGCGCGGGTGGCTACCGGCCGGTGGGCCTCAGAGACCTCCGCCAACAACCGCGCCACCGCCTTCGTATGCACCAATGATCTGACCGCCATTGGTTGCATCAGAGGCTTTCTCGATGCAGGCCTTTCCGTGCCCGAAGACGTTTCCGTGGTCGGTTTCGACGATATCCCGATGGCGTCTTATCTGCCCCGTCCGCTCACCACCATCGCCCAGCCAGTTCCCCAGATTGCCGAGGCCGCCTGCCAGACTTTGCTCGACCGGATCGAAGGCAAGCTGCAGGGACCCGGCACCCACCAAATTTTTTCCACCTCCCTAGTGATCCGCGAAACCACCTCAGCTCCACGTCAGTAGGACGCCCCAAACCGCTACTTATTTCGGGTCCGGCGCAGCGCGATGGCGCTCAGGGCGGTATCTGGTGTGTCGATCCGGTTACAAATTCGTAACAGGCATGGTCCTTGCGGACGAAAACGAAGGACACGACCACCGCGTAAATCCCGCACACACCTTATCGGCAAAACTAAATAGCGCTCAGGTTCTGCAAATACCTCGACGGAGAGGATCATCCCCTCGCCGCGCGGGTCGTCGAAATAGAGCGCGACTTCTTCGATCTTGGAAAATTCGCCGAGCAGCCGAACCCTCACGGTTTGCTGGCAGGGACCCGGACCTCGGCCACGCAACGCGCCACGAAGCAAAGGGGAGGTCCGCGCAGGTTCCGGCCAATGTTCTCTTCGCGCCAACCCGTTCCGGGAGGCGGCTTCGCCAAGCTGGGATGAAGGCATGACAATTTCCCCTTCGATGTCGGCGACGATTCTGACTTCACAATCTTTCAATCCGCCACCGGTTTCGTCGCCATCGGGACGCGCCGCGTAGGCAATCCAAGCCCAATCACTGTTCAGAGGATTAGCTGGATCCCCGTCAGGCAACCACTCCCACTCGTAATGAACCTTGGTCGAGGCAAAAGAAACGGTCGCCGAACGATTTGGTTCGGCCAAGACATGCCGGCCGGACTCCAGCGTTTCCCCTGCCGGGCCACGACCACGGACTCCCGCGGGGAGCTCGACCTGAATAGACCGTCCATCGCGCACGACATGAATCTCGCCGGCTGGGGTTGGCACCGTGCCACGACACTCCTTGGCCAGACCGGAGGACGGAGCAATTTGCACCGTAGCGAATCCAGGTGTCGCGGGGGTCACGCCGAGGACGTTATCGCTCAGCCACCTTGTCGGGCCGGAGCTCCAAGGATGACACAAGCTGGTTTGACCCTGCGTGCCGGCAAAGATCGGATCGTTGGATTGCAGGCAATCGACCCACTCGGCACGGAAACTCTCCCAGAATGTCGTTGCACCAAGGCGCAACATACCGCCCCAGCAGCGGTCGAGCAATACGGTCGCCGCATTCCAGTCTCCCGCAGCCGCCATGCCCTCGAGCACAAAGTATCCGTTGAAGGGTGAATATGACACTGTGCGGATCGGGTCGGAATAAATGCGCTCCGCCAGGGCTTTGCGCTGCTCAAGCTGGACCAAGGATCCGGCTAGTAGGGCTTCCGAACCTTCGTGGAGACCAAGTTCGCCGGGATTGGTAGCGTGCAGTCGGTCAACGAAGTTGATCACCTCCTCCGCCGCCAGCCTTGCAGGACCACTCGCCGCGGAAGAGGAAAAAACATCGATAAGCCCAAGCACTTCCCGAGCCGTCCGACGCGCTAGGAACTGGTAGTAGCGGAGGTTCGCAGGTGGCGTGTCCTCCACGAAACCGCCGAATCGGTCGTCATGCCCGCAGAAGGCTGGGTAGCCTTGAAAATCCTTGCTGTCCGCCACCTGCAGGACTCGTTCCAATTTCGCTGTCACCCGAGGAAGTTGCTTCTCCCAAAAGGCCCGGTCCCCGGAGCGCAGAACGTAATCGGCCAGCAATCGGATCCAATGAAGGGCATAGGTTTTAATACCGTTTTCATCGTCCTGCATTCTTCCCGTGTTCATGCGGACGAATTCGAAATTACCGAAGGCGACGAGCGAAACCGCTTGGGTGACCAAGGAGTCGCCCGTCCAGGAGTGACGATCCCCACGATCCATCAGGATCGCGCCAATATGGTCCTCAAGCAGATTGAGTTTCACCGCATAGGCCCCTGTCTCCCAGATGCGATCCAGCAGCGGACGATCACTGACAAAAGAACCGAGGTAGTTGGCGGGTTTGATCTGGCAGACGGCACGCAGGTTGCGCAACTGCCACGGTTGATTACAGGAATTCACATGGACCCAGCCAAAGCGAACCCCCTCATAGTGAAGATCGTTCAGTCGTAAGCGCCAGGTATGTGGGCCGACCCTTACGGGAGTTGCGGTCTTAAGCGGATGCTTGGGGCCGGCATTGACCACACCGGGCCGGTTGTACTCGCTCACGGAAAGTTTCACGTCACCGTGGAGATCATTGCTCTCGAACTCCAGCCATGCGGCGGCTTCCACACCGAAATCCATCCGCAGGCAACATGGCCCCGAGATTTTCAGGATGGATCCGGGCTGCCCCAAGGTCTCCAACCCGCCGATTTGTCCCGACTCCAAAGCCCAGGAAATGGGCAACGCTGCGTAGCATTGCAAGGGTTCGCGCGGATTTTCCAGGAAACGCGATTCCCATAGATAACTTCGCAAGGGATCAGGTGAAAGACTGAAGTCGCCACTTTGCCAACTTCCCCCGTGAAGGTAAGGATACAAAGGAGGGGCGGCATCTGCCGGCCAATCCTTCAGAATCATGGGGAGGCAAAAAGGCGGAGGGTTCACCGCCGTTGGAGCGGTAGGCCGTGATGCGGGTTTGTTCACAAGTCGAGCCATACTGGCGTGCTTCGTGGGGTTCCTTCAGACGCTAGGCGTTGATTATAAAAGTTCTTCATGGGGGTCGATTTTGAAGGAAATAACGTTCCATATCAACCATGACAAACTAATCCTAGGAACAATCCAAAATCTCCCTGTTCTTGGGGCGACCCTTCATCAAAAAAAGTTTGAGTTCGTAAATCCCCCACCCTAACGATTTATCCCGAGTGAATCTTTTCATGAATCAGAATGATAGGTAAGCTTTCCTATTGTATGACCACTCTTTTAACATAAATTTACCTTCACTTCATCGTATGCAATCCCAACAAAGATTCTTCAAACCTTATACCACGCTTTGCCTTGGATTCTCCCTAGTGGAAATGCTGGTCGTAGTCGCGATTCTTGGTTTAATCGCCGGTCTTTCCGTCCCGGCGATCGGACGGGCAAGATCCTTTTCCCAGCAGACTGCCTGTACTTCCAATCTGCGCACACTTCAACAGGCAACCATGAATTACTCCTCAGAGAACGACGGTCTTTTTCCTGCTGCCATCAATCCCACCAACAATTTTGCCATTACTTTGGCCTGCGAGGGTTATTTGGGACTGGCCGGTGCAGGGTTTTGGGAGCGTTTAGACAGCTGGGTCGCCTTGTCTCAACGGCGTGCTCCCTTCGCTCTATGGTGCCGAGCCGCCGAGGCCTGCGAGGCCCGCGCACCCTACGGCAACATGGCCACGTACTGCATGAATGTGAACGTGGGACAGGACTTTCGAGTCTCAAGCCCACGCAAAACCGCCCAGGTTGCCTCTCCCTCCAAAACGGCTTTGTACATGGACGGTTGTTTCTCTCGCGGAAGCGGTTACGACGTTCGCGTTGGAGAGTCGGGTTTTTTTCCCGCTGCGATGCATCCTCCCTACCTCTACAAACAAAGCAACAACCCCCACGCT
>Ga0209087_1001274_pt1 | contig 14827 bp, 4 predicted proteins | sample S_130805_EF_Meta_FD_187321 | JGI IMG/M metagenome (GOLD analysis project Ga0209087, IMG submission 187321) | Freshwater microbial communities from Lake Simoncouche, Canada to study carbon cycling - S_130805_EF_MetaG (SPAdes) (version 2) | ecosystem: Environmental > Aquatic > Freshwater > Lake ... | reverse complement strand
TAATAATCTAAGCATTAATAATGTAGCAAACGTAGGTACAAATTTAAACGTATCTGGTAATATTCAGGGCAATAATATTAGCTCTAATGGTAATGTTACTGGTAATAATTTATCCGCTACGAATAATGTTAGTGCTGGTGCTAATATTATTGGTAGTAATATAACAAGTAATAACTCAATAATTGCAAACGCAAATATTACCGCAAATGCAGGATTATATGGAAATAGCGCCAATATTTTAGGTAACATTTTTACCGGTAACATTACTGTTAATAATCACTCAAATTTAGGTTCAATCAGCAACATTACTATTACAGGTGGTAATGCAAATTATGTTATTACAACAGATGGTCAAGGTAATTTAAGTTGGGCTGACGCAGGTAGCACAACTATCATTTCAAACATTTCAAATGGCACAAGTAATGTAAATATCCCTGTTGCAAATGGTAATATTAATCTTACCGCAGGTGGTAATACTACTTTAATTGTTACTTCTACTGGAGCGGATGTTCAAGGAAACATTAACGTAGCTAAAGGATTTAGTGTTAATGGATTTTATGGTAACATTGGTCAATTTTTAACAGCAAATGGCAACAATGGATTTAATTGGCAAAGTCATTTTTTCACAGGCAATATTCCACCTGCTGCGCCTAATTACGGAGATATATGGTATTTTGTAGATGATACTGCTTCTCCTCCTACAAATGTTCTTTACATGTGGGTTTTTGACGGTACAAGTGAGTATTTTTTTGACTTCTTACCACCTAACTTCTTAAATACATAAAGGTAATATAAATGGCATTTCCCTCTCCAGCAGTAAACGGTCAAACATATGTAAACGGTGGTTATACTTATCAGTATAACTCAGCTAGAAAAACTTGGACTAAAATTAATGTTAATACACAGCAAATAGCTAATAGTTTAGTCACTGGTAATTCTACAGCTAATACTACCGTCACTGGGAATACTGTAGCGGTTGCTAATACTACTGCCAATATTTCTACAACTGTTACGCCCTCTAATATTGTAGTATCCAATACAACAGCTAATACCTCTACAACTGTCACTCCTGCTAATGTCACCGTAGCTAATACAACAGCTAATACCTCTACAACTATCACTCCTGCTAATGTTGTAGTTGGAAATTCTACTTCTAATACTAAGATTACCTCAAATACAGTTACAACTGGCAACTCAACTGCTAATACTACGATAACTCCCACAGCCGTAACGATTGCAAATGCTACGTCAAACTTGACAATAACACCTAACTCTATTACCACAGGTAATACAGTAATTTCAAATAGTAATATTACTATTGGCAATAGCGTAGTTAATTCAAATACAATTACTAGTAATACATATTATGGTAATACATATTACGGTAATACATATTACGGTAATGATATATTCTTAACTGGCAATTTAACCGCAAACGGTAACGTTATTGCAAACCAATTTGGTATAATTGGTAATGTATTATATGTTGGCCCCGGTGCAATTGGATTAACAGGATTTAATAATCCAATCATGATTGGTACAAAAGCCGGTGCCGACTTTGTTCAAGCATTGATTATTAATACTTCAAATAGTGGATCTACAGACTGGGTAGCACAAGGTGATAATGGTAATGATATAACCGGTTACGGTGACTTTGGATTTACTGGATCTAATTTTAGTGACCCCCTATATACTATAACAGGGAATAATGATACCTACGTTTTTTCGGTAGGAGTAGGTGGGGCTAATTTAGGCGGTAACTTAGTTTTTGCAACTAGTAGTTTAGGTCAAAATAATGACATAGTATTTGCTACTGGGGGATTCTTATCAGCCAATGAAAAAATGCGTTTTATAAACGCGCAAGATCAGCTTTATATCAAAACAACTACACCTGCTACAAATTCAACTACCGGTGCTTTAAGAGTAGCAGGTGGTGTTGGTATAGCAGGAAATCTTTATGTTGGTGGATTAATAAATTCAGCAGCAAATATTAATGGTGCTAATCTTACAACAGGTGGAAATTTAACTGTAACCAATACAGCTAATATAGGTAATTTAAATGTTTCAGGTAACGTTACAGGTAATTTTACTGGTGGTAATATAGATACTTCAGGTAATGTTACCGCTGGTAATATAAATACTACCGGTACAGCCAATATTGGTACATTGGCGGTAACTGGTAACGCTAATATAACTGGTAACGCCAATGTTGGTAATTTATCTACTACAGGTACAGCTAATGTTGGTAATTTAGGCTTCGGCGCAGGTTCAATAACCGGTACAGGTAATATCACTGGTGGTAATATTATAGGTACAATTGCTGCTGGAAGTAACACAATTAGTACTACAGGTAATGCTAATTTAGGTAATTTAGGCTTTGGATCAGGTCAAATTACAGGTACAGGTAATATTACTGGTGGTAATATTATAGGTACAATTGCTGCTGGAAGTAACACAATTAGTACTACAGGTAACGCTAATCTAGGTAACTTGGGCTTTGGATCAGGTCAAATTACAGGTACAGGTAATATTACTGGTGGTAATATTATTGGTACAATTGCTGCTGGAAGTAATACTATTAGTACTACAGGCAATGCTAATCTAGGTAATATAGGATTTGGTACCGGGGAAGTTACAGGTACAGGTAATATCACTGGTGGTAACATAATTGGTACAATTGCTGCTGGAAGTAATACTATTAGTACTACAGGCAATGCTAATGTTGGTAATTTGGGCTTTGGTAGTGGGGAAGTTACAGGTACAGGTAATATTACTGGTGGTAATATAATTGGTACAATTGCTGCTGGAAGTAATACTATTAGTACTACAGGTAATGCTAATGTTGGTCCATTATCAGTTACAGGTAATGCTAACATAAGCGGTAATACAGTAACTAGTAATCTTAAAGTAAACTTAGAGCTTTCAGGTAACACTGCTAATTTTAGTGGAAATGTATACGCTCCGTATTTTGTTGGTAATATATCTGGTAATATTGCTGCTCCGGGTAGCAACACTTATGTATTGTTCAATGATAGCAACTTAGTAAATGGTGTAGCTAATTTTACATTTGAAAAAAACAACAATACATTAACTACGAATAATTTATCATTAACTAATAATTTAGGTGTAGGTGGAAATGCTAACATAACAGGAAACATATTAGCTAACGGATCGATAACTACTGCAAATTCTTTCAATTTAGCTAATACTTCTACTGGAAATAATATATTCTCGGTTCAGGATCAATCAGGAACTCCTGTAATAGAAATGGGAAGAATTGATAGCAATCCAAGTACTCCTGCAATAGATTTTCACTCAGGTTCTACTTTAGTAGATTATGATTCTAAAATTCAGGCTAGTAGCGGTAACGGAGCAGTAGGCGGAGGCAACTTAACTGTAACGGCTAATTATTTTAATGTATCTAATAATTTAATTGCTAACGGTAATGCAAATATAAGTGGTAATGCAAACGTTACTGGTAATGTTACCGCGAATAATTTTATAGCAGGTAGTAATATTACTGGTGCTAATTTAGTTAGTGCAAACTATTTCACTGGTACACTAACAACAAATGCTCAACCAAATGTTACTAGTCTTGGCACATTAAGCAATCTCTTTATTTTAGGTAATTTAGGTGTAGGTACTAATGTATCTACTACTGATGCTAGAGTTACTATTCTTGCTGTAGGACAAACTAATGTTTATCCTGTTACAGGTAACAGTGTTGCAGCAGGCACTGATCTTCATGTAAGCGGCGGTAATGGCAATCTTACTAGAATAACACAAGATTCATTTGGATTAAACACTTATGTAGCGTTTACAGGTCGTGCTGCTGGAGGCACCGCTGCTGCACCTACACAGACTCTTCAAGGATCTATTTTAAGTCAGTTTACTGGTCGTGGATTCTCTAACGGTTCATTAGAATTTGGTAATAATTCAACTGGTCGTGTAGATGTTGTGGCGGCTGAAGCTTTTACAGATACTAGTCGTTCTACTAATGTAGTAATTTACACAACTTCAGTTGGAAATATTAATCCTACAGTAGCTGCTACATTTGATGGTAATGGTAATTTAACTGTTACTGGCAGTATAAGTACATCTGGGAATTCTAACCTAGGGAATTCTATTACTGCTAATTTTGTTAGTGTTAGTTCTAATACTGTTACTAATAATTTAAAAGTTAATTTAGAATTCTCGGGTAATACAGCGAATTTTAGTGGAAATATATTTACTGCAAACGCTAACTTAGGTAATGTAGCGAATGCCAATTACTTTAGTGGTAATGGTAGTCTGCTAACTGGTATTACTTTTGCAAATCTGACGGATGCTAATACTGCTAATTTAACTATTAATGAAATTTATTTACAAGGTGTTACTAATTTAGCAGTTAATCATACAGGAGCTACTGCTTATACCTTTGATCAATATCCTGGAAGTAATCCAACATTATATGCAGTTGCCGGCACTACATTAGCGTTTGACTTAACTGCTGCTGGACATCCATTCCAAATTCAATATGCAAATGGGACAGACTATAACAATGGACTATTTCATGTAACTACAGCCGGTGTAGTAAGTACAGGAGCAAGCGCACAATCACAAACATCAGGTACACTGTACTTTAAGATACCCGGAGACCTCAATAGTAATTTAAAATATCAATGTTTTAACCATGTTGCGATGAATGGTAATATTATCATACAAAATGCCAATATTGCTAATCTTTTATTAAATTTTACTGGTAATATTAATGCAAATTACTTTACTGGTAACGGTAGTTTATTAACAGGTATTGGTAATGCAACTAACATTGTTAATGGTAACAGTAATGTAGTTATTGCTGCTAATGGTAATGTTACCACTAGTGTAGCGGGTAATGCAAATGTACTAGTAGTAACAGGTACTGGGGCAAATATAGCAGGTTACTTAGATACAGGTAGTGGTAACATTACTACTACTGGTAACATAAGTGGGGGATACGTTCTTGGAAATGGTAGTCAATTAACTGGCATTAATTTCTCTAATTTAGCCGATGCTACTACTGCTGGTTTAACAATCAATGATGTTTATTTACAAGGTGTTACTAATTTAGCTGTTAATCATACCGGTGCTACAGCTTATACCTTTGATCAATATCCAGGAAGTAATCCATCTCTCTATGTAGTGGCAGGAACTACTTTAGCCTTTGACTTAACAACAGCAGGTCATCCATTTGAAATTCAATATGCAAATGGTACAAACTATAGCAATGGTCTATTCCATGTAACTTCAACGGGTGTAGTAAGTACAGGCGCTAGCGCCCAGTCAAAAACATCTGGTACTCTATATTGGAAAATTCCTGGTGATATTAACGGTACATTTAAATATCAATGCCAAAATCACGTAGCAATGGTTGGCAATATATTTGTTCAAGCAGCAAATATAGGTAATGTTCTTCTTAACTACACTGGTAATTTATCAGCAGGCAATGCTAACTTAGGCAATGCCGCAACTGCTAACTATTTTATCGGTAATGGTTTCTATCTAACTGGTATTGATACCGCTGGTGTAGCAAATGGCAACTCTAATGTAAAAGTTTACAGCAATGCTAACGTAGAAATTTCATCTAACGGTGTAGCAAATGTGTTGTCTATAAGTGGATCAGCAGTTTTTGCTTCTCAGAATGTATATGCTAATGCTAACACAATCCAAGCTAATATTATCGTAGGTAATACACTAACTGGTAACTTAAGTACTGCTGCACAACCAAATATTACATCTCTTGGTAGTTTAACTTCATTAACAGTAACAGGCGATATTATTGGTAATACGGCTAACTTTAGTGGTGCTGCTTATTCTAATGCTACTAGTATCTCTGCTCCAACGCAATTAGCAACTAAGTCTTATGTTGACAATCAAGTTTCTACTGGCATTCAAGTTCATCCAGCAGTAAATGTCTCTACAACTACTAATTTAACAGCAACTTATACTCCAGGTGGTACTAATCCAACCGTAACGAGTATTGTCACTGGCAATACACTGATATCAACCGGACACAATTTAAATACTACGGACATGTTTGTGCCTACAGTGTCAAGCAGTGGTCTTACATCAGGCACTCCTTATTTTGTGTATTCTGTCGCTAATGCAAATGCATTTACACTAACCGCTTCTTGGGCTGGCCCACAGTTAACTGGTCTTACAGATGGTACAGGATTAAGTATTACAAGCAACGCCAATCCAGGGGTTGGAGCTAAACTTACTAATTCAGGTACACAGGCTGCTATAACCATTGATAACACCGCATTGGCATTGAACGCTAGAGTGCTAGTTCAATACCAATCTAATACAGCATTAAATGGTGTTTATTACGTCAGTAATGTTGGTTCAGTCTCTACTAATTGGGAATTAACTAGAGCAACAGACGCAGATGAATACTTTCCGCAAAGCAATGAAGGTATCGCACAAGGAGCTTATTTCTTTGTACAAGATGGTGATACTCTAGCAGGAGGATCCTATGTAGTTGCTACTACTGGAATAATTATACTTGGTACTACTGGTATATCATTTTCTGAATTCAGTGCGGCAATACCATATACAGGCGTAAGCCCGGTCGTTGTCACCGGACAGCAAATCAGCTTAGCTAATACTACAGGTTCTACTGATGTTGTTGTATTGGCTACTAGCCCTAATCTTACAACACCAAATATCGGAAATGCAACAGGTAATAGTCTAACACTAAGTGGAAATGGTTTAGTAAGCGCAGCTAATGTTACTGCTTCTGCAAACGTAACTGCTGGTAATTTAAATACCAGTGGACAAATAATATCAACTGGTGCAGGCAATGCAAGTGATGGTGGTGGTCAGCTATATCTAAACGGTTCCGGTAATAATAGAATTGACTTCAACATCAATGGTACAGGAGCGCCGGCTAATACTACAAGAAGTGCCGGTACTAAAATTACATTATATCCAGCATTAAGTGTTAGCCAAACTGATTATGCTTTGGGTATTGATTCGGGAACAGTATGGACTAGTGTGCCAGTTAATTCATCTTCATTTAAGTTTAAATGGTATGGTGGCATAACAGAAGTTGCTAACTTAGATGGTACTGGTAATTTTTCAGCAGCAGGTAATATCACCGGTAGTAACATAACTACTACTGGACAATTGGTATCTTCCGTAGCTACTGGTACTGCTCCCCTTGTAGTATCAAGTACAACTCAAGTTCCAAATCTATTTGCTGCAACAGCTAATATAGCAAAAAATAGTAACGTAGCTACCGCATCATCTAATATATCTTATCCTACGTTTGCTTATGCTAATATAACTGGTGATTATCCACTACAAAGCAATACAGCATTCTCAGCTAATTTTGCAAACGGTGCATTTATTTCTACTACGTTCGTTGGTAATGTAGTAGCAACTTCTGCTAATGTTACTGGTACTGCAAACGTTGGTAACATTACTGGTGCTAATTTAGTTAGTGCGAATTATGTCACAGGTACACTAACAACAAATGCTCAACCAAACATTACATCAGTTGGGACCTTATCTAGCGTTACAGTTAGTGGTAATGCTAACGTAGGTAACTTGGACTTTGGTAGTGGTGTAATTACTGGTACAGGTAACATTAATGGTGGTAATATAACCACTACTGGTCAGTTAGTTTCCACTGTGGCAACTGGCACCGCTCCATTAGCGGTTAGTAGTAACACAGTTGTTCCTAACTTAAATGCATCGTTTGCTAACATTGCAAATTATGTTACTGTTGATACAGTTTCAACTAATATTTCATATCCGACATTTGCGTATGCAAATCTTACAGGTACTTATCCTTTACAAAGTAATACCGCTATTTCAGCTAACTTGGCAAATGGTGCGTTTATTGCTACTACGTTTGTTGGTAATGTAGTAGGTAATCTAACAGGGGCCCTAGCAAATGGTAATAGTAATGTTAATATTCCTGCTGCAAACGGGAACGTTAACATTAGTGCTGTGGGTAATGCTAACATACTAGTTGTAACTGGAACTGGTGCCAATATTACTGGTACTGCTAACGTCACGGGCAATGCGAACGTTGGCGGTAACGTTAACGTCACTTCTAACATAATAGCGGGTAACGTTTATGCTAACTCAGGTACGATCGGTGGTTCATTAGTAGCAGGTACTCTAACAACTGTTGCTCAGCCAAATATAACTTCACTTGGCGCACTAACTGGATTAACTGTTTCTAATGCCACAGGAGTTGTAAACTTTACTACTACTGCCAACGTAACATTAGGTGCAGTTGCTAATCTTAAGATATCTGGTGGATCATCAGGATATGTCTTATCTACTGATGGAGCAAGCAATCTAAGTTGGGTAGCACAATCAGGTGGTAGTGCAGCCTCTATATCCAATGGAACAAGTAACGTTAATATCCCTGTTTCTAGTGGAAACGTTAATATTTCATCCGCAGGTAATGCTAATGTAGTAGTTATTACTGGTACTGGTATGAATGTGGCAGGCACTATTAATGGTACAGGAAATATTACCGGTGCTAATCTAATTGCTGGCGCCGGCTCAGGTGGTAATATTACTGGAGCTAACTTAGTTAGTGCAAACTACTTCACAGGTACATTAACTACAGCAGCACAACCCAATATTACATCACTCGGCACACTCACTGGGTTGACTAGTGGCGGTATTGTTAACTTTACTACTGCAAGTAATGTGTCATTAGGGGCGAACGGCAACGTTAAAATCACGGGCGGAACAAGTGGTTACGTGTTAAGCACTGATGGTACTGGTAATTTAAGTTGGATTTCCGCAGGTGGCGGCGCCGCTATTTCTAACGGTAACAGCAACGTAAACATTGCAACTGCAAACGGCAACGTAACTATAGCGGCTGTTGGTAACACCGTAGTAACAATTACTGGTACTGGTGCCAATATTACTGGTACAGGTAACTTTTCTGGCAACTTGTCAGCGGCTAACATTGTTGGTACATTGGCAAATGGTAACAGTAATATTACAATGGTAGCAAATGCCAACGTTGCTATTGCAGTAACTGGTGCTAACAGACTGGTTGTAACATCAACCGGTGCAAATATTACTGGTACAGGTAACTTTACTGGTAACGTTAATGCTGCTAACTTTATCGGTACACTCGCAAATGGTAACAGTAATATTACAATGGTATCAAATGCCAACGTTGCTATAGCAGTAACTGGCGCTAACAGATTAGTTGTAACATCAACCGGTGCAAATATTACTGGTACAGCAAATATTTCAGGTAATGCTAACGTTGGTAATTTAGGCTTTGGTAGTGGTGTTATTACTGGTACAGGTAATATCACAGGTGGTAATATCATAGGTATCATTGCCGCAGGTTCGAATACTATAACAACTACAGGAAACATCACTGGTGCTAACTTCATTGGCAATCTTGCAAATGGAAACAGTGATGTTAGCATTCCGGCAGCAAACGGAAACATCAACTTTGATGTTGCTGGTAATGCCAACGTAGTAGTTATTACTGGTACTGGTATGAACGTAGCAGGTACAATTGATGCTACAGGTAATATCACCGGTGGTAATATAGTTACTGGTGCCGGCTTAGGTGGTAGTATTACTGGTGCTAACTTAGTTAGTGCAAACTATTTTACTGGTACACTAACTACAGCGGCGCAACCAAACATTACTTCTCTTGGCACTCTTACAGGCTTAACAAGCACTGGGACTATAAACTTTACTGGTGCTAGCAATGTGTCTCTAGGTGCAAACGGTAACGTTAAAATTACTGGTGGTACAAATGGTCAAGTTCTTACAACAGATGGCGCAGGTAATTTAAGCTTTACTACAGTCTCAGGAGGCGGTGGCGCTGCGATTTCCAATGGCACTAGCTATGCTAATATAACTGCTTCAGGTGGTAATGTTGTGTTGGCTGTTGCAGGCACTATTAGAGCCAATGTTACTTCTACTGGTCTTGACGTAACAGGTAATATTACGAGTGGCAATGCTAACATTACCGGTCAATTCATCTCTACACTAGCAACAGGTAATGCTCCGTTTATAGTAACAAGTACAACTCAAGTAGCCAACTTAAGCGTAGCTACTGCTGGTACGGCTGTTACTGTTACTGGTGCAGCACAGAGTAATATTACTAGTGTTGGTACTTTGAGTAACTTGGGGGTTTCAGGTACGGTTACAGCTAGCCAAATTGTTTCAAACGTAGCCACCGGTACTGCACCAATAACTGTAAGTAGTACAACTCGTGTTGCTAACTTAAACGTAGCATATGCTAATGTAAGTGATTTTGGAGCTATCACTAATCAAACAACCGGTACTTATTATCCTGTTTTTGCAAGTAGTAATGCAACAGGAAATTATGCTCTTGCTGCTAACGGTGTGTTCAGTGCAAATATTGCCAACGGTGCATTTGCTGCCAATTCATTCGTTGCTGGTGGTGGGTCAGGTGGTAATATTACCGGTGCAAACACGATAAGTGCCAATACCTTCACTGCTGGTGGTGGGTCAGGTGGTAATATTACCGGTGCTAACACAATAAGTGCAAACTATTTTATTGGTGCAACAGGTATTGATTTTACTACTGCTAGTAACGTAGCATTAGGTGCAAATGGAACCGTTACCGATGGTGCTTCAAATACCTATGCTATTGGTTATAAAACGGTACCACAAAGCACTACAGCATCGGGCAATTTTGTTTTAAGTGATAGTGCTAAGCATTTATATGTTTCAGCAGGTGTTACGGTACCTGCTAATGCTTCTGTAGCATTTAGTATAGGAACTGTAATCACAGTTGTGAATTCCAGTGCTAGTAACATAACTATTACACAAGGATCAGGTGTGACGTTGAGACAAACTGGAACTGCTAATACTGGTAATAGAACGCTTTCTGGATATGGAATGAGTGCATGTATTAAAGTTGCCTCTGACACGTGGTATATTTCAGGAACTGGATTGTCATAATGACATCGTTATTGGGTATTCTATTATCATTCGGCGCTAGCTCTGGTACCACTACAACCACTACAACCACTACAGCAGCGCCTACAACTACAACTACTACAGCAGCACCAACGACCACTACAACCACTACAGCAGCGCCTACAACTACAACTACTACAGCAGCACCAACGACCACTACAACCACTACAGCAGCGCCTACAACTACAACTACTACAGCAGCACCAACGACCACTACAACCACTACAGCAGCGCCTACAACTACAACTACTACAGCAGCACCAACGACCACTACAACCACTACACAAGCACCAACAACCACTACGACTACACAAGCACCAACAACCACTACAACTACAACTGCAGGACCTGTAACTGGAGTGAATATTACACTAGTAGGTGGCGGCGGAGGTGGCGGCTCTGGACCTCGAGGTGGTGCTGGTGGAGGCGGCCAAATCCAAATTAATGCTAGCGTCACACTAAATAGAGGTACACAGTACTCATATTCACTAGGATCAGGCGGTACTGGTGGTGCAAGAGCAGTGGCTGCCGGGACTACTAATGGCGGTACTGGTGGAACCACAACAATGACTGGATTAACCAGTGCCAGTGGTGGTAGTGGGGGTATTAAAGGCACACCAAGTGGTAATGGCGGTAATGGTGGTAGTTCTGGTGGTGGTTCTGGTGGTGGTTCTGGTGCGGGCACTCAAGGGGGCGGTGGTGGAGGCGGTGGGTTTGGAACCACCGGTGGAAATGGTACAACCTCATCAACCGGCAACGGAGGCGCCGGCGGTGGTGGAGCAAGTATTACTGGTTTAGCAATCACCGCAGGAAACGGCGGTGGCGGTGGCGGCGGTAGTTCGACTAGAGCCGCAGGTGGAAGTAGCGGTGCAGGAAGAGGCGGTACAGGGCAAACAGCGCAAGATGGGGAAGCCGGAAATGGCAACGGAAATGGCGGTGGAGGAGGAGGTGCTGCTGCTGTTTCAAGTACTTATGCTGGCGGAGGCGCCGGTTCTATAGGTGCAATAGTGTTAAACTTCCCTGGGAGTTCTACCGGAACAATAACTGTTTATAACAGCGGCGGGGGAGTAATTTCTACGAATACCATAACAGGCGGGAATGTTCTTAGTTTATCTTCTAGTGGTGCGTACTTTATTATAACATAAATTTTTGGATTTAAATCTTAGATGCTTACTTACCAAGTACAGAGTATATTTACTCATAACGGGAAATCCTTGTATTGCTTTTGTAACATTTCTATGTTATAGTTCAGTGAAGAACGTAAAATATATCGTGTGATTGGGTTTGATGCGGTGGTAAATATAACATCAAACTTGACCATAATTATAAAATAGGTAAAAAATGAAAATATCAGTTATTAAACGCTCTGGCGTTAAAGAGTTCCTTACATTGGAAAAATGGCAGTCACAAATAGCAAAAATATGTCAGGGGATAGCTGATGTTAGTCAATCAATGATAGAAATAAAAGCTCAACCACACTTTTATGATGGTATCACTACTAGAGAAATTGACCAAATTACACTTAGGGCGGTTGTGGACCTTATTGATGTAGAAAGCAATCCTGAATTAGGTCATACTAATTATCAGTATGTAGCAGGTAAGCAGCGATTAAGTATGCTTAGGAAAGATGTATATGGTACATATACACCACCTAGTCTATATAGTATCGTAAAAAGAAATGTTGAAACCGGTCTTTACACTTCAGAATTGTTAGAATGGTATACCGAAGAAGATTGGAATAAAATAGAATCTTTTATTGATCATGGTAAGGATGAGCAATATAGCTGTGCCGCTATTGAGCAGATGATTGAAAAGTATTTGGTAAGAAATCGTAGTACCAAAGAAATTTACGAAACCCCACAAGTTCGTTATATTGTTGCCGCTGCTACTATTTTCCATAAGGAAGAACCACAATCAGCAAGAATGCGTTATATAAAGGAATATTACAATGCGGCTTCTGATGGCCTTTTTACCCTTGCGACTCCTGTTTTGGCTGGATTGGGAACACCAACAAAGCAATTTAGTTCTTGTGTTCTTATTCGTAGTGATGATGACCTTGACTCCATTTTTGCTAGTGGAGAAATGATGGCCAAATATGCTAGCAAACGTGCTGGCATAGGACTAGAGATTGGGAGACTACGTCCGTTAGGTAGTCCCATTAGGGGAGGCGAGATCATGCATACTGGCATGATTCCGTTCTTAAAGAAATGGTTTGGTGACTTACGTAGTTGCAGTCAGGGTGGGATCCGCAACGCATGTGTGCATATTACGTCCTATGTCGATGTTCTGAGTGGTTTTGAATTCAATGGGCTCAGTTACTATTCTGGACAAATTATAGAATGTAATGACAAAATGATAAATATAGATGAGGTATTAGCTACTTTAGCCTATATGGGACATGATTATGAACGAGAAACATACTTGCAAAATTTGTTTGGTTGAAGTGGGTCAATTGGTCCGCCATTTAACAATGAAACATGAAAAGATGACATTAATGGAATACTTAACTAAATTCGATTGTGGAGAAGAATATACTACTATTTATAACCATTTACGTTCTGCGCGGGCAAAAAATAGTCCGTGGTCTATTGAATATTACACCGCTAGAGGAATGACTTCTGAAGAAGGATATGCAGCAATCGACGTTAAAAGAACGACACGGAAAAACCCAAAAACTACCCCATCTCAAAAAGAACATTGGATAAATAAAGGATTGTCAGAAAAAGATGCGGATCACCGTGTAAAAAATTATCTTGATCAAATCGGAAAATTACCATCTCTAACAGAATATCAAATTAAATACGGTCCGATCCTGGGTTTGAAAAAATATGACGAATACAAATGCAAAATAAATAATCGCCAACAGAAATATATGGAACGACTAATAACCAATTCAAATATATATGAGGCTAAATTTATTCAATGGTATAGACGAAGTTTGACTGAGAATGGTCCGGTACGTAAACCTTTTAATTATGAAGATTTTTCTAGTTATTGTAAGGCGGTAGGCACGGCAACTAAACTAAGTGTTGCAGTATACGGTGATGAAATTGATCCGGGCAGAGATAAATTAGGAATAATATATGGAAGAAATGGATGGGCGTTAGATCACAAATATTCTAAGTATGGTGGATTTATAAATAAAATTCACCCGTTGGTTATAGGATCAAAATATAATTTATGCCTTATACCAATAAAAGAAAATATTCAAAAAGGGCAATATTGTTCTATTCAGCTAGCGGAGGTGGAACAGTTTAAAACAATTTTGGATGACCCCAACTTATCGAGTCCATCAAAGGAAATAATTAATGAAATTTTTATCTAACAAAAAAAACATATCTGAAGTAAAATGTGGTGACTTAGTGTTGGCATGCGATATCGAAAATAAAAAAGATGTGTATAGGCGGGTACTTAATGTGATGCGTCCTATTGTGCCGATACAGGATCAAGTTAAAATTGTAACAGAGACCGGGGCTACTCTCATTACCAGCACCACACATCCTACTGCGGTTTTTAAAAATGAAGATATTATATATGTTAAGGGTGGGGAAATTACTACGGATGATACCGCGGTAACTTTGGGCGCACAACGAACTAAAGTGTTACAGGTGAGTAATCCTGAAACGTCTACCCAATATGCGGATTTTAGCATTGACGAGTTTGAAAATTATTATGCAGGCGTCGATCCAGATAAATTATTGTTGGCTCATAACAGTGCTACGGTATTCTATCCGATCTGGCATCACCAATTTGATGACCTTATTGTGCTCAAAAATAATCAAGGAACAGAAGAAACCCGAGTCAGACATATGGACTATGGTGTCGTACTCTCAGCATTCTTCTGGCGTAGGTTTAA
>Ga0209087_1001269_pt1 | contig 14885 bp, 25 predicted proteins | sample S_130805_EF_Meta_FD_187321 | JGI IMG/M metagenome (GOLD analysis project Ga0209087, IMG submission 187321) | Freshwater microbial communities from Lake Simoncouche, Canada to study carbon cycling - S_130805_EF_MetaG (SPAdes) (version 2) | ecosystem: Environmental > Aquatic > Freshwater > Lake ... | reverse complement strand
TCGTCCTCTTTTTCCCCAAAAATGGTCGAGACGGTTCACATAGGCCCGATGACACGCGGTTTACAGGCAGGCTAGACGATTGCTAACCGAAGTTAAACAGCCCTTACGAGGGGCAACTCATCCACGGCTTAACACGCCTTGGCTGGACACAAAATCACGCATAGGTGAGATAGTTGCGCTAGCTGAATCTATTGGCCAGCCATTATTAGAGTGGCAAAAATTAATCCTTACCGATATGTGCGCCGTTGACGATGAAAATATGTTTATAAAAAAGTCTGCGTTATTTGTGTGTGCAAGGCAGTCCGGAAAATCTCATATGATGCGGATGCGCGTACTAGCAGGCCTATTCTGTTTTGGTGAGCGTAATATCTTGATTATGTCGTCTCAGAGACAGATGGCATCTAAGTCTTTAGAAATAATGGCAGGTATCATCGAGCGCACCCCACACCTCTTAGCCCAGGTGAAAGGTGGCAACATAGACAAGGCCTATAAGCGCACTAATGGTAATGAGCGCATAATCCTAGAAAATGGAGCTGAGGTTAAAGTAGTTGCAGCTACTACTGATTCAGCGCGTGGACTTAGTGCCGATTGCGTTTGGGTTGATGAGTTACGCGAGTGCGGAGTAGAGGCGCTAGATGCCGTAAAGTCAACTACGCTGACACGTCCTAATAGCCAGCGCTTTTACACAAGTAACGCCGGCCATAAAGAGAGCCACGTGCTAAATGAGATGCGCGAGCGCTCGTTGAGCAAGCCGCCTAAATCGGTTGGGTATTACGAATACAGCGCCCCGGATAATTGTGACATATGGGATAGAGCTAACTGGGCTATGGCTAATCCATCTCTCGGTACTTTGATTACGGAGGATGCTATAGAGGAAATTATCGCTACCTCAACACACGCAGCTGTAATGACAGAGACTTTATGCAAGTGGATTGGTACAGATACAAGCCCCTGGACACCGGGAAGCTGGGAGGAGTGCGCCGATACATCCTTAGTTATGGCGCCAGGTATGTACACAATGTTTGCTTTTGATATTGAGCCACACGCCGGCCGCCACGCATCACTTGTAGCTGGAGCGGTATTGCCCGATGGACGTATTGGCCTTAGCCTTGTTAAAACGTGGGAATCTGACCGAGCTATTGACCAATTAAAAATAGCAGCTGATATAAAGCAGTACTGCGATGATTGGCTACCTAAGCTTGTACTCTTTGACAAGTTTACAGGCCAGCATATTGCCGACAGGCTCCATAATGCCGGCGTTAAAGTAGAGGACTGCAGCGGGACTCAGTTTTATAATGCGTGTTCGATTTTCAAAGATGCAATAGATAACCGTAGGGTTGTTCACGGTGACCAGCCTGTCCTCAACCTAGCTATGGACTCAGTAGCGGCTAAAAGCAACGATTCAGCCTGGAGAGTGGTACGTAAAAAATCTAGCGGTTCTGTGGCATCCGTAATCGGTATGTGTATGCTGGCTTTGCATCTTGATAAGCCAATATCTCAGCCTAAGGTGTATATCTAGACACGCCGAAGGTTAAGTAAACCTTTTGCTTGTGGATAACCTACACTTCGCCCTATGGGTATATTGCAAACTTTAGGCATAGCTAAAAAAGATGTTACAGCCCAGTTAGCTCCTGCCGTTATGTCACAAGGTTACGGCGTAGGTGTTTATAGCTACGGTGGCCTGTATGGAACCGGCAACGGTGCGCCATTTATGGATAGATTTACTGCATTACAAGTGCCGGCTGTTAATCGTTGCCGTAATTTAATTGCAGGCGTAATCTCTAGTATAGATTTAGAGTTATACAAAAAATCTACAGGCGTGAAATTAGAATCGCCATTGTGGCTAGACCAGTTTGATATGCGCCAGCCACGCAGCGTTACTATTGCATATTTAGTGGACTCGTTACTGTTCTACGGGGTGGCCTACCTAAAAGTCTCCAGCGTGTACCAGGACGATGGACGGCCTAGCGGTTTTGAATGGGTAGCTAACACTCGCGTAACAGTTACTACTGATAAATACGGTGACCAAATTGACTATTACACCGTTAACGGCGAACGTGCGCCAATGTCGGGTATTGGTTCACTTGTTACTTTTCAATCTTTGTTACCTGGAGTATTAGAAACAGGTGCTCGTACAATTCAAGCTGCTTTAGATATTGAAAAAGCCGCAAGCGTTGCCGCCTCAACTCCAATGGCCACCTCTGTGATAAAAAATAATGGTGCGGATTTACCTGAGGCACAAGTTAGCGGCATCTTAGCTGCTTGGAAGGCCGCAAGAAATAGCCGGTCAACTGCATTTTTAACTAGCACTCTCGATATACAAAATATTGGTTTTAGCCCTAAAGATATGATGTATAACGAGGCTAGCCAATATTTAGCTACACAGATAGCGCGTTTAATGAACGTACCTGCATATTACATAAGCGCGGATATGAATAATTCAATGACTTACCAAAATATCTTAGATGGCCGTAAAGAGTTTGTAGCATATTCTTTGCAGCCTTTTATTAGCGCTATTGAAAATCGTTTATCTATGGATGATATTACGGCGCACGGTAACGTAGTCCGCTTTGCTCTAGACGAAACTTTCCTACGTGCCGATACTGCAGCGCGTTTAGATGCAATAGAGAAAATGCTTAATTTAGGTTTAATAGATTTAGAGCAAGCGCAAAGTATGGAACAGCTAAGCCCTAGTGGCCTTAATGAAGGGAACGGCAATAATGCACTTAACGTTTAGTGGCAATATAGAAGCAGTAGATAGCGGCGAACGCCGTATGATTTCAGGCAAAATTGCACCTTATGGTGAAATTGGTTATACAAGCGCCGGTAAAGTAGTTTTTGCTGAGGGTTCAATTACTGCACCTGAAACAAGTAAAGTAAAACTTTTAATGGCACACGATAATTCAGCCGTGGTAGGTCGTATGCAGAGTATGACATCTGCTAAAGACGGTTTATATGCAAGTTTCAAAGTAAGTGCCTCATCACGCGGAAGCGATGCAATTTTGCTAGCCCAGGAACAACTTATGGATGGCTTATCCGTTGGTGTAGAAGTTACTGCATCAAAGCCCCAAAAGGACTATCTCCTGGTCACCGCTGCTACCTTACGCGAGGTATCACTTGTAGAGAGCGCTGCCTTTGCTAGCGCTGCGGTGCAAAAAATTGCGGCAGCTGCAGGCAATATGCCAGTAGAGGCAGCGACTACTAAAGTTACAACTACGCACATAGTAACAACCGAGACAGAAACCGAAACCGAAACCGAACCCGAAAGCGAGGCCGCTGTGACTACAGCCCCCGATTCAAACGCACCTGAGGCAGTAGATGCCACAGAGCAGGCTGCACCTACAGTAGAGGCAGCTCGTAAAATCATCCTACCAAGCGCACTTAATTCACAGCGCGTACGTACACCTATTACTTCAATGGGTGCATACACAGAACACAAAATCAAAGCTGCGCTAGGTAATGAAGAGTCAAAACTTTTCGTGACGGCCGCCGACGATGATTTTAGTACTAACCCTGCATTTTCACCGACTCAGTACCTATCAGAGTTTCCAACTAACACACGTTTTGGTACACCATCTATTGACGCGTGTTCACGTGGAGTTTTGCCAGCTAGCGGTATGACTATTAACGTGCCTTCTCTTGTTACATCTGCAGGCGGTAAGTCAGGCGTTGCACCTGTTGTAACTGTTGAAGCCGAAGGCGGAGCAGTTGCCAATACAGGTATGGTTACTGAATACCTTACAGGCACAATTTCTAAGTACTCAGGTATGAATACTCTTAGTATCGAATTGCTAGAGCGCTCAGACCCTAACTTCTATGCTGAGCTCACAGCACAGCTACAAAATGCTTACCTAAAGACTCTTGATACAACAGTTAACGCTGCACTTATTACAGCGGGTACTGTTGCTACAACAGCACAAGCTGCTACATCTGCAGGCATTATTGGTTACGCATCTGAGGCTGCACGTCTTGTTTACGAGGCTACTGGCTACTATGCTCAGAACTATATTGCTAACGGTTCACAATGGCAGCTACTAATGGGTGCATCCGATACAACAGGGCGCCCAATTTACTCAGCTAGTCAGCCAATGAATGCGGGCGGGTTGACTCAACCTGGCTCAATTCGAGGCAACGTACTAGGCCTAGACCTATACGTTGATAAGAACTTTGCGGCTACTACAACTGTGGATGATTCAGCGATTATTCTTGCGCCTGAGGCATTTACTGTTTATCAGTCACCTACTGCTTATATGTCAGTAAACGTAGTATCCAACCTACAGGTGCAGGTAGCTATCTATGGCTATATGGCAACTATTGCCAAGATGCCTAAGGGTATTATCCGTTACAACTTCACCTAAGAAAACCCACTAATAGTTTGGTAGGCCTCTTAGCCCTTTGAGGCTTACCAAACCTAAGTAAGATAGGAGTACACAAGTGCCAGCTACATATGTGACCGCCGCGACATTAAAAGCATCGTTGGGCGTTGGTACTTTGTACGATTCTTATACCTGGATAGAGGACACTTGCCAAGCCGCACAAGATTTAATTAACGGCTTTTTGTGGTTTGATAGCGCGCCCGTAGTCGGTACCGCGTTAGTGTCTAATGTCGCTACAGTTATGGTTGCCAACCCTGGCATCTTTACTACGGGCCAATCGGTAACAGTTGCCGGGGCTGGGTCAACCTTTAACGGTACTTACACAATCACAGGCACAATTCCATTTAGCACAGGCACAGCTAATATCTTGCCTGCGTTTAATATGCAGCTAAATTACTGGCAATACCCACAGGGCTATAGTTTTATACAATATGCAAAAGTAGCGGCTGACCAAAACTTTAGGCGCGTATTGCCTTATGGCACTATGACAGGTGACGATACAAAAACCGCTACCTATGCCAACACCCCAGCTATTAACGCTGCAGCTTTAATGCTAGCTGAGAATATCTGGACTTCACGGTTTAGTACACAAAACGGCGGCACTAGCGTAGATGGTTATAGTCCGAGCCCCTTCAAAATGTCAAATACGCTTTTGGCATCCGTAAGAGGCCTTTTAGCAAATTATCTTTCGCCCGCCGGAATGGTTGGATGATGACAGCGGCAATAACTACTTTACGTAGCACGGTAGCTGCAGCTCTAGCTAACGCTGGCGTATGGAGTACTTTTGCGTACCCGCCCAGCACAATTCTAGCTAACAGCGTTGTAGTTGCACCGGCTGACCCATACATAAGCCCTAGCAATAATTCTTACGCCAGCATCTCTCCTATGGCCAACCTAAAGGTCATTATGACGGTGCCAATGTTTTCAAATGAAGGAAACTTACAAGGCATAGAAGATACTATCGTGGCTGTGTTTGCTAAACTTGCTGCAAGTGCAATCGTATTCAATGTTACCTCTGTATCTGCACCAAGCGTTTTAAGTGTTGCAAGCGGTGATTTATTAACTGCAGATTTACAAATATCCGTACTAACGAGCTGGAGCTAACTAATGGCACTTACAGATGAAGAAAAAGCATTTTTAATCAAAATTGGCCAAGACTTGCCAAAAGAGATTAAAGAAACCCAACCAAAAGAAACAACAACACAGAAAGTAGAGGAATAGCCCTAATGGCAATTTTCTTATCAAACGGCGTAGTGGCTACTCTTAACTCAGTAGTGCTATCAGACCACGTAACAAGCGCAACTCTTAACCGTAGTTTTGACGAGCTAGAGGTAACAGCTATGGGCGATTCAGCTCACAAGTTTGTAAAAGGCTTAGAGGCCAGCACAATCACGCTAGATTTTCTAAACGATGATTTAGCCTCAGGTGCCGGTTCAGTACGCGCAACTTTGCAAGCCGCCTGGGGTACAACTGTGCCACTAACGCTAAAGCAAACTAACGCTGTCGTATCTACAACTAACCCGCTATACAGCACTACAGTTTTGGTGAACAACACCACAGACATTAACGGGGCTGTTGCTGATGAAAGTATGCAAAGTATTACTTTTACTTGTAATTCACCAATCGTAATCACAACCGCACCATAACAAAAAAGAAAAGGGGCTAACACAATGGCAAAACTCAAAATAACAAGGGCTGACGGTACGGTGTCTGAACATCAGATAACGCCAAAAATCGAGTGGGCCTTTGAATTGTATGCAAAAAAAGGCTTTCACAAAGCTTTTAGAGATGATGAAAAACAGAGTGACGTTTACTGGCTGGCTTGGGAATGTCTTAGGTCAGATGGAATAGAAGTACCTGTTTTTGGAGCTTTATTTTTAGAAACTTTATCTAAGGTTGAAGTGTTAGATGATGACCCTTCGCAATAGTGGGTCGGGGTTCTTTTGGTTATTTGGTCGCACAACTAGCCGTTGAAACAGGAATCCCGCCCCAGTTTTTGCTAGACCTTGATGCAGATATGTTTAAGAATATGTTGAAGGTACTTAACGACAGAGCTAAGGAGATGCAAAATGCCAACCGAAGTAAAGGGCGTCGTTGAGCTACTCAAAGCCTCTAAAGAGTTTGCTCCGGATTTATTAAAGCAATATCAAACTGAGGTAGGTAATGCTTTAGCTACTGTTGTAAGTAAGGCTAGAGGGTTTATACCGGCCGATGCTTCATTGCTTTCAGGCTGGTCTAAACCTCTTTCTTCGGATGCTGCTAATTACAGAGCCTTTCCTAAGTTTAACTCAGGAGAAGCTAAACGCGGAATTGGTTATAAGACTACGCCGAGTAGGGCGAACAAAGCCGGATGGTCGTACCTTGTACGTATTGTAAACGCTTCAGCTGGCGGTGCTATTTATGAGACAGCCGGACGTAAAAACAAAGATGGGCAACCAAACTACAAGCGTAAGAGCGTTGTTTACCGTACAGGTGGCGATGGCCCTGGCGATTTTCAGATTAACTATTATGAGGAAAAAGACAATTCATACCGTAAGGGTTACAACAATTCTCTTAATCCTAATGCCGGTAAGCAATTTATAAATAGCCTTAACTCTACTGGCCAGTTAGTTAATGCCCGGCCTAAAGGTCTAGTTGGTAACCCAGGGCGCAAAAGTACTGGCCGCGCTATTTACCGTGCCTGGGCCGAAGATGAGGGCAAAGCTAATGCAGCTGTACTAAAGGCTATTGAAAAAGCCGGCTTTAATTTTCAGAAAAAGGGGTTTGTTTTTAGAGGAAACAAAAAATGAGCGATGTATCCATAAATATAGTTTCGCAATTTTTAGGACAAAAGGCTTTTGACAAGGCTGGAAACTCTGCTAATAAATTAGCTACTAATGTTAAACGGGCTCTAATTGGTGTTGGATTTGAGGAGTTTGCGCGTAGGTCTATTAACGCTTTTGCGGCTAATGAAAAAGAAATGGCCGGGCTTTCTAAGACCTTAAAAAATCTTGGTTTACAAATGCAAGACGCCTCTGTTGCTTCATACCTAGATAAGTTAGCTTTAGCTACAGGAGCCCTTAAAGCCGATTTAGTGCCAGCATTTCAGACTTTAGCAGTTACTACTAAAGATACAGCCGATGCAACTACTTTACTTAATCTTGCGATGGACGTATCTGCAGGTTCAACTAATAGTTTAGATAGTGTCGTATCTGCATTAACAAAGGCATATAAAGGCAATGTTGGTGGACTTGGTAAGTTAAATGTTGGCATAAATAAAACAATGCTGGAAACAGGTGACCTACAAGAAATTGTAGCTTACCTTAGTAAGACTTTTAGCGGCCAGGCGAAAACAGCTGCAGAGACTTACGCTAATCGTGTTTTACGTATTAAGACAGCAATAGAGGATGCACAAGAGGCTATAGGTAAAGGATTAGTAGATAGTCTTACAATTCTGACAGGCTCTAAAAATATTGACGAGTTACAAACAAAGATTATAACTTTTGGCACACAAGCCGGCGAAGTATTTAGAAAACTAGCCGGATTTATTAAAGAAAATGAAACGACATTAAAGAATGTAGCGGCCTTATTAACTGGTCTATTTATTGGCTCAAAAATTACGGCTGGTATTTATGTGTTTATTGGAGCTTTGAAAGCAATAAATGCGACAATGAAAGTACTTCGTGCTACTTCTATTGGAACTGCTATTGCTACAATGGCTGTGCTAAATCCTCTAGGTGCAGTTGCCTATGCTGCGGTACTTGTAGGTCTTATTGCCGGAACTGTTAAAGCTGTTGATTTGTTGGCTGACAGTTATGACAAGGCAGCTAAAAAGTCTAACTTTATGGGTAAAAATCCTATTCAGACCGGCACTTACTTAGCTACAACTAAAAAGTTAGTCAATTATACTAAGGTTTTAACAGCTGAAGAATTAAAGCAATTAAAGGCTAAACAATTAAAGCTAGCAATAGATAAAGCTAACCTTGCCTTAGGCAAAGGTACAGATGTTTTTGATATAGAAAAAATCCAACTTAATGCGGCTTTAATTGGACAGGCTGAGGCACTTGGCAAGGCAACAACCGGAGCGCAGATTTTGGCTATTGCTAATGATGTACAGCGCTTAAAGGTTAAACAGAGCATATTGGCTTTAGAGGATGCTATAGCCTCACAAGACATAAAGCGCATAGAATCCGCTACTGCAACACTTAATGCAGACTTAAAAGTATTGGGTACCTTGCAAAGCCAAAGTTTTACTTTGCTCGGTATTAAAAGTATTTTGGATAGCTTTAAGCCTAAGTCACTTATTGACCAAGAAAATCTAAATGAAGCTTTAGGCAAGATTAAGGCGATGATGGATTTACTTGCTGGCGGTACTGGCAAAGTAACCTCTACAAGTACACCTAGCTCTTTAACTGGTCAACCAAAAATAGAGCTTTTAACTGGAAAAGAATCTTTAGCAGCCATTATAGAGGTCACCGATGCTGTAGCTGTTTTGGCAGATGTTATGGCTCAAATCCAAGAGCAAGAAAACTACGCGGCCTATTTATCACTTATTGAGTTTCAGAGAAAACTAGGAGATTTTGGCGGCTATAGCGCCGATATGAACAGGGGCGCGGGCTATGGCTCAGGTTCAACTGTAACTGTTGAAATTGTAGATAAAACGAGCGGACTTATTGAGGTGGTACAAACTGCCGTACAAGAAAATAACAGGTTTGGCAATAACCTTAGCTACGCCGGGGCAATATGACAGTACCAGTAATTAACGCTGTTATTAACTTTAGCACCGGGCCTAGCTTTGCTCAGGCTATGATTTTAGGCTCAGGCATACTTGGCACTAATATTTTGGCAGATAGCGCCTCAGTCATTGTGGACGTATCTAATGTAGTAGATAGTATTCAAACAAAACGCGGTCGTAATCCTCAGGCTGACCAATTTCAAACTGGTACTCTTACTATGCGTATTGTTGACCAAAACGGCGATTTTAACCCTCAAAATCCAAGCAGCCCGTATTACAACTTATTAACGCCTATGCGTAAAGTACAAATTACGGCTACATACGGGTCTGTTACGTATCCCATAATGGCAGGATTTATTACAAGCTACACAACTACCACGCCTAAAAATGCTACAGATGTGGTTTATACCACTATTACAGCTGTAGATGCTTTTAGACTCGCGACAAATGCTCAGATTAGTACCGTAGCAGGAACCTCAGCGGGTCAGCTTAGCGGGGCTCGAATTAACGCTTTGTTAGATGCTATTGACTGGCCTGCCTCTATGCGTGATGTAGACGCAGGATTAACCACAATGCAGGCAGACCCAGGCACAGCTCGTACAAGCCTTGCAGCTATGCAAACCGTAGAAATAAGCGAATATGGCGCTTTGTACGTTGACGCCGCCGGCAGTTTTGTTTTTCAAGACCGCTCAGTTACAGCTGGCAGTACAGGTGCTACGCCTACAGTATTTAACGATAACGGCACAGATATTAGTTACTTTAATGCGGTGTGGCGCCTTGACGATACGCTAGTTTACAACTCTGCTAGCATTACCCGCACAGGCGGTACAGCTCAGGTAGCTACTAACCAAGCCAGTATAGATAAGTACTTTGTGCATAGTTACAACCAGCAAAACTTACTAATGCAAACCGATGCAGTAGCCCTGGATTATGCTCAGGCATACGTGGCTTCTAGAGCCGAAACAAGCGTACGGTGCGATGCTATTGAGTTAGACCTATATACCGATAACTACAACACGGGCATTATTGCAGCTCTAGCCCTGGACTACTTTGACCCGGTAACTATTACAACTAATCAACCTGGGGGCTCGACCCTTACTAAGACTTTACAGGTGTTTGGCGTAGCTCAAAGCATTACGCCTAACAGCTGGAAAACAACACTTACCACTTTAGAGCCAATTATTGACGGCTTTATACTAAACTCATCTATATACGGTTTGCTTGATAGCGGCGTATTAAGTTACTAAGGAGATAGGACTATGGCAGCTGGATTAGGTTTTAAGACCTTTACTACTGGCGAGGTACTTACGGCAGCTGACACTAACGGCTACCTAATGCAAGGCGTTTTGGTGTTTGCCTCAGCGGCAGCGCGAGATGCAGCTATTACCTCACCCCAAGAGGGGCAGTTTGCCTACCTCAAAGACACAAACGTAACTACTTATTATACAGGCAGCGCTTGGACTAATTTAGATACAACAGGTATGACTAACCCAATGACCACTACTGGCGATATGGTTTACAGTTCTAGTGGGTCAACACCTGCCCGTCTCGGAATTGGAACCACAGGGCAGGTAATCACCGTTGCGGGCGGCATACCTAGCTGGGCTACCCCTGCCGCTGGTGGTGGTATGACTTTACTAAGTACAACTACTTTAACTGGTGCAAGTACTACAATTTCTTCAATAAGCGGGTCATACACAAACCTAATTGCAGTCTTTACTGCAATATCTACTTCAGCCGATGCTTTAGATATGCGCGTCCGAGTTAATTCTGATACCAGTACTAATTACGACGGCGTTTCGGTTGGTAATCTTAATGGTTCTTTTAGTTCAATGTTAAAACCAAATGAAACTTATTGGCAACCAAGCATTACTACTAACTCATCCGGTCTTACTTTTCAGATTTGCGGAGCATTTACAATTTACGATTATGCGCTAACTTCTGGAAGAGTTTTTACCGCAGGTGCAGAAGGTCGAAAAGGCGGTAGCGCAGAGGCTTTTACATATCAAACAACTGGACAATATAGAGGTTCATCAGCCATTACTTCAATTACCTTTTTATTAAGTAGCGGTACGTATTCAACAGGCACAGTCCAACTTTATGGAGCAAAATAATGACAAAACCAATGGTAAGAATCCACGATTTAGCGACTAATGAAATTATTGACCGTGAAATAAATGATGAAGAATTAGCGCAGTTAGCAATAGACAAGGTTGCTAATGATGCTGTTGAGGCAGAACAAGCAAAAGTTGCTGAGGACAAAGCAGCCATTCTTGCAAAAATTGGTTTAACTGCCGATGAAGCCAAGCTACTGCTAAGTTAATGCAGACTAGCTACAACGGCTGGCCAGCATCTAAAGAGCAGGCTGAGATAGGCGTTAAGCCTTTTAAGGTTGAGGGAACAAGCCTTAAAATCCGCTGCGCTGAAAAGGTAGCGCCCTTGCTTATTAACTTTGCTAAAGAGTTTAACGAGTTAATAGAGCCAATAGAAGGCGGCACGTTTGACGATTGGGGCTATGCCTACAGAGATGTACGAGGTGTTGTAGGCAAACTGAGTAACCACGCAAGCGGCACAGCTATAGACCTGAACGCAACTAAACACCCTTTAGGCAAGGTAGGCACGTTTGAGGCTAGCAAGGTACCGATGATTAGAGCCCTAGCTAAAAAATACGGCCTAACCTGGGGCGGAGATTGGACTAGAAAAGACGAGATGCACTTCGAAATAAGTATTGGCCCTGCAAAAGTTGCAGAGTTAGTAAATAAATTAGGGCTAGAAAAGAGCAAAAATGAGTGACATACAGCAAGCTAATATACCTGCAAGTACGGTAACCCTTTTGGCCTCAGCTGCAAGAACTACTACAGCGGCAGGTACAGCGGTTACAGGTTTTGCAGCTGCAAGGCAGTTAGTCCTACAGCTACAGGTAACTGCAGCTAGTGGCACAGCCCCTACCCTAGATGTAGTGGTGCAAGATACAACAGACGGCACTAACTACAACACCATAGCTACTTTCACACAGAAAACAGGTGTGTCACGTGAGGTTATTAGACTTACCACACCTTTTACAGATAACCTAAGAGTAAATTACGAAATTGGCGGAGTGACACCGTCTTTTACTTTTAACGTTATTACCTGGGCGGACTCAAATTGAGCGCGCAACTAAAGGCAGCGGCCTTATCTTACGTACGTGCGGCTTTATCTTGCGTGGGCGCCCTGTATCTTTCCGGCATTTCAGACCCTAAAGTACTAGCTAATGCTTTTTTAGCTGGGCTAATTGGACCTTTGCTTAAAGCTTTAGCACCTAATGAGAAGCAACTCGGGATAGGCGCTAAGTAAGTGTCGCAGGCCCAGGCATATATAGCGGTAGCGTTGGGGATTGCTACCCTTTCAGGGCTTATGGCTGGGCTTGTGAATCACTTAGTAAAGTACTACCTATCTGAGCTACGCCAGGACGGTAATGGCGGGCATAACCTAGTAGGGCGTGTTGAGCGTATTGAGCTACGGGTTGACCGCATATACGAGATGTTGCTAGAGGACAGATTAACTAGGTAGGGCGTGTCGCGTTGCCTTTTGTCGGTGGGTAGAGTCATACTTTAACTACACACGCCGAGAGGGCTACTCGGATAAGTAGCGCATCGGCCTTAACAAAGGGCGAAAGATGAACAGTTTAGACTTAATTGTAGTAGGTATGGTTTGCCTATTTATGGGCTTGTTTATATGGGCTGCATATGAAATGGGCTACAAGGTTGGACTAGGTGAAGGTTACCTACGTGGCCGTAATATTGCTAAGGCGCTACGAGAAGCTGAGGCCGCTAAATGAGTAACTTTCTTGAAGGATACGAGGACGTTAACGCCAGGATTATTAGGGCGCGTAAAGAGTTTCCAACCTTGCGCCTTGTAGCTTCCATAGAGGATATAGATATAACAAAAGGTTATGTACTAATCAAAGCTGAGGCATATAAAGAGTATGAAGACCATCTTCCAAGCGCTGTCGATTTTGCGCTCGAAATGCGAAGCGACAGAGGCGTAAACCTACATTTTTGGGTAGAAAACGCGGTCACAAGCGCTTATGGCAGGGTTTTAGGCTTGTTGACACCGGGAGGCATAGCTCGCAGTACTAAACAGGATATGGAAAAGGTAGAGGCGCTAAGCGCAAAGGATGTAGCCACAGCAAACGATGATTTATGGGCTACAACTGCATCCATACGCACAAATATTGAAGCGGTAAAAAATGAGCTCGGCAGCACATACCTACAGAGTAAGCCTGAGTGCAAACACGGAGCGCGTATATGGAAAACAGGCACAGCCAAAACAGGTCGTGAGTGGGGCAATTACAGCTGTATTGAAAAAAGCAAGGCCACACAATGCGAGCCAGTTTGGTATATGCAGACATCTACCGGTTGGGCGCCACAGGTATGAGCGAGCAATACGAGCTAATTAACCTACAGACGATGACAGGCAAGCTATTTATAGGCGGCGAGCTGGCAGGTGAGTACAAGGTTGAACAATGCGATAAATGCGCGATGATTACACAGCTGGACAAGTTTGGCTATCAAAAAAACAGTTATGAAAACATCATATGGTTTTGTAAGGGTTGCAGATGATAGAAAACGAGCAAGAGCTGTTTAACTATATTAAAGGTTGGTACCTTAGCGACTTAGAAAAGAGCGCTGACCAGTTTGATAACCACGATTGCACTAGCACTATTTACAGGCTACATATAGAGCTTAAATGCAGGCATAAACACTACGATGAGCTAATCCTTGAGCGTGACAAGTATGAGGCCCTGACACAAGAAGCCACGCGCCTGGGCTTTACCCCATTTTACGTTAACGCCACGCCAAAAGGCATATATGCTTTTAACTTAAAGAAAACTAAAGTAACCTGGACAGTCAAAAAGCTACCATCTAAAACAGAGTTTGACGATAGGGGCCAGGTTGATAAGACCGTGGCCCTTTTGCCTATTTCAGAGGCGGTGCAGCTATGAGTAAGTCAATACGCTTTGAGTGTCGTAGTTGTAAAAAGATAACCGAGCAGATAGAGCGCATAGTTACGGACAACCTGCCTCCCAACGTAAAAGTCTTACAATGCAAAGTATGTAGCAAAATGAGCGTATGTTTATTGGTGGATTATGCCGATGTATGAATATGAGTGCATACGCTGCAGTATGCGCTTGGAGTTATCTCGCTCAGTACACGATGAAAGCGAGTGGTTATGTTGCGGTGTATCTATGAGGCAAATATACGGCTCAATAGGTGCCATATTTAAGGGTACTGGATGGGGTAAAGATGTTAAATAGTTATCCACAGGAGTTATTCACAGGTGCTAATAGCTGTGTAAACACGCCCAACGCTACGCTCAATGTTGCGCCATATTTGACACGTACGCTAGCATCAACACTCGCTGGCGAGCCGCTGAGGCGGATAGCTCGCAGGCGCAGTTTGGTGCTTACGGCCGTTCTATGTGTAATGGGGATTACGCCAGCATATGGATACAACCCAAACGTAGAGAGCTATAAGCTATATGCTCATATGAAGCTATTAGATGATAAGCAATATAGATGCCTTGTTACATTATGGCGTTTGGAAAGCAACTGGAACCCTAAGGCAGATAACCCTAAGAGCAGCGCATATGGCATACCACAGTTACTTAATATGACTGAGACTAATCCTTATAAACAGATAGACTTAGGCATTAAATATATTATTCATCACAGGCTATACAAGGGTGATACGTGTAAGGCTTTAGATAGACATAAGAAGGTAGGTCATTACTAATGGCTACTAGACGTGGTGACC
>Ga0209087_1001264_pt1 | contig 14948 bp, 16 predicted proteins | sample S_130805_EF_Meta_FD_187321 | JGI IMG/M metagenome (GOLD analysis project Ga0209087, IMG submission 187321) | Freshwater microbial communities from Lake Simoncouche, Canada to study carbon cycling - S_130805_EF_MetaG (SPAdes) (version 2) | ecosystem: Environmental > Aquatic > Freshwater > Lake ... | reverse complement strand
TAGGGAGCCACGGTGGGGTTCTCGAGGGCCAGCAGGTCGGCCACCTGCTCGGCGAGGCTGGATTCGGCCACGCCCCAGAAGCGCAGCAGCCGGCTGGCGAACACCCCCTGGGCCAGGCCTGAATGCCGCAGCCAGGGTTCGGCGGTGGCCTCCCACATGGCATGGAGCTCACTGGGCACGCCCGGGAAGGTGAGCACGGTGAAACCGCTCTGGATCGGGAAAGCGGCGTCGGCGGGCGCCGGCGTCCAGATCATGCCGGGGGCGGTGCCGGTGGGGTTGGGCAGCACGGCCGCGCCCTCGGGCAGGAAGGCCTGGCGCCGGTTGCTGGGGGCCACCACGCGGCCGCGGGCCTCGATGCGCGCCCGGATCCCCTCCCAGATGGCGGGATGCTCCACCAGGGGGGCTCCGAAGGCGGCGGCAATCGCCTCGGTGGTGAGGTCGTCGGGGGTCGGGCCCAGGCCGCCGGTGGTGATCAGCACCCGGCAGCGGCCGGCGGCGGCGCGCACTGCAGCGATCAACCGCTCCCGGTTGTCACCCACCACCTCCTGGCGGTAATGGGGCAGGCCGAGTCCGGCGAGCCGCTCGGCGATCCAGCGGGCGTTGCCGTTGAGGATGTTGCCCAGCAGCAACTCGGTGCCCACGCAGAGCACCTCCACGGAGCGCTCGTCAGGGCTGGGGGGAGCGGGAAGGGGTGATGGGGCCATGGCCGGGGCTGAAGGGCTGGATGGAGGCGAGTTCCCCACCAGGGTGCCCACGCCGAAGGGTCAGTGGTGTCCGCCCGTCTCAGCGCAGCTCCTGCTGCACCGAACGGCGGCTCATCACCACCACCGCGATCAGCGCGGCCGTGGCCAGGGCCAACCAGAGGAAGCGGTTCTCGGCGTTGGCCAGCACCAGGGCCAGGGCCGCCAGCCACTGGGTGAAGGCATAGATCAGCACCACGGTGCGGCGGTGGCTCAACCCGGAGCGAAGCAGGCGATGGTGCAGGTGGCGCCGATCCGGATAGAAGGGGGATCGGCCCTCGCTGAGGCGCCCCATGATCACCGCCGACATGTCGGCCAGGGGCAACGAGAGGATCAGCAGCGGCAGCAGCAGGCTCACGCCCGTGAGCCCCTTGGCAGGCCCCACGATGCTGATCGCAGCCAGGGCGAAACCGAGGAAATAGGAGCCGCCATCGCCCATAAAGATGCGGGCGGGGTTGAAGTTGTGGCGCAGGAAGCCCAGGCAGGCGCCTCCCAGGGCCGCCGCCAGCAGGCCGGCGGCGGGCTGGGAGAGGCTGAAGCTCACCGAAAGCAGGCCGATGGCGGCGATACCGCTCACCCCCGCGGCCAGGCCATCGAGACCATCAAGCCAATTGATCGCATTGGTGATGCCCACCAGCCAAACCACGGTGGCCAGCAAGCTGAGCAGGGGCGGCAGGCTGAGCAGGGGCGGCAGGGCGAGATGGAGCGCCTGGAACGACTCGAAGGGCAGCTCGATGCTGCCGATCCTCACCCCCTGATCCCAGACGGCCATCGCCACCGCCACCTGGCCCACCAGCCGGGGCAGGGGCGGCAGGGCGAAGAGGTCGTCGGCCAGGCCGATCACGAAGAAACAGAGCGAGCCGGCCAGGGTGGTCCAGATCAGCCGGTCCTTGTCGGGGGAGAGCTGGGCGAAGCCCCCCGCCAGCCAGGTGAGGGCGAGAGCGAGGCTGAAGCCCGCCACGATGCCGACACCACCCAGGCGCACCATGGGCGCGGTGTGCTGCTTGCGCGGATCGGGGCGATCCACCAGGCCGTAACGCAGGCCTAAAGCGCGCACCGCAGGAACCACCAGCGCGGTCACCAGTCCGGCCAGCATGAAGGTGACAAGGGCCGCCGCGTTGGGGCTGTTGGCGAGGGTCACAACGGCGGACTGGGGAGCAGCGAACCTTTGGGGCTCACCTTACGGAGCGGGGTCAGGATCAGGCGTGCTGAAGCTGACGTTCCAGGCTGTAAAGGGGAAAGCGGCGACAGAGATCAGCGACCCGCTCGCGGCAACGCAGTTCGATGGCGCCGTCTTCGGGGTTGAGGAGGCGATCGGCGATCACATCGGCCACCTCGCGGAAGGCATCGGCATCGAAACCGCGGGTGGTGCAGGCGGCGGTGCCCAGCCGCAGGCCGCTGGTCACGAAGGGGGACTGGGGATCGAAGGGCACCGTGTTCTTGTTGGCGGTGATGTGCACATCGCTCACCAGCAGGTCGGCCACCTTGCCGGTCATGGAGATGCTGCGCAGATCGAGCAGCACCAGGTGGTTGTCGGTGCCGCCGCTCACCACATCAATGCCCCGCTCCTGGATCCGCGCCGCCAGAGCCTGGGCATTGGTGATCACCTGCTGGCTGTAGGTGCGGAAGGCGGGCTGCAGGGCCTCGCCGAAGGCCACGGCCTTGGCAGCGATCACGTGCTCGAGCGGGCCACCCTGGGTGCCGGGGAAGACGGCCTTGTCGAACTGCTTGCCGAAGTCGGCGTCATTGCAGAGGATCAGGCCGCCGCGGGGCCCCCGCAGGGTCTTGTGGGTGGTGGTGGTGACCACATGGCAGTGGGGCAGGGGGCTGGGGTGCAGCCCGGCCGCCACCAGGCCGGCGATGTGGGCAATATCAGCCAGCAGATAGGCCCCCACCTCATCGGCGATGGCGCGGAAGGCGGCGAAGTCGATGGTGCGGGGGTAGGCCGAGTAGCCGCACACGATCAACTTGGGGCGGTGCTCCAGGGCCAGCTCGCGGATCGTGGCGTAGTTGAGCTGCTGGGTGTCGGGGTCGACGCCGTAGTGGAAGGCCTGGAACCACTTGCCGCTCACATTCACCGGCGAACCGTGGGTGAGGTGGCCGCCGTGTGAGAGGTCCATCCCGAGGATCGTGTCGCCGGGCTTCAGCAGGGCCAGGAACACGGCGAAGTTGGCCTGGGCGCCGCTGTGGGGCTGCACGTTGGCCCAGGCGGCACCGAAGAGCTGCTTGGCCCGCTCGATCGCCAGCTCCTCGATGCCATCGACAAACTCACAGCCGCCGTAGTAGCGCTTGGCGGGCAGCCCCTCGGCGTACTTGTTGGTGAGCACCGAGCCCTGGGCCTCCATCACGGCGCGGGAGGCGAAGTTTTCGCTGGCGATCAGCTCCAGGTGGGTCTGCTGACGGTTGAGCTCCCGATCGATCAGGGCGGCGATGGCGGGATCGGCCGCAGCCAGGGGCGTGTCGATCGCAGCCGGGGAGGAGGAGGAGGAGAAGGCCATGGGATCGGTGGCGGAGCGGCTGGGCAACGGGCCCACGGTTGGACTGATGCTACGGAAACACCCGCTTCGATTCGCCTGCGGGGCCGGATCGGTGCGGGTCCGCCCACGGCCTGCCCCCGCGGTGCACCGCGGCACTGGGGGATCGGCCCGGAACGGCATGGAACGGCCCGGAGGCCCCGGCCCCGGTACCAGCCCCCAACAGGCGGTGCCAGGAAAAGATGCAAAAAAATAGGCCACCCATTGGGGTGACCTGAAAAGCGCGCCTGGAGAGATTCGAACTCCCGACCCTCTGATCCGTAGTCAGATGCTCTAATCCGCTGAGCTACAAGCGCATGCTCGGTCATTCTCACCGCACGGGGGGGCCATCCGTCAACTCAGGGGCTCCGTCCAGCCTGCCGAAGCCGGCGGGGATCGGCGCCAGAGCGGGGCGGAGCCTGGGCCGAGCGGGGGCGCAAGCCGGGCGTGCCGACCGAGCCGAGGGTGCCCTGCGCAGGGGAGCGACCCGGGGCTAGCGATCGCTACGGCGCGGAGAGAAGGGGGCGAACGCCACCTCCGGAGCCGACCCGCTGATCCGGCTAGCTTCAGCTACGCACCCCGCGCCCGCCCGCGCTCCATGCCAATCCGCTGGTACGGCCCCGCCGACCCCGCCGACCCCACTTACCGCCATTTCGCGCGGATCGTGAATCTCACCTTGCACGCCATGGTGTTCGCGGCGGTGAACAGCGGCCTGTGGTTCGTGCAAGGGATGCGCCATCCCTGGCCCCATTTGGAGTGGCTCACCCTGCCCTGGGCGGCCCTGTTCGTGGTTCATGCCAGCGTGGTGGTCGTTCAGCGGCCCGCGCCCGAGCCATGACGATCTCCGCCCAGGACCTCGAGGAACTCACCAGCGCCCTCGCCGACCGGCTCTACCTGCAGGTGGCCAACTGGAACCTTTACCTGGGCGACGCCGGCCTGGCCTCCACCCTGGCCATCGAGTGCGCCGCCCGCCTCGACCAGGGGGCCGCGGTGTGCGCCCGCCAGTCCCTGGAGGCGGTGCAGGTGGGCATCGGCGGCGGTGCCACCCGCCTTCCGCTGGCGCGGCTTGTGCCGCCCGGCCAGCTGAGGGACCTGGAGGAGCTGCTGGGGCCTTACTGCTAGCCCCCAGACCCCACACCAGCTCCGTAGTCGGCGACAGCGGACAGCGGGGGAGGCAAGCGGCCGACAAAGGTGGCGCAGGGATCGGAGCGCAGCAGCGTTAGAGCAGCCCCTACGGCAGCCCCAGCGTTCCGGTTAGCCGCGTCCAGGCCGGGAGATCGGCCAATTGCCGATAAGGTGGCCACTACCGCCATGGCGCTGTGCTGGTCATCGAGGTCACCAACGCCCGCGAGGTGGTGCGCCAGCGTGTCGGCCGGCTGGGGGGCCGCCTGATCGGCAAGGTGGTGGATGCGGAGGCCCAGGTGGAGAAGGCCTTGATCCAGGAACTGGAAAAATCCTTCAGGGAATTCGGAATCGAGGCCCGCATCTTCTCGATCGACGGCCCCCAGATGATCGGCCGCTCCCACCTGGAGATTCCGCTGCAGGTGCGCGAGGAGCGGCAGGTGCGGCTGGGGTGAGGCGTTGGGCGGCAGGGGCCCACTTGTTGACCATCGACCGCACGGCGAGCCACACCACAGGCAGCTCAAGGGTGGTGGCTCAACGGCGCACGCGCTGTTTGAAGGGTCGCTTGGCGGTGGCACTCACGGCATCCAGGGGGCGCGCTGTGGATTCACCGCGCGGCAAGCACTCCACAGCCAGACCGGCGAAGTCGATGTCTTCGAGGTCGTCCATGTCTTGGGCGATGAGTTCTTGGAGGAAGAACGCCTTGCTGCGGCCGGTGGAGTGGGCCAGTTGATCGAGGCGCGCCTTGATGGCTGGATCCAGTTCGATGGTGGTGGGTATGGCCAAGCGCCTCCACCCAGAACCAGGTGCTGTCGGCGCTCTTGTTTCTCGATCGGGAGCTTTTGGAGCGGGATCTGGATCTTGAGGGTTTGATCCGGGCGCGGACGCGCCCGCGGTTGCCGGTGGTGATGACCGTCGAGGAGGTACGAGCAGTGCTCGAATCCCATCGCCATCACCTTGATCCCACCGTGATTCAAAAGGCCGTGCGGCGGGCGGTACTCGCCTCTGGAATCATCACGCCTGCCACGAGCCACGCCTTCCGCCATTCATTCGCAACCCACCTGCTGGAACGCGGCCAAGATATCCGCAAGATTCAGGAACTACTCGGCCACAGCGATATAAAAACCACAATGATCTACACCCATGTGCTTAACCGAAGCCCGTTGGGCGTGCGTAGCCCCGCTGACCTTCTGTAACACGGCGATCCCTTATAGGCGGATCCGCCCATCAAAGCCGGATGGTTCCGGCTAATGGGAATTTCTTGTCATCGCAGACGATCTCACGGGTGCCCGCCGTAGCCACGCTTTTAGGCGGCCAAAACGCCGGAGACGGGGATCATATGCGGATCCGCCTAAGACTTGCTAAAAGGATCTGAGGTAAGGCGGAAGCGCCGCCGTCTTGACGTCAGGACGTCAAGACGCTAGGGTGGAGGAATGGATGAAACGAAACGGGCTACCATCTACTTCGACGCGGAAGTACATCGTGCACTGCGCCTAAGAGCTGCTGCATGTAACCGCTCAATTTCGGACATGGTCAATGAAGCGGTGCGCATGACATTGGCCGAAGATGCTGATGATTTGAAAGACGCTGATCAGAGGCAGGCTGAGCCAAGCTCTAGCTTCGAAGACTTTGTCACAAGCCTAAGAAATAGTGGCCGACTATAGCCTCTCGATTAAGCCATCAGCGGCTAAAGAGCTACACTCGATATCTGACAAGGCGACGCTCACACGATTGATTGAGAAGATCAATTCACTGGCCACTCAACCGCGACCTTCAGGGTCTGAAAAGCTCGCGGGAAGGCCAAACCTTTATCGTGTCCGTCAAGGCAACTATAGGGTCATTTACTCCTTCGATGATCAGTCGCGTGTTGTCGACGTTGTAAAGGTTGGCCACAGAAGAGATGTCTACCGATGAGTGGACCTTCTAACATCAAGATACAGAAGACGGGAGCGGAGGAAGTCGGCAATGCCCAAGTTCGCTCGTCCGCTTCTGATCTGGAGCGTTCGATGCACTAGTACCAGCCTCTGACAGGGATCAACACAACTTATATGCGCGCCCTTAGTGCCAAGGAGAGCAAATCTACTGAATTTCAAACTCCATGTCACTTGAATATGTTGTCTTGATTTTCCCAGAAATCCGGTCATCCCTGCACTCTCCGATCCACTTTTCTGAATCGCCCCTGTTCAGCGATATCATTGCATCACCAAAAGTACCCCTTAGGAAGACCTTCTTGTTCCCCTTCGTTTGAGTTATCTGCTCAACCTCCCATTCCTTGGCTACTGCATTAACGGAAATAATCTTTAGCGTGCCAGCATTAACAATGCCATTAGGGCCAACTATTTTCCAGTTAAGATCATTTCCGATTCCAATGAACTGACTGCATTTTGATGACTTCTCTTGCGGGCTGAGGGTGTCGATGCTGTCGGCCAGCTTTGGGCTCTGAAAGTTTAGAATAATGCCTAGGCTCAGCAAGGAGAGGCCTATTGGTATGGCGATGGGCAGACATTTGGCTCGTTATGGGTGCTGGTCGAGCAGGCATATCGCGAAGAGCTGGCGGTGACCAGTTCGATTCTGGCCAGGGTCTAAAACGAGGCATACAGGCGGATTGCCCTTGGACAGAACTACTTTGATCTGGCCGGCTTAGATGCCGTTTCCCCAAGTCGTCATACGTGATGCCGATCGATCTTAGTTTGTTTTGCGGCTAGAGCTACTGGCTGGGTGATGCCCCCCAGCCCCCTGCCCCCCAGAGCCCTGAGGTGGTCTGGCCGATCAGCTCATCGGGGCTCGCGCCGCCCGCGCCGGACCCGAAATCAGGCCAACCGCTTTCCCTTCAATAAATACACCTTGATGGGGCCTTTGCTTTTGATATCGATGACGCCGCGCTCTTCGAAATTGTAGTTGGCATGGAGGAGCGCATGGGTCGCCGGTGTCACCTGGATTTCGCCAGGCACGCCATGGGATTCCATCCTGGCAGCCGTATTCACCGTGTCACCCCATAGATCGTAAGCAAACTTTTGTTTGCCGATCACGCCAGCGACCACGGGTCCTGAATGAAGGCCAATTCTGATCTGCAATGCCTGCCCCGTCTCGTCATTGTGACGCTCAATAACCTGCAGCATGTCCAGCGCCATTGCTGCCATCTGGTCGGCATGGTTAGAGCTTCGGATCGGCACACCGGCAACCGCCATATAGGCATCGCCGATGGTTTTAATTTTCTCGGCCCGATGCTTTTGGCTGAGGTCATCGAACTTGGTGAAAACAGAATTCAATAACATGATCAACCCTGATGGGCTGACGGTTTCTGTGTAGCGAGTAAACCCGACGATGTCTGCGAACAGAACCGTTGTTTCGTCAAAGACGTCAGCGATGAGGTCGTGGCTTTGCTTCAGTCGCTCCGCGATCGGAACCGGGAGGATGTTGATGAGCAGGCGATCTGAGCGATCACGCTCAATGGCCAGATTGCGTTCGGCCCGGTTGATCACCTGGAAGGCCACACTCCCCATAGCGATCCCGCAGAACAGGAAACCAGCCAAGTTACCTGCCTTTTCCATCGCCCAGTAATTGTCTGAGAGGCCCTGCATCAGCCCCTTCGGTGGTACAGGCAAGACGAAGTTGACAGCGAAGAAACAGATCCCCGTGAAGATCATCACCGCAACCATCCAGCGCCGTTGCGTTGCAGGAAACATCAGGCACTGCAAAAACACGCAGACCACCAAAAATACATCCCAGCGTGATGCTGTTCCCATCAACACCTGATAGGTGCTCAGGAAGAGGGTTGCGGCCACGGCAAACCAGACCCTCGCCAGCAGGTATAGCCTGAGTTTGTTCCAGAGCAGAACAATGCCGATGAACAGTCCATGGGCCACAAACAGTATCAAGAGCGAAGCTGGTACCTGATAGATCGAACCCAACACCAGGTTTTGGGTGACAAGGATGAGCACCAACAGCACAACAGCATTCAGGAACACAATCTGCCGCGTCTCATTCGCAGGAGTTTGCCTGTCAATGCCAATGCTGCTTAGTTTGCTCCAGTAGCGTTTCAGCATGATCACCACCAAGAGCGTCGAACCAAGCCGCCCAAGCAGTCGACCAGGGGAACAATGGATGGGATGACGTCCAGAATCTCTGTGCGTTTAACCTGCAGGATCATCGGTTGCACCCCTGGATGAATCGTCTTTCAAAAACCCGATAACCAGCAACGCCCAGGCGATGATCAGCCCTAATCCGGCGCCTATATGCGTCAGCTTGAGCAGGAACTCTTGCCAAGGTTCGCCACCGGTGGCTCCTGCCTGACGTGCTGCGATCGATAACGGCTGCAGCGTTCCCCACCAGGCATTAGCGAATTCGGAGAGAGCCATCGTCCATGTCAACCAGGCCGCCAAGACCATCACCCAGATGGACTTGAGCCCTACGCGGTTGGGGAGCGCCAGCAGAGATATCGCCAGGACGATGAACAGCATGCCGTTGGAGACGAACTGGATATGGGCACCCAGAGCGAGTCTTGGGTACGGAGTGCCGGGTACGACCAGTCCCCACACCAATCCGACCAGAACTAGAACCATGCCGTGCATCAACAACTGTCGACTGCCGCCCTGAATGGTCATCTGTGAATGGCTCTAGTTGTCGGTTAATGCCATACCGAATGCGCCTTGGCCGCCAGTCCCCAGAGCGGGGCTCCAAGAGGGCACCCGACGGGAGGTTGCTTACGTCAGCCCTAGCGCGCGTCGCGGTGGATGGGTCTTGCTGCTGTGATGACTTGATCCGCCGGGGTCTGCTGGTCGTGTCGATAGCAGGTTCTGGAGGAGCCCCGGCACCACAACGTCGTCGGGGTTTCAAAGTGCTGCGGCTTGCTGCGCCTAGCTCTCTTGCGCTGGGAGGGGTAGGCCTGTCCGAAGCAACGTCGGCTCAGGCCGCGGAATTTTCAGGGATCCGCCCGGTTCTTGGGACGACGCAGCCCCCGTATCCACAGCCCATCGATCCCCTGGCCCCACCCACCCCGCCGCTCCCGCCCCTACCACCCCCTGGCCCCCAATGACCTGAATTTCCCCGATTTAAGGGTTCAGCCTTGGTACACCGCCCCTGGCGGCAGCTTTGCAACGAAGATTGGGGATGCTCTGTCTGAGAACGGCTTTTGGGAAATCGGTAGCACAAAGCATTATTGGGGGTCCACACCGGGCCTGCGCGTTCCACTGATCGCTGGGCATGGGCCGCCCCAGTCACTCGCAATGAGGCGGCTGGGCGGTCATGGCCTCAGCAACGGGGGCGCACCTTCATTCTGCCGGCGTTTCCCCCAGCGCCTCCGCCACCGCCCGCTGGAACACGCCCTCCTCCGGGGTGATGCCAGTCCATTGCTCGAAGATCTGCATCGCCAGCTGCACCAGCATCTCCACCCCATCCACCACCGGGCAGCCGCGCTGGCGGGCCGTGGCTAGGAAGGGCGTGATGCGGGGGTTGGTGATCACATCCACCACCACGCAGGCCGGATCCAGGGTGTCCCACGCCAGGGGCACCTCCTCCAGCTCCGGCGCACAGCCCAGGTGGGTGGCATTCATCAGCAGGGTGGTGCCGGCTGGCACCGCCACCTCGCCGCTCCAGGGTTGCCAGTCGGCCGGCACGCCCGAGGCGCGGGTCACGGTGGCGGCCACCTCGCGGCCCTGCTCCTCGCGCCGGGTCACCAGGGTGAGGTGGGCGGCGCCAGCCCAGGCGAGTTCCACCGCCATCGCCCGGCCGGCGCCGCCGGCCCCCAGCATCACCACCCGCTGATCCTTCAGGGGGGCCACCTTCTCGATCGCCTTCACCACCCCCTTGCCGTCGTTGTTGTGGCCGATCAGGCGGCCGTTCTCGATGGTCATGTAGTTGGCGGCGCCGATCGCCTCCACATCGCCATCCACCCCATCGAGCAGCGGAATCACCGCCACCTTCCAGGGCACCGTGATCGCCATGCCCTTGTATCCCAACGGCCGCAACGCCTTGATCGCCAGGGCCAGGTCCTCGGTGTTGGCGATGTCGTTCTTCCAGAACTGCCAGGGCAGGCTCTAGTGGGCATACACCGCATCGAACATCCGATCGATCGGGTTCTCGGCCACGGGATGGCCGAGCATGCCGGTCATCTGTTTCTGGGGAGGGATCACGGCGGCGGGGCGACTGCCCTCAATCTGGTGCAGGTGGTGCGATCCGGCCCGGACCCGGAAGATCTGTAAGGCCCGCCGACACCATCCCCCACCGGCCCCATGCGCCAAGCTGGCGCCACCTTCGAATCGCCGCCGCGATGGCGCCTCTGCCGCCCCCCGAGCCCTCGCGCCACCTCGAAACCAGCGCCAGCCTCGATGCCCGCAAGCTGCGCTTCGAGCTCAACCGGATGGTGCTGCCGATCGGCCTGGAGGCCAGCTTCGGCGTGATCCGCCACCCCGGCGCCTCCCTGGCGGTGCCCGTGCTCGACGACGGCCGCGTGGTGGTGCTGCGCCAGTACCGCTTCGCCGTGGCGACACGGCTGCTGGAGTTTCCGGCCGGCACCCTCGATCCCGGCGAGGGGCCCCTGGCCACCATGGAGCGGGAACTGCAGGAGGAGGCCGGCTACCGCGCCGACCGCTGGGATCCCCTCGGCGCCATGCTCCCCTGCCCCGGTTACTCCGATGAGGTGATCCACCTCTTCCTGGCCCGGGAGCTCACCCGCCTGGAGACCCCCCCCGCCGGCGACGACGACGAGGACATGGAGGTGCTGCTGATGGAGCCGGCCGAGCTCGATGCCGCCATCGCCGGCGGCGATGAATACCTCGATGGCAAGAGCGTGACCGCCTGGTTCCGCGCCCGCCAGCTGCTGGGGCTGTGACGCCGCCCCGCTGGCTGTTCTGGCACCGCCGCGACCTGCGCCTGGCCGACAACCTCGGCCTGGCGGCGGCGGCTGCCACCACCCCGGCGGTCACGGGGGTGGTGGTGCTGGATCCCGCCGAACTCGCCGCCGTGCAGCAGGCCCCGGCCCGGCGCTGGTTCCTGGCCGAGAGCCTGCGTGAACTCTCCGCCCGCTGGCGGGCCGCCGGCAGCCGGTTGGTGATCCTTCAAGGCGATCCGGTGCACCTGCTGCCGCGGCTGGCGGCGGCCGCGGGGGCTTCGGTGATGGCCTGGAACCGGGGCGTGGAACCGGCCGAGCGGGAGCGCGACCGCCGGGTGGCCGCCGCCCTGCAGGGCGATGGGGTGAAGGTGCTGGTCGACTGGGACCAGCTGCTGGTGCCCCCCGAAACGATCAGTACGGGCGCCGGCGATCCCTACCGGGTGTACGGACCCTTCCTGCGCAACTGGCGCGGCCAGGTGGAGCGCCGCGCCGCCGCCGGCGAACTCGACCCGCTGCCGGCGCCGCGGGAGCTACTGGATCTGGCTCCGGCCGCCCTTCCCCGGCCGGAGCTTTGGGCAGCCTTGCCAATTCTGGAGACGGTGCCGGGCGCCGCTCACCTAGCGGCCATCGCCGCGGCCGCGGCCGATCCAGGGGTCAGGGGAGTGGCCCAGGGCGAAGCCGGCGGCAGTCCTGCCGAAGCCGCGACAGCCGATGCCTCAGCGAACCTCGACCCCCTGGAAGCCGGCGGTGCCCTGCACCGCTCCCCCCCCGAAGCCTTCGCCGGCGCCGACCTCTGCCCCTGCCGTCCCGGTGAAGCCGCGGCCCTGGCCCAGCTCGAAACCTTTGCCGATGGCGGCGCCATGGCCTCCTACGAAGAGGGCCGCAACCTGCCGGGCGACGCCGGCACCTCCGCCCTCTCGGCCGCCCTGCGCTTCGGCACCCTCAGCCCGCGCCAGGCCTGGGCCGCCGCGGCCGTGACCCGCTTCGCCGCCCGCAGCGACGAGGCCCTGGCCTCGATCACGGTGTGGGAGCAGGAGCTCTGCTGGCGCGAGTTCTACCAGCAGGCCCTGTTCCATTTCCCCGAGCTGGCCGATGGTCCCTACCGGCCCCAATGGCGTCACTTCCCCTGGGAGAACGACCCCGAGCGCCTAAGCGCCTGGCAGGCAGGGCTCACCGGCATGCCGATCGTGGATGCGGCGATGCGTCAGCTGGTGGAGAGCGGCTGGATGCACAACCGGCCGCGCATGATCGTGGCCTCCTACCTGGTGAAGGACCTGATCTGCGACTGGCGCCTGGGGGAGCGCTTCTTCATGGACCACCTGGTGGATGGCGACCTGGCCGCCAACAACGGCGGCTGGCAATGGAGCGCCAGCAGCGGCATGGACCCCAAGCCCCTGCGCATCTTCAACCCCGCCACCCAGGCCGGCAAGTTCGACCCCGAGGCCGCTTACATCCGCACCTGGCTGCCGGAGCTGGCCCATGTGGCCACTGCGGATTTGATCAGCGGCCAGATCGCCCCCCTGGAGCGCCGCGGCTACCCGGCGCCGATCGTGGACCACCGGCAGCAGCAGGCGCGGTTCAAGGCGATCTATGCCGCCCTGCCGCGAAGTTAACCGGCAACTCAGAAACGGAAATGGGCGATCAGCACCGTGCCCAGCGCGTTGCTGGTCTTGCCCGGGGCCGTGAATTGGCCGTTGGGGCGACTCAGATAGAAGAGGGAGGGGGTGAGGGTGATGTGGTCGCTCACCCGCAGCGCTGTCCAGGCTTCCCAGGCGACGTTGCCATCCTGGGGGGTGCGGCCGTCGCGCAGTCGCGTTACGAAGGTGGGCTGGCCCACGGCGAAACCGGCGGCATGGCCGCTGCCCAGCAAGTTGCGCCAGAACAGGGCCGCCGACCAGGACTGACTCTCAGCGATGTTGCTGGCGCTGTTGGTGGACACGGGGAGGGCGGAGGCCTGCTGCAGGAAGCTGGCGCCCCAGCCCAGGTTGATCGAGGGCAACCAGCTCACGGCGGCCGGTTGCCAGGCGGCGGTGAGGGCCACGTTGTTGGAGAAGGCGGTCTCACCGCTGCCGGTGGGGGCGCAGGGCTGGCGCTGGTTGGCGAACTGGGTGCCGCGCCGGAAGGTCAGACCGCACTGGCCGTAACGCCAGGCCGCCGCCACCACGTAACCCGGCCCGCCGATCCCCACCTGACCAAAGATGCTGCTGCGGCTGTAGCGGCCGCCGATGCCAGCCCCGAGATCGCCATCGGTGGTGTTGGCGGCGGCGGAGCTGGGCGCCACATAGGAAGCGGAGGCGGCCAGGTAGGGATGCCCCTCCGCTACGGCCTGCTTCCACTGGGCTCCCACCGCCGCGCCGGTGGCCTTGTTGTAGGTGCCCGGCGCCCCGTTGAGCGAGAAGAAATCGAGAATCGGCGGCCCCGGCTCGGCGCCGTAGAACCAGGGCCGCAGGGCGGTGATCTCATGGGTGGGCCGGGCCGCCGCACCCACCAGCGCCATAACCTCGCGGCCGATCGGGAAGCGATAGAAGAGGCGGGTGACATCCAGCACGTTGGAGCCGGCCCGCGGAGCGGTGCTCTTGTCGAGGGTCAGCAGGTTGTAGGGATTGCCCGAGAAGGCACTGCGGTTGGCATTGCCGCTGTTGAGCCGGGTGTAGAGCAGATCCTTGCCCGTGAAGCTGGTGAGCAGGTTGAGGTGCACCTCGTAGTTCACCACCGCGGCGCCCCAGTTGGCGTTGTTGGCGGCCGGGTAGGCGTTGCGGCTGCGTTCCGGGATAGCGGCGGCATCAGGACCGGCCGGATAGGGAGCGTCCTGGCTGCCACCGAAGTGGGGCGCCCCCGCCGTGAAGTAGGTGCTCGCCATCAGCCGGGTGGTGGGGGCGAAGCGGGTGGCCTCCAAGGCGTTGAGGGCCCCATCGAGCCGATCGACGCGGATGCCGAACTCCTGAAGCCCAGCTCCCGAAGACTCAAGCTCCCGGCGCAGCTCCGCCATGGCCTGACGGCCGGGCTCCAAGGCCGCATCCAGCCGAGCCGCAGCCCCCATGCGTCCGATGTCGGCCCGCCCCGCAGTCTCTCGGCGAGCCCAGCCGTCGTCGTAGCGGGCGAGGGTGGCCCAATCGGGATCGACGATGGCTGGAACGGCAGACGCAGCCGCTGGGCCAGGGACCTCCCCCAGGGCAGCCATCCCGGACTGGGGAGATGCGCTGGCAACATCAGCGCAAGCCACGGCACAGGTCAGCAGGATCAAGGCGGCACCACCGGCAACCGGAGAGACACGATCACGGCACAAGATCCGGCGCGGCAGACACCCGATCGCCGCGATCACCTCAGAGCGCACCCACCGAAAGCGGTTCCTGCCGGTCCGCGGTCCGGCCTGCAGCGCCACCGAGCAGCAGCTTCAGGGTGCTGATCACGGTGTCCTGTTGATCGGCGCTCAGTTCCGGGAAGATCGGCAGGCTGAGCACCTCGGCGCAGAGCCGCTCGGTGGTGGGCAGGCTGCCGGGGCCATAGCCGAGCTCCCCGTAGGCGGGCTGGCGGTGGATCGGGATCGGGTAGTAAATGATCGTGATCACACCCGCCTCCTGCAGCTGCTGCTTGAGCCAGTCGCGGCAGCAGGCCTCGGGAAGGCCATAGCAGGCGCTGTCGGAGGAGGGGGTGCAGGCGCCAGCGCAGGCCACTGAGGCCTCCGGGCAGGCGGCCACCCGCACCACAAACTGATTCCAGCTGTGGCCGTCGGGGCCCGCCTCA
>Ga0209087_1001263_pt1 | contig 14949 bp, 15 predicted proteins | sample S_130805_EF_Meta_FD_187321 | JGI IMG/M metagenome (GOLD analysis project Ga0209087, IMG submission 187321) | Freshwater microbial communities from Lake Simoncouche, Canada to study carbon cycling - S_130805_EF_MetaG (SPAdes) (version 2) | ecosystem: Environmental > Aquatic > Freshwater > Lake ... | reverse complement strand
GTGATTTAACTGCGCCAATCACAAGCAATTTTGCCTCTGCTTCATTTAAATCTCCCACATTAAAATCAAGGTGTGCTTGTTGGGGAATTGGGCCCTCTGGCCAAGTTGGTTTGGTGTATTTTTCTACTCGCTGAAATGCGATTCGGGTAACACCATTTTCCTTTAACTCAACCCAGTGAGGGTTACCATTTTTATCGTTATGAGCCACTACAACTTCAAAATCAGTAATTTTTGCATAAAAATTTGCCAATGCAACTGGATCTGGGCAATCGAGTGCTGCCAATGAGTATTTAGCAATTGCCATATACAAACTCTAGCAATTAATTTTTAAATCATTGGCAGTGTTGCGATCTAGGTCTAGGGTTAGCAGATGGCCAAGTATGAGCAGGTTAATTGGGGATTTTTAGGATCTGGATTGATCGCTGGCTGGATGGCAAATGATTTAAAAACCACCGCTGGCCACAAGATTGTTGCAGTTGGCTCACGTACCTTAGAAAGTGCGAACCGTTTTGCGGATAAGTTCAACATTAAAAATCGTCACGATTCGTATGAAGCATTGGTCGCAGATCCAGAGGTTGATGCAATTTATATTGCGTCCCCACACCCTTGGCATCTAGATCATGTTTTGTTAGCGCTTAATGCTGGTAAGCATGTTTTGTGTGAGAAGCCGTTTGCGATGAATGCCAATGAAGCAACGATGATGGTGGATAAGGCGCGAGAGAAAAAACTTTTATTGGTTGAGGCGATGTGGACCAGATTCTTACCTCACATTCGCCAAGGCGCGAGAGGAAAAACTTTTATTAGTGGAGGCGATGTGGACTAGATTCTTACCTCACATTCGCCAACTTCGAAAAGTATTGGCTGCAAAAACAATTGGCGAGATAATTTATGTCGCAGCAGATCATGGACAGTGGTTTGCTGAGGATCCAAAGTTTCGTCTCTTCGCTCCAGAGCTTGGTGGGGGAGCACTTCTTGATTTAGGAATCTATCCAATTAGTTTTACTCACTTAGTATTGGGAAAACCTAAAACTATTACCGCTGTTTCTAAAAAAGCATTTACTGGTGTGGATGGAAATACGAGTGCCATCTTTACTTATGAGAACGATGCGATTGCCACTATTAATACAACAAATCTAGCTGTTACTGCAAACACTGCAGTTATAAATGGAAGATTAGGTCGGATTGAAATTGACACAACTTTTTATCGCCCAACCTCTTTCAGAGTGATTATGAAAGATGGTGCAGTAACTGAGTATCCTAAAAATTATCCTGGAGATCATGATGGACTAGGGCTAAGGGAAGAGGTAGTTGAGTTTGGAAATCTGCTTCGGGCAGGTAAAACTGAGTCGAATGAAATGTCGCTTGATGAGACAGTTTCGATAATGCAAACTTTGGATGAGATCCGAAAGCAGATCGGTTTGAAATACGATTACGAGCGTTAATAATCACAAAATTGTTTTAAATCTCCTATTGCAACAGGTATCAAAACCCCTCTAGCCTTGGCCAAAACCATGGGAGGCAAGTGATGGCACTAAGTAATGATCCAAAGAGCTTTACCAAAATAACACTCGATGAGAGTGAGATGCCAACCCAGTGGTACAACATAATTCCCGATCTGCCATCACCACCGCCACCACCGCTTCATCCAGGAACACATCAACCTGTAGGCCCAGAAGATTTAGCACCACTTTTCCCAATGGATTTAATTTTGCAAGAGGTTTCAACCGAGTCTTATATTGATATTCCAGGTGAGGTATTAGATGTCTATCGCACATGGCGACCATCACCATTATTTAGAGCAAGAAGATTAGAAAAATTATTAGATACTCCAGCGCATATTTACTATAAGTATGAAGGTGTATCACCTGCTGGTTCGCATAAAACAAATACCTCAGTGCCACAGGCTTACTACAATAAAAAAGCTGGCATAACAAAGTTAACAACTGAAACTGGCGCAGGTCAGTGGGGAACAGCACTTGCATTTGCATGCTCACTCTTTGATTTGGAGTGTGAGGTTTGGCAGGTTGGTGGTTCTTATGATCTAAAGCCATACCGCCGGTTAATGATGGAGGTATTCGGTGCAGTTGTGCATCGCTCACCATCACAATTAACTGCAGCTGGACGCAAATTAGCCTTGGATCCTAAAAATAAATCTGGCTCTCTAGGTATTGCGATCTCAGAGGCGGTTGAAGCAGCAGTTGCTGATCCAAAGATTGCATATGCACTTGGTTCAGTTTTAAACCATGTACTAATGCACCAGACGATTATTGGCGAAGAAGCACTTAAGCAAATGGCAAAGGTTGGCGAAACACCAGATCTATTGGTTGGTTGCACTGGTGGTGGCTCTAACTTTGCCGGACTTTCATTCCCATTCATAAGAGAGAAGTTAAAAGGAAAGATGAATCCGGAAATTCGTGCGGTTGAACCAGCCTCATGTCCTTCTCTAACCCGCGGAACATATGCTTATGACTTTGGTGATACTGCTGGTATGACACCATTAATGAAGATGCACACTCTTGGCCATGATTTTATTCCAGATCCAATCCACGCCGGTGGTCTTCGTTATCACGGTATGGCGCCATTGGTATCTCATATATATGAACTTGGCATGATGACTGCAACCACAGTTGGTCAGAAAGAGTGTTTTGCTGCCGCTGTTCAATTCGCTAGAACTGAAGGAATTGTGCCAGCACCAGAGCCAACACATGCAATTGCAGTTGCAATTCAAGAAGCATTAAAGGCAAAAGAAACTGGCGAAGAAAAGGTAATCCTTACCGCACTATGCGGTCATGGTCACTTTGATTTAGCTGCTTATGATCAGTTCTTAAATGGAAATATGGTTGATTCAGTATTAACAGATAAGGATTTTGAAGCAGCACTTGCCGCTCTACCTGTGATGTAAGCAGTTGATGGGTTTATTAATTGCTTACTAGTAGGTTTTGACCATGATTGATCGCACCCGCCTTGCCGAACTGATGGCAGTTGAAGAGCAAAGATTTCTCGATGCTCATCCAAAAAGTGGCGAGCTATTTGAAAATGCAAAGTTATCTATGCCAGGTGGTGTGCCAATGTCATGGATGTCTAAGTGGCCCGGTGCTTATCCAGTATTTGTTGAAGAAGCCAAAGGTGCCACCTTTGTTGATGTAGATGGAAATACCTATATTGATTTTTGTTTGGGTGATACCGGATCGATGACTGGCCACTCACCAGAAGCAACAGTTACCGCAATCCGGGAGCAGGTTGGTAGGGGATTATCAGCAATGCTGCCAACAAAGGATGCCGCAGTTGTTTCAGCTGATTTAGCTGAAAGATTTAACTTACCGCTTTGGCAATTTACCGTTTCAGCCACCGATGCAAATCGACATGTAATTAGATACTCACGGCTAATTACGGGTAAATCAAAAATTATTGTAATTGATCGGTGCTATCACGGAAGTGTTGATGAAACCTTTGCCACCTTAGATAAAAAGGGAAAGACAATTGCCAGAGAGGGAAATATTGGCGCACCGGTTGATTTAGATCTAACAACCAGGGTAGTTCCATTTAATGATCTTGCTGCAATGAAAAAAGCACTTGCCAATGATGATGTAGCAGCTATTTTAATGGAGCCAGCGATGACAAATGTTGGCATTGTGCTGCCGGTCGATGGATATTTAAAAGGTGTTGAAAAATTAGCTAAAGAGTTTGGTGCGATGTTGATTATTGATGAGACTCACACAATTTCTGTAGGACCTGGTGGTATGACTGGTGAGTTAGGGCTTGCACCTGATTTTCTAACAATTGGTAAAGCAATTGGCGGCGGCTTTCCTACTGGTGCATTTGGTATGAGCCAAGCGGTTGCAGCTTCGATTAAAAAATTAGTTGAACTTGAAGTAATTGATACTGGCGGAATTGGTGGCACACTCGCCGCAAATGCCTTATCTCTTGCCGCAATGAAGGCGACTTTAAGTAAGGTGCTAACCAGGGAAAATTTTGATCGAATGATAAAACTTGGAAATCGTTGGGCAGATGGGGTTGAAAAAACAATTCAAAAATACGAATTACCTTGGACGGTAAATCGCCTTGGAGCACGGGCGGAATATATGTTTAGTGAAACAACTCCTAAAACTGGGCGAGATGCAGCTGATGCAGGGGATTTTGAACTTGAGCAATATATTCACCTTCGAATGCTTAATGATGGATTTTTAATCACTCCTTTTCACAATATGGCTTTAATATCTCCGGATACAACAGATGCAGATGTTGATTCTCATACGGCAGCATTTGAAAAAATGTGCGGAGAATTAATTGAATAAACAAATAATTATTAGTACTGAACGCTTGATTCTAAGGCCGATGTCACCAAGTGATGTTAATGATTTATATGAGTATCAATCTGACCCAGAAACTGTTAAATATATTCCGTGGCCGGCACGCACAATGGATCAGGTTAAAGAGGCATTAGATAAAGTCCTAAAAGATGTGAAATTTGAGGATGCCGGGGATTATCTAAATTATGCCTGGGAATTAAAGGAAAGTGGAAAAGTTATTGGCCAGGGTAATTTGAACTACATCTCTAAGGAACATAAAAGAGCAGAGGTAGGTTGGGTCATTAACCCAAAATATGTAGGTAAAGGCCTAGCTGTCGAAGCAACGCGAGCTCTAATTAATTCAGCATTTACTGATCATGATTTTCGCAGAGTAATTGCCTATATTGATATTGAAAATATTAGTTCGATAAAACTGGCAAATGCATTGAATTTAAGACAAGAAGCCTCATACGTTGAAGATGAGTGGTTTAAAGGAAGTTGGACAAGTGCTTATCTGTTTGCAGTTCTAAAAGATGAATGGCTATCTAAGCAGTAGCTATTCTGTAAGACGGGCTTTAACCATCTGCTGAAGCAGCTTCTCATCTACCTTCCAGTGATTTGGGATTGCAATCGTTTTCTTATTAACTGTGTAATCCTTCAGTTTTGGTGCGAATTGTTTTATAACTTTAGTACTCCAAGGCGCAATAAGTATGTATTTTTTTGTAACTGAAACCCCAAATACATACCTGGTATCAATCTTTAACATCGGTTGATTCCAAGCTATTACTAGCTCTAATTTTGGATATTTCTTAGTAATTGCTCTAAAAATAGCCTTAACAGTCTTTGCTTGTTTTGGATCTATGGTTTTGTAGTAGTCACTTGGCTTATCAAATCTCTTTGAAGATTTTGAGCCCCGAGAATACATAACTAAGGCATTGGCATGAGCTTGCGAGAATCCATAATTTTCCCGCAGGTGGGCGATCTGTTCTGGGTATTTTTTGCCTTCGACTTTTTTCATAACAGCAAACCAATACTTCATTGATTCGCCATATTTCTTCTCTATCGCTGGGAAATGGGACTCTCTGCTGGAATCTTTTGGAGGCATCTATAAGTTACTTTCTTTTTTTAGGTTTAAATAAGACTTCATCTACCCCAATGCGATTTGCCTTAAAAGAATTAACCGGTGAATCACTTGGGTAACCAACAGCCATTCCGCAAAGCAAGCGGTAATCCTTCGGTATATCAAACTCTCTTCTTACGACATCATCCCAAATATTTACAGCTCCCTGCGCGCAGGTGCCAAGCCCAAACCCGTGGGCTGAGAGCATTAAATTTTCCATCATAAGTCCGGCATCAGATGCTGCATATATATGAAGGCTTTTGTGAATGTAGATAAACATTTCAACCGGTGCGCCAAAAAATGAGTAGTTTTTACCCCATTGCTTATCTCTTGCGTCTCGGTCACCTCTTTTAACACCAAATAATTCATATAGCTCTTTACCCACGCGTTGCGCTCTAGGTCTTAACTCTTTTACGTAGGGCTTAACAATTGTTCTATTACTAGTTGGTAGGCCGTAACGGGTAAAAATAAGGCGCAGCTTATTTCTAATGCCTTTGCGCATAATCTTTGAGAGCACACTCCACCTGGATAAAAACTCATTGCTTATACGGTCTTTAACTTCACCAGTTGCGATTGCAATCTTAAACGGCCTGGTATTAGACCAACTTGGCGAAGTTAATGCATCAGTCAAAATTTGATCAATTATTTCTTGGGGAACTGGAGTGGGCAGAAAATCTCGAGTTGATCTACGAGACGCTAAAAATTGCGAAACCCATGCCGCATCGCGATCACTCAAATTTGAACTCATCTATATATCTTACAGGAGCAGTAATTTGTGGACGATACTGGGATCGAACCAGTGACCCCTTCCATGTCAAGGAAGTACGCTACCGCTGCGCTAATCGTCCGTTCTGTAAGATTAAATATACACTTAATTAATGAGTAAAAATATCTCTGCAGATTTCATGCATAGCCTAGAACGGGCAAAGTTCGCCACAGTGATTGCCTTTATTTTAAATGGCTTCGCCCTAGGCACCTTAATAGCTCGAATCCCAGATATAAAAAAGAGTTTGTTTTTAACTAATTCTCAAGTCGGCATCTCACTCCTATTAGTAGCCATCGGCGTCTTTACCGCTTTAAAGCCGGCCGGTAAGTTGTGTGCAAAATTTGGAAGTCGTCCAATAATTGTGATTGGCACTTTGGCAATTTCTTTCGCAACCGCAGCGATTGCATTTTCAAATACTTTAACTGAGTTAAGGGTTGCATTATTTCTCTTAGGGTACGCAACAGCTACTCACGATATTGGCATGAATGCTCATGCCGTTACCCTTGAAAAGAAAAGTGGTAAACGCATGATGGGCTTCTTTCACGCGAATTTTTCAATTGGAACTTTACTCGGCGGACTATTTGGTGGATTGCTATCCCAATTTAAAATCTCACTTTTAATTCAAGAACTGAGCATTTCCCTGGTTTACCTTATTATTTTGATATTTATCAGAAGTTTGTATCTACCAGCTAGTGCGGATATTCATGTAAAAGAGGAAAACTTAGTTAAAAGTAAAAGTCCAGGGATTTTTTGGATACTTGGTTTGTTTGGATTGTGTGCAGCGATGGGTGAGGGAGCAGCCGGAGACTGGGGCGGAGTGTTGGCTAGAGAAAGCTTTAATGCATCACCATTTGTTTCGACACTGCCATACATCGTTTACTCACTAATGATGGTTGTTGGCCGCTTGTCTTGCGATCGATTAGCAACTCGATTTGGATCTGCAAATGCAATTAGAGGCGGTGGATTTATCAGCGGAACTGGTTTAGCTATTGGGTTAGTTATTGGCCACACTGGAGGAGTAATTTTTGGTTGGTTTTGTATTGGATTAGGACTTTCAATTGTTATGCCATTAATTTTTAGTGCTGCCGGAGAGCTGGCCCATGGAAAATACAATGGACAAGTAGCACCCTCAGTCGCTGTTGCACGGGTATCCGGTACTGCCTACTTTGGATTTATGGTTGGACCACCGCTAATTGGTTATATTTCAGACCATATTCAACTTCGTTGGTCAATGCTGTTAGTAGTTGGCTTATCCTATTTAATGCTGTTTGCTGGTAAATACGCAAAAACTAATTAATTACGCCCGAAATCATCCTCAACACGTTCAATATCATCTTCACCAAAATAAGTTCCTGTTTGTACTTCAATGAAAATTAGCTCACTATTTCCAGTGTTACTTATTCGATGAAGGCAACCTTGTGGTACTTCAATAATTGAGCCACGAGATACTCGCTCAACTTTTCCATCAATAGTTACTTCACCACTGCCATCAGTTATATACCAATGCTCACTGCGTTTTTCATGGCGTTGGTAGGAGATGCGTTTGCCGGGAGCGAGGTAAATGGATTTAACTTTGTATGTGCCGCCTTCTTGCAGCACCTCATACCGGCCCCAAGGGCGCTCAGCTTTTTCTAGCATGGAAATACTTTAACCTTTAAACTACTCAGATGAGCAATTTAATCGCTACGCCATCCAAATTACCCTCAAATCAATTTGATCATTTCTATAAAGGCGGAAATCGGATCGGTAAATTGCGCAATGGCCCAGGCGGACCAATGCGGCCAGAGGAGTGGATTGGTTCTACTACCACCAGATTTGGTGAGGCAGTAAATGGTTTATCGAAATTAGCTGATGGAAGATTGCTTAAAGATGCAATTAGCGCAGATCCTATTTCCTGGTTAGGTTCAAAACACATAGAAAAATTTGGCGACTCAATTGAGATATTAGTTAAGTTACTTGATCCAGATCAACGCCTCCCAGTTCATTACCATCCAAACCAGAGCTTTGCTAAAGAAAAATTACACATGAATCATGGCAAAACTGAGGCATGGATTATTTTGGATGCACCAGTTGGTGCAAAGGTGGGAATCGGTTTTAAGAAGCAGATGAGCAAAGCTGAGATTGCCGCCTTAGTTAAAGCACATGATTCACAAGGATTGTTAAATTCATTAGTTTTTAAAGAGGTTACAGCCGGAGATGCGGTATTTGTGCCAGCAGGCGTTGCGCATGCAATTGAATCTGGAATATTTGTTTTAGAGCTACAAGAGCCAACCGATCTTTCAATTTTACTTGAGTGGGATGGTTTTGCGGTTGATGGTGACAAGGATGGCCATCTAAATCTTGGTTATGAGACAGCTTTAGATGCTTTGAGGCTGTCACCACTTACTGAAACTGAAGATAAAGAGATTGTAAGTAGATTTGAAAGCAGCGCAGCAAAATCACATCCGATATTTAAATCAGTTGCCGATCCATTTTTTAGAGCTGATTATTTAACCGGCGACGACAAAAAAGTTGAAGCTGGATTTGGAATATTTCTCTGCCTTTCTGGTGATGGGAAATTGGTTTTTGAAAATACTGGCGACTTAGATATAAAAGCTGGGGATGCAATAGTTATTCCGCACTCTGCTGGGAGATTTACTGTGAACAACTGCGCTGGAATTTTGTCTCGGCCACCTGCTGCGTAATTTTTTTACTGGAGGTCGGAACGGGATTTGAACCCGTGTAGCGGGATTTGCAGTCCCGAGCCTCGCCTCTCGGCCATCCGACCTAGCTTTTTATTTAGTAAGACTTAACATTTTATTGAGAGCGGACGACCGGGTTCGAACCGGCGACCTGAACCTTGGCAAGGTTCCGCGCTACCAACTGCGCTACGTCCGCGTATTACGAGGGTGAAATCTATCGCATCCTGCCACTGTGCGCACATTTGAATTTATTACACCGTAAAACGGGCGTTCGCGGTAGCGTTAAACATGGAGAAAATTGATGCAAGCTTTTGGATGGGCAACCGGCTTGCAACAGATTGTGTTGAGATTTCAACTGATCCAGCCTGCCTTAACAAACCTGGATTTTGGGCGGTCGTAAATACCTTTGAGGGCAAGTGGATTTGCGCACGGTTTGCAAAAGTTATTGATGCACCACTTCCGCAATCAACTTGGCAGCCACTTGCCGGTGATTGGGATTCATCCTTAAATCAAGATCAGTATGAGAATAAGGAATCAAGATCAGTATGAGAATAAGGTCGAATTAATAAAGGAGAAGATTGCTCAAGGTGATATCTATCAGGTTAATTTATGTCGGGTGCTAACAACAGAATGTGATCAATCATTACTCGGCTTAGCTGGCAGATTGCAGCAATCAAATCCTGCGCCATACGCGAGTTATTTAAAGCTACCAAATTTAGAGATTGCATCAGCATCTCCAGAGCTATTTCTTGAGCGAAGTGGGAAGAGAATTAAATCCACTCCAATAAAGGGGACTGCAACCAGTGCTTCATTTGGCGAGAAAGACAAGGCTGAGAATGTGATGATTGTTGATCTTATGCGTAATGATTTTGGCAGTATCTGCGAAAGTGGAAGTGTTGATGTACCAAGGTTGTTGGCAACGCAGGAGCACCCAGGTTTATTTCATTTAGTATCGGATGTAGTTGGCAATCTAAGAAGTGATATCAAATGGGAGGATATTTCAGACCATCTACTTCCAGCAGGTTCAATAAGTGGCGCACCAAAATCATCTGCTTTGAAAACAATTGCACAGATTGAACAAGTTGCGCGTGGTCCATATTGTGGTGTGATTGGTTGGGTTGAGGGAGATAAAGCGTTGCTATCAGTCGGAATTCGGATTTTTTGGTCAGAAAATGATGGAAAGATTCACTTTGGAACTGGCGCTGGTATTACTTGGCAAAGTGATCCAAACCAAGAGTGGGAAGAGACCCAATTGAAGGCAAAGCGATTAACTGCAATTGCATCTGGGGTTTTGGTGTGAAGTTACTAGTAAATGGTGTGATGCAGGATGATCTAACCAAATTGCCATACTCAAATTCACTATTAAGGGGCGATGGCTTATTTGAAACCATTTTAACCATTGACCAAAAGGCAGTGGCCTGGGAGCGGCATTACGCCAGACTTGAAAAATCCGCTAAGCAAATACTTATCACCCTGCCAGCACGGATTGATATTGAGGTGGGAATTGAAAAAATATTAAAAAGTGCAACGGGTAGATCTAGATTGCGCCTAAATGTTCTATCTGAAGGTGATTGGTTTATTACCTTAGAGCCAGTTAGCGAAGGTAGTGAAGCCATATCTCTGATGAAGGTGGAAGCACCAAAGATTTCAAATGGTTCACTAAGTGGTAGTAAATCGATATCTTATGGTGAGTCACTTTTAGCGGTAAGAAAAGCTAAGGCTGCCGGATTTGATGATGGGGTATTCATAAATGAAAAGGGATTTGTAGTTGAAACAGCATTATCAAATCTGTTAATTCTTACCAAAGATGGCTGGCAAACCCCAGCCCTTTCAACCGGCTGTCTACCTGGGATTTCACGGGAACTCCTAATTAAATGGTTTGATGTGAAAGAGAGTGAGTTTGATTTTTCAAATTTATTATCGGCCCAGGCGGTCTATGTCAGTTCATCAATTAAGTTAATTCAGCGGGTAGATAAGATTGAAGATAGGTTATTTGATCAGAGTTTGATTGGAAATGAGTTAGCAAATGAGTTTTCCAGTAGATTACTAAGTAATATAAACCCATGAATTCAGTTTTAAAGCGAGTTTTAGTAGGTGTTGTAGGTGGATTGGTAACTTTAATTGGCGTTGTTGCTTTGGTCGCACCAGGCCCAGGATGGTTAATAATCTTTACCGGCCTTGGAATATTGGCAACTGAGTTTGCTTGGGCAGCGCAAGCTTTAGCGCATGCAAAAGGTATGGCTTCTAGAGCAGCTAGTGCTGCTCGGATAAAGAAAGAGCATCAACTGATTTTGCTTGCGGTGGGGACATTTATTTCACTTGTTTTACTAGTTATTTACTACAAATACCTTCGCTAATTACGCACCTTTACCGCCTGCTTTGCTAACCTAGCGGCATGTCTGATCAGATCAAGATTTCTATTGATGGTAAATCTAGCCAGGTTGCCGCTGATCAAAGACCAACCCATTTATTTGAAGCAAACTCTGATGTTGTAGTTTGTCGAATTAATGGACAGCTTTCTGATCTTTGGAGTGAGTTAAAGGATGGCGATGTCGTTGAGTCAGTAAGCATTGACTCACCTGATGGTTTAAATGTGTTGCGCCATTCAACTGCACATGTTTTAGCTCAAGCAGTGCAAGAGGTATTCCCGGAGACGAAGCTTGGAATTGGGCCACCAATTCGTGATGGTTTTTATTATGACTTTGATCCAAAAAATCCATTTACACCATCTGATTTAGAAAAATTAGAAAGTGCTATGCGAAAGATTATAAAAGCTGGTCAACGCTTTCGTCGCCGGGTTACAAATGAGAAGGATGCATTGGCGGAGTTGAAGAGTGAGCCGTACAAGTGTGAGTTAATTGGTTTGAAATCTGGTGCTACTGAAGATGATTCAGCTGTAGAAGTTGGTGGGGCTGAACTTACTATCTATGACAACTTAGGCCGCGATGGAAATCCGGTTTGGAGTGATCTTTGCCGAGGACCACATTTACCATCAACAAAACATATTCCGGCGTTTAAATTAATGAGAGCAGCGGGTGCCTACTGGCGCGGATCTGAAAAAAATCCAATGTTGCAAAGAATTTATGGAACTGCATGGCCATCAGTTGAGGCGCAGGATGCTTATCTGCATCTATTGGAAGAGGCGGAAAAGCGTGATCATCGTAAATTGGGAGCAGAGTTAGATCTATTTTCATTTCCTGAAGAGATTGGTTCCGGTCTTGCCGTATTTCATCCTAAGGGCGGAATTATTCGAAGAGCGATGGAGGATTACTCAAGAAAGCGCCATGAAGAAGAGGATTACCAATTTGTTTATTCACCTCACTTAACAAAGGCAGCTTTATTTGAAAAATCTGGACATTTGCAATGGTATGCAGATGGAATGTATCCACCGATGATTATGGATGAAGAGTTACATGCAGATGGCACAATTAAAAAAGCTGGCCAAAAGTATTACATGAAGCCAATGAACTGCCCGTTTCATAATTTGATTTATCAGTCATCACCTAAGTCATACCGTGATTTACCGCTTAGATTATTTGAGTTCGGCACTGTGTATCGCTATGAAAAATCAGGTGTGGTTCATGGAATTACTAGAGCGCGTGGTTTTACTCAAGATGATGCCCATATTTACTGCACTAAAGAGCAGATGGCGGGTGAGTTAGATTCACTTTTAACTTTCGTACTCAATTTATTACGCGACTACGGTTTAACTGACTTTTATTTAGAGCTATCAACTAGAAACCCAGAAAAATCAGTTGGTGAAGAAAAGGATTGGCTGGATGCAACTGAGGCACTTAGAAAGGCAGCTGAGAAACAAAAATTAGAGTTAGTTTTAGATCCAGGTGGAGCAGCTTTTTACGGACCAAAGATCTCTGTTCAAGCCCGTGATGCAATTGGGCGCACCTGGCAGATGTCCACTATTCAAGTTGATTTCCAATTGCCACAAAGATTTGATCTTGGCTATGCCGCATCTGACGGTTCAGTTAAACAACCGGTAATGATTCACCGCGCATTATTTGGCTCAATTGAAAGATTCTTCGGCGTCTTAACAGAACACTATGCAGGTGCTTTCCCGCCATGGCTTGCACCAGTTCAAGTTAGAGGTATTCCAGTAGCGGAATCATTTGCGCCATATCTTTCAGATGTAATTAAGCAGTTTAAGCAGGCTGGTATAAGAGCTGATATTGATAACTCTGATGATCGGATGCAGAAAAAGGTTCGAAACGCTCAGCTTGAAAAGATTCCTTTTATGATGATTGCCGGCGAAGAGGATGCAGCTGTAAATGCTGTTTCATTTAGATATCGCAACGGGGATCAGAAGAATCAGATTCCAATTAAGGATGCAATTGCTGAAGTTCTAGCTGCTGTTAAAGATCGCAAGCAAATTTAAATGTCTGATCAGTCATTATCAGGTGGTGCTGGAATGCCAGATAGTTGGCAACGTCTTTGGGCGCCGCATCGCATGTCTTACCTTGAAGGAGAGAACCGGCCACTTGCCGGTAATGAAATTAAATGTCCATTTTGCAGAATTGCTGAATTAGATGATGCTGAAGCATTGATTGTTGCAAGAGGCAAAGAGGCATACGTTGTTATGAATCTGTATCCATATAACGCCGGTCACCTATTAGTTTGCACAAATCGGCATGTAGCAGAGTTGCCAGAGTTAACTGAGTCGGAGCGCAATGAGGTTCAATCTCTTACCGCCCATGGCATGAAGGTATTGCGCAAAGTTAGTAATGCGTCAGGATTTAATATTGGAATAAATCAAGGTGATGTTTCTGGCGCTGGAATTGCTGGGCACTTTCACCAACACATAGTTCCAAGATGGGCCGGGGATGCAAACTTTATGCCTATTATTGGAAAAACTAAGGTGATACCTAAACTTTTACAGGAGAGTAGAGAACAGCTAGCGGCGGGTTGGAATCAGATCTAAGAACCGTTTAATCTCAGCTATACCTAGTTTATTTTTAATCATAAGCGGAATTGCCGGAATTATTAACCCTTGCACAAATTGATCCCAACCACCTTCAATTAATGCGTTATGAAGCTCTTCTTTAAACTCTAAAATTAATTCCCGATGTTCGGTATCGCTAGCTAATTGAGATACTGCAGCTGTTGAGTAGTCGGTAATCATTTGGTCTTCCAGATTAATCAATGCAGTTGGTTGACCATTATCGGCATGAAGTACTAGGTATGGGGTTAAGACTGGTTCTAACATTTTTCCGACAATTGCGCTCATGTCTTCAAAATCAACATCGCCATCTTCAAAATCAATTACCGCAACAATTGTCGGAACATACAACTCACGAAAGTTATGCCACTGGGCAACAACCTTTGGATCAATTCCATTTTTGGTACTCGCAACAACTACAACGACATCGGCTGTAATTAAGGTTGGATCATCGATCTGCGCAGCCGGTAGCCCAAGGGCGGCACAAATTTCAGCATTCTCAGGAGATATTCCGAGTACGAACCGTGCGTTAATTAGGTCAGCCATGATCAGTAAGCCTACGATGTGAATTATGTTGCAGCGTTCATTACGTGATCCTGTCGCGAAAATTATTGCGCCCCTGGTCAAAACTTTGATCAAACTGGGCATAAGTGCCAACATGATTTCAACTATTGGCGGTTTGGGCAGCGTCATCTGCGCCCTATATTTTTTCCCAAAGGGAGAATTTTTCGTTGGCGTTATTTGGGTGGCCGCATTCGTTCTATTTGATTTATTTGATGGAGCAGTAGCTCGTGCCTCGAACAAAGGTGTCAGTAAGTGGGGAGCCTTACTTGATTCAACTCTTGATCGGTTAAGCGATGCAGCCATTTTTATCGGGGCGCTACTTTATTTTATTGATAAGTCGGATCGAATAGTCCCGGTAATTCTTATCGCAACCTGTGCGTCATTTATGGTTTCTTATATTAAAGCCCGAGCTGAGGCGCTTGGAATTGAATGTAATGGTGGCCTTGCTGAACGATCTGAGCGATTAATTATTGCTCTAGTGGCATACGGATTACATGGCCTAGGCGTGAATTATTCAATGGCAATTGGTATTTGGGTTTTGGCAATAATTTCAATATTTACTATGGCTCAACGATTGA
>Ga0209087_1001259_pt1 | contig 14984 bp, 26 predicted proteins | sample S_130805_EF_Meta_FD_187321 | JGI IMG/M metagenome (GOLD analysis project Ga0209087, IMG submission 187321) | Freshwater microbial communities from Lake Simoncouche, Canada to study carbon cycling - S_130805_EF_MetaG (SPAdes) (version 2) | ecosystem: Environmental > Aquatic > Freshwater > Lake ... | reverse complement strand
CACGCTTTGACATACGCTTATCACTACCAGCCATTTCATAACGATAGTTTTCGCTAGACCTATTTCGTGCAGCAGACTCTAGTACGTCTCTACGCTCTTCTTTGTTATCCATCTTGTCATAGTGTGCTGCTCTAGCATCTTTAGAAGGCGGAGTTGTGCCTCGAAGTGCACCTGTTTTTGCCATCATTCCAAGAGTGGTCTTCATAGTAGAACTGGCAGCCTTCTTTGCTTTACGGCGGTCATTCCATGCAATCATTGTGAGTCTCCTTGTGTTCTGTTTTCATCACGACGTGTTTGGCGGTCAGCCTCTACAGACCTGATGATGCCTAGTCTAGCGTGAAGTGCCTTTTGTGTTTCTATTAAACCCTGAGCAGATTTTTCTGATGGGTTGTGAACAAATCCTTTGGCTAATCCTAAAATTCCGTGGATTTCTGGGGACATTTGACCTAATGCAGCATGAACCATATTGAAATCAGCATGGTGGTCGTGATATTCGTCAGTTCCACGGGTCTCTTGCATACGACCCAATAATTTAGTGGCATGATTAGTAAGGGCTTGAATTTGAACAAACTTACCTTGACGTGCACCTTTTCTAATAGGAGCAACGCTTCCTCTATAAACAGTTGCTTTACCACTACTACGAGGTGCGGTTGGAGTAACAGGTGTTGCAGGTAGTTCAGTAGTTGTTGCTGCTGCCACATCTGCTGCAGTAACTTGACGAACTTTTCCATCTCCTGTTGAAATCAATCTACCTTTTTTAGGGGTAACAATTTTTCCAGTTTTTTTATCAATCTTTTTTCCTGTACGAGTTTTACTTCGTTTTTTAGGAGTTGGTGTTACTGGAGCATTGGCTTTGGCACCTGTTCCTACAAAATTAGGCGTACCAGTTGGTCCTGGAGTGACTGGTTTCTTAGGAAATAATGGTGACATTACGCCATCCTATTTTTTAAACGTTTTGCGTTATGTTGTGCATAACACTCTGGGCATAATCCTTTGCTGTACATAGCAGCAACAGGAGACATTATTAATCCACATTGTGGGCAAGGGTGTGCCCCTTTATATTTCAGCATGTTGTCTACAACACGCTTTGCTTGCATTTCTAAGGGGTATGAACCGTCTTCTGTATCCATTAGTCGTTTAACGTCCTAATCTTACTATTATGAATTTCACGAGTTGAGTTGTCTACACCGACTCCTGAAGGAAACGCAGAATATGTAGTTCCCTTATGCACATTAGAATAGTGCATCTGTGCTTCTTCAACACCCTTTGCTTGGTCTGCTTGAACTGCTGCACGAAGAGTTTTGTTGTAACGCTCTGAACGAGTAGACATAATTGCTGAAGCAATATCAAAACCACTTGGAAGTTGACTCATTAGTTGTTCCCCAAATCATTACGTGCTGAACCTGAATATCCAGCAACACCACCTGAAAACCAAGTAATACGTGGTTCTACGTAGTTACGGTCAATAGAAACTATGTCATCAATTCCAAACATTTTACGGTTATATCCATACTTTTCTGGAAATAATCTAATTTGTGGCAATGGTGGACGCACCATTGATTGGATATCTGCTCCTGGAACATTCATAACCATCAATGCTTGAGAAACTAACCGCTCTTGATTAGATGACCAAGGGCCGTTGTATTGCCACCGTTTTGCTACTTGGTCAGGTTGAAACGGTGGTCTTTGAGTCCATGGTTTGGTGTGGTCATAACGACCATCTGCTTTTTGCGTCATGTTATCTCCACGCTGGTCTCATATTAATGAGACGAGAATTATTTGCTTTAGCGTAAAGAGCACCTGGTTCATCTGCACGTTTGTTTGTTTTACCGTCGTTAACTAAGTGTGGTGCTGGAGTTAGTTCAACTTCTGGTGCATTTCTTTCTGAATAATATACAACCACACCTCTAGAGGTATCCACCTTTGACTTCATTTGTCTTGCGATTCCACGGGTTGGTTGTAATTCTGAGGGCCAGTAGTACATAGAAGGTTCAATACGTTCACCTTTATGTACACCACGCTGGTACGCTTTTTTATTGACATTGTTTTTAATTGAATCTAATAGTCTGTCATCACGACGACGAGTTACAAGAGTTCCAAGATAACCGTCTGGGTATTCTGCAGAAGGAACACGACCAACTCCAAGGCGTTGAAAATCTAAATTAGAGCGAACCGCTGGTCCACCATAACCACCTTGATTGTTGTATCCGTTTAATCCACCAGCACCTAATGATTGCCAGTTTTGATTAGGGCTAAGGTTTCCTAACATTATTTTTGTCTTTTTCCTTCTTGATAATCAGGATTGCTAACTTCAGACATGTTCTTCATATCCCAAATTGCTTTTTCATTTCTCTTTTTAGCATGAGCCATGGCTTCTTCAATTCCACCGTAACCACCAGAAGCATCAATTTGCACTCCTTTATGTGGTGCGTCAGAGTCAACCCAAGAACCTATGTTTGTTGTTTCTCGGTTGCCTGTAGCCTGTCGTAAACGATGTACATGTTGAATAACATCAAGTGGACTTATTCCAGGAGTAGCAGTAGACCCCTTTGGTTTACGACCAACGTATGCAGTCTTAATTCTTTTACCTTCTGTGTTTTTTTCTCCGCCAACAAAATACGCAGAGTCTCCAGGACTTGCAATGTTCCAAGTCTTTGTATTCATAGAAGCACCGCCACCTGTGTTTGTAGCGTGAGCAAATAAAACCGCACTTACTACAGGATGACTACCTGACGGGGTTTTAATAGCCTCTTCAAGGCGTTGTTTCATGATGGCTTGGTTTTTCTTGCTACGGCTTGGCATACGTACATAATCCAATGAACCTGTTAAACTGTCTGTATGAACACCCCAGAAATTTCTGTAATGGTCATATTAGGTGACCCTATGCAGTACAAAGCACACTGTTATGAGTGCAATGTGGATTTAGGTTCAGTAGGAACTGATGTTGAGGCAAGTATTACTGCGAAGATGCACTCGACCCTTGTGCATGGAACTCCTTACCCTGATACAGAGCAGTTCCTTCAATAATATGAATCATCTCTACTGAGAATCTTCCAGTCTCTTCGTTGTACCAAACTACTGCCATTCCCTGTTGCCAGTTTTCCCAATTTTTTCCTGGACGACCATCAGAACCAACTCCTGAATTAGCGGAAGGAACTGCACCGTCTACACGACACAAACATCCTGGAGAAAAACTACCGCTACGAATTGGACCGTCTGCATCAAATGTTGTTCTGTATTGAACTTCAATTCTATGGATGTGTCCAAAAATAGTTGATAGGTGTGGTGTGTCGTTTGTGTAAGCAACCGCTGTATTGCCGTTGCTTCTAACCTTATTACCGTGCATTGCACGTAAGTATTTGCCTAACCAAATCTGTGACTCTTGTGAAGGGTATTTGTCAAAGAATTCAACATTTAGTTCGTCTAAACACAAAAGATTTTGTACGCTTAAAACAGGGTCTCCTTCTAAATCAGTAGCCCTTTTTAACCCATAGGAGGCTGCAGCGTTTCTAGTTGCATAAAGATTGAGTCTGTTATCGTGGTTTCCTTCTAATAAAACAATACGTGCATCTGGTGCTATGGCTCTTTGTTTAGCAAGGAACTCGTGTCCATAATTAATAGACAATTGAGTTGTATTTGCAAATGATGCTTCTTGAGTGAACCTAGAGTGTTCAGGTAAATCTAAAAAATCTCCTAAATTAAGGATGTCATCAATACCAAATTGTTCTTGGATATACGCAGTTACTTGTAACGCACAATCAATTGCTTGTGTATCGTGAAAAGGGTCTAATGTTCCGTCTTCGTAACGACGGTATCCAATCTGTGGGTCAGGTAAAATAACCGCACATTTAAGTTTGGTTTTTGTTTTATCGTGACGAGTGGGGTTCCAATCTAACTTTACTTCGACAGGTGTTGCTGGTCGAATTATTTCCCACTGTGGTCCTTCTTCGAATTTAGGATGTAAAACAATCTTAATTGCTTCAAGGTCGTGGACTGATGGGGTACCGTCTTCGTCTTTAGTAACCGACTGGTAATTAGATACAGTAACCCGACTAATCTTCCCAACTTCCTCGCGGTCAATGCCATTGTTCTTTAATACCTCATCAATTTTTGATTGAATTATGGCATCTTCACCCGCTTTAATTACGTCATCTAGTGGGTCTATTTGCGACATGAGCAACGTCCTTGTCTATGAGTACGAATGGTGTCTCTACTTATATTTACAACTTTTTCTAATAAACGTGCTAAATCGGCATGATTAATTTGGGATGCCAATATCGCTGTAATTCTTTTTTGTTTTTCTTCGGGTAAGGAATCTAACCACTTACCAAATTTGCAAACTTTATATTGAATCTGTGGGCGTAACGCTTCTTCCAAGAGAGCGTCTAATACCTCTAGGGAAGGTTCTTCGTAAACGTTGTTCGACATGTAGGCCCTCTCGTAGCGATTTCGTATACTAAATAGTACACGCAAATTGCTACGAAAAGGCTACGACACGCAAATTATTCTATTGGTTTTTGTGTTGCAGAACCAGAGTCCCATTTATAAAATGAGCCTGATGTTTGGGCGTTTAATGGGGCAGGAGTTCCGTAAGGATTGCTGTCATTTGACCACGCAGTTCTAGCAGCAGCAGTGTTTGAGTTTGAAGACCCAAGACCTTTAGGAGATGTAACTCCTTGATAACGGTATGGTTGCATACCGCCTTGCTGTGCAGATAGTGCGTTGCTACTCATTGTTACTCCAAAGAAGCAGAAGCACTGTCCATCATGCCTGAACTTGCACCCATTGCAGATGGAATAATTCTAGCATTACGCATTGTTTGTCCTGCTGCTGGGTCTGACACACTGTACTTTGCTGAAACTTTGTAAGCAGCACCCATACGGTCTTGACCAGCAGAAACATTTTTACGATTTTGTTTTGTTCCGCTTGCGGTTGGGTCTCCTGCTTGTGTGTTCTTCTTTGGCATTAGTGTGCCCTTAACGGCACCAACAGCAATTTTTGCACTGTTAGCAACAACGTGTTGTGCTACCAAATCTGGCACAGCAACATCTGCACTCTTACCTGAAGCAGCCATTGAATTACTTGCTGCACCTACACGACGACGCATAGCGTGTCCCATATCTCTATAATCTGACATTTCAACTCCTTAGTATGCCCTAAAAGAAGGATACCCTTTTTTAGGTTGTTTGAATGCTAAAAACTATGGCAGAAATTTCTCCGTCACGGCTTTCAATTGTAGTAAATCCTGGCTTACAAGTAAGGTCCATACCTCTTGGGGCTACGTACCCTCTAGCAATTGCCATTGCTTTTACGGCTTGATTAACCGCTCCAGCACCTACTGCACGAACCTTTACCTCATGTTTTTCATATAGAGCATGAGCAATTGCAGATGCAACGCTTTGTGGGTTGCTTCCCGCACTTACTCTTAAAAACTGTTCTTCTGTAGAAGAACCTTCTTTATTAATATCAGTCACGATTTTGTGTTCCTTTAGTTAGTATTAGTGGTGCCCTCGCTCTCTAAAGGTAGGCTCAAATACATAAACCGTCAGGCTAAACGTGGCTCATCTCTATATTTGGGGTCAGACATTTGAGTAATAACAGCCTTTTCTATGGCTCCTATCCCATTACCTGAGACTAATCTGGCTAAGGCGTAGGAATCAGCAGCATTGTCATCTGTAAACTCTACGTTCCAACGTTTGTACATTTGCATCAACATCTCTTGTTTTTTAGCGTTGCCCTTACCTGCAGCAAACTTCTTTAAGGTCATTGGAGATACCTGTAAGGGAAATATTTTATCTCTTTCATACAGTTCTAATTTAACTATTGCTGCTAACTCTCCTAGTTTTAAAGCAGCAGGAGATTGAAGAACGCTACCTTCTATAGCAACATCAAGTATTTCTGCACCAAGTTCTTGAACGTAATCAAGAGTGTCGCCAATCCACTCTTTAATATCTACTAACCGTTCAATTCCAAAATAAGGCGACTTATAAACCCAAGTGTAAAACTCAAGTGGGTTATCTTCAGACAGAGCGGTCAACCCAAATCCAGTTAGTGATTGGTCTATACCTATGTACACGTCTTCTTTACGTGTAAGGCCACCATCAAACGTTTTTGTTGACAAGGCTATCTACTAAAAAGTTTAGTTCTTCGACTGTTCCATCATTACCAAGTGTTTCATCAAAAGTGTATGCGTTCATTTCCCACTCAGAAACATGCTGATTTGCAGCCTCTATGTCTGGTCGTTCTACACGCCATATTTTTCCCTTTAAAACTTTTATTGTTCCCGCTTCATTTAAAAACCTAACGTCTGTAATTACGTATCTTTTAGATTTGTCAGACATTTTACGAAGTGCAGTAGAAACCCAAATATCCTCACCTAAATAAACACGAGCAGAATAACCAAGTTGTTGAAGGATTTCACGAACTTCAGGGTTTTGTTTAGCAACGTCCCAACCGTAATCATCAACTAACTCATCTAAAGGATTGCCATTAATCTTAGGGTTCATTGCATAAACCATTTTTCGAATGGGGTCAGCGAATGCAACACGTTCAAACCCGTGCTCTGTTACTAAACGTTCCGCAACAGTGTCTTTACCTGACTGTGCGTATCCTGATAAACCAATAATCATGACGAGAATTTATCCTTTCGTATTGCACGGAAATCAGACGAACGACGAGTTATCTCACGGGAGACCAATGCGGTGTCTCGTTCTAAGTTGTAAAACATAACTTCAACCATTTTACGGTAAGCGTAAGACTCCTCTAATTTTTCAGACAACCCTAAAATTTTAGGGTCAATTGCAACTTCGGCTTTGATTGCAGTAATACGTTCCCCAGTTGTTTTTTGACCCATACGAGTAACCATAAGTCGTGCAGATGCAGAGTCAATGGCTTTTTCTGCGTATCGTTCATCTACTTGTGCTGCAGATAATTGAGTGGCTATGTAGTTAGACCATGCAGTTAGACTACTAAACAAATGGCTTAGTTCTTCTGTATCAAGGTCAGTAAGTTCTTTTGGCATGACTGGAAATTCGTCTTGTTTTGCTGCATGAAAAAACCCTTGTTTAGTCAATTCATCAACTGCTTTCTGTGAGGCTTCTCCAAACTTATGCACTTATATCTCCAAACTGTTGACATTGTTTACATCCTAATGCACCGTTATTGCTACATTCAATAGGAGTGTTTGTTTTAACTGCATCTACAACAATTTGAGCCTTATTAAATATTGGCTCTACAAACTCATAATCAGCCTTTATAGTAAATTCCCTATAGTCTTGGTCAGCCTTTAGTTCATATAAAAATACAATTTCTTTTGGGGCATCTTCGCCAAAAATACGGTTTGCCAATTCTAAGTACATTTGACCTTGCAGTAAATGACTTCTGAATGGGCGACGAATACTTCTCCAGGCTTTTGTTAAATCTCCATCTGCTTTGGCTAATAACTCTGGGGCTTCAAACCTTAAAGTTCCTGAACCAATTGACTTAATTTCAATTAAACAATCTTCTCCAATACCTTTAATCCAACCATCGGCATGACCTGCAATCATCAGGGGTTCGTAGACTAATGGGACTTCTTTGTAGTCCACGCTTTTATGTACGTCCTTAGATACAGCCCAACTACTACCAGTGGAATCAGACCACATGCCGTATAGAACACCCATTTCTTTAAACCAGTTTTGCCATTTAGCATGGATTGTGTGTCCTTCATCAAATATAGATTGTAAACGTAGGTTAGGTTTTTCTTTCTTTACTTCTGCACCCATAAGTGCAAAATAAGAGGCTCTTAGACACCAATCAGCCTTAATCATTTCTGAAGGGTGTAACACGGTTGTTGAACGTTTTTCTAATGGTCTAGCCATCAAATATCGTTCAATGTCTCCAATAAGACGAGGGTCACTCTTCTTAGCATCTAAGAACTTCTTTAAATCAGTCATTCCGTATCCAATCGTAGGATGAATTCTTTTAGAGTCATCTTCTTTTTATAAGATTTTTTCCACTTACGAATTTGAGCATTGCGTTCACGATGTGAAAGCCCACCCCAAATTCCATGTGGTTCATCCCTTTCTACAGCATCCCACAGACATTGCTGTCTTACTGGACACGGGTTCTTGCCATTTTCACCAAAACAAAAGGTTTTAGCCCTATCTGCAATGGTTGTATATAGTTCTTTATCACGTGGTGGATAAAAAGTGTCGGTGTCCTCTCCTTTACACCTAGCCTTATATCGCCATGAGTACGACGGTTCATCCATTTATTACGATTCCTTTGCAAGAGTCTCCCTCATTTCTAGGTAATCGTCTTCAAGGAGAACAACATAGTTCTCCCCGTCTAGATGGATGCCGAGTATCGGTATACGGCTATCTAGTATTGCTTCTTTTGTAATCTTCTTTAGAACTTCCGATTTAATAGTGACTTGTTTTTTACCAGTCCACTTATGTTCAATCAGCAGGTCCTCGGAACGTACATCTCCCTTTCGTGACCAGAAGGCTCCAGAAGCAGCAGTACGAGAACCATTAACCTTTTTGGCTAAACGATTCTCATGTTTGCGTGATTGCTTCTGACCTTCTGACTTCATTGGTCCTCAAGCATGTGTGACTTGTGTTTACCAATGGCGGTAATTGTCAGTGCAACTGTTTCTGCAGCGGACTGTACTGTTACCGATAAATCTTCTGGGTGCATTGTTTCATGCACGTATTTTCCCGTTACATAAGTATCAGAGGCTTTTACAACTTCTGTAAGAATTGTTAAGTATTGGTCCATAGACAAATACCAATTAGGAGTCTTTGGTTCTTTAGCCAAGTTCAACCACCTTCTTTGCTAACTCTTCTTTAAGTTCAATCTCTTCTCGGATGCTTGCAATAAGTGCGTCTGTGCCTTGCCACTTACGTTCACCGTAGTAATACCAAGCACCCTTACGCTCTACTATCTCATTAAGGACTGACATTGCTGCAATTTCCTTGGCGAAATCATACTCTCCTGGAGCACAATCTCCTCCTGGGGCAAAGTAAAAATCAAAGTAAGCCACACGTTGTGGTGGTGCTGTCTTGTTTTTTAAACTGCGAACCTTGATGACCTGACCAATACGGGTCTTGTTACCACTAGGACCAATTTCAATCCACTCGTCTCTACGTACTTCACAACGAGTAAAGAAAGCATAGTTCTTACCTTCTCCACCAGGAGTAGTACGAGGGTCTCCGTGCATTACACCAATCTTCATACGGTATTGATTAATCACAATGCCGAGTACAGCACGTTCATCTTCTACCAAACTTCTTTTGATGGCTGAACCAACAACTCTAAAGAACTTATTGGTGAGCAATGCTCCACGACCTACAGTCATTTCGTCCATGTTCTTTTCCATTTCAGGAGCAGGGGACAATGCTGGCAATGAGTCAATAACAATGGCATCTACAGATTTAGATTCCGCAAATGCAATAACAGCGTCGTAGGCTTCTTCCATAATATTTGTTTCAATAACAATAACGCGAGACGTGTCTACTCCACACATTATTGCGTATTCAGGAACCCACTGTTCGGCAGCCACCCAAACGGTTGTGTGTTCAGGATTTAGTTTTTGATTAGCAGCAATTGTTTTAAGTGCTACTGCTGTCTTTCCGTGTGATGCTTCACCGATTAATTCGTTCCACTGGTTTCCTGGAAATCCTCCTCCAAGGACGTAATCCAATGTAGTAGAACCACTGGTAATGCGAGGAATAAGGTCAGACCTAATATCAGACCCGACCACAACGACGTTTTCGCCAAATCTCTTATTAAGTTGTGCTGCAATCTTTTTTGCTTCATCATTTATCATCCGTTAATTCTTCCTACGATGCCTTGTGGATTCCAATTACTAGCGGTGTCATTTCCTAATGCACCTTTTACGTTACCCTCAACCTTAGCACCAGTTAAGGCTCCATAACGAGAACCCGATTGATTAACTGGATAACCACAGTCGTAACAACGGGGTGCTGCATTTTGTACTGACATGTAGTTATTAGAGTTACAGTCAGGACAACTTTGTGTTTGTTGAGCACTTCCTATTCTCAAATTAGTTGTTTGAGGTTGCGGTGCTTCATACCGTGTCATGGGTTGTTGAGACGGGGGCATTGGCGGAGTAATGTCTTGGCGTGGTTGATTACCAGGTTGTTGTAGTTTTTTAGCCCACCAGTCTGCATTAGTCATTATCTTGGTCTCCTTGGTCCTACTGTTAATAAATTTAAGTCTACCATCTGTGAAACGGACCCTAAAACAGATGCCATAGCAATCTGTTGAGTTGTTTTAACTATGTGTTCCCAAACTTCTTCTGGCATTTCTTCTGCAATTTTTCCCAATTTAGTTCTTTGCAATACAGCCACAGATTTAGCAATTTGGTACGTATGAGCAAAAACTAACGGGTATAAGTGAGCAACTCTAGAATAACGTCTGTCGCTTTCTTCTTGTTCTCTTTGTGCAACTTCATCACTAACCATGGTTGTTCCAGCAATGACGCTTAAAGAAAAAGCATCTTCTAATTGAGAGTCTAACAACAACCCTCTCATACGAAACATAACTTCAGTTGTTAATGCTTCAAGGTCTAATTCAACTTTTCTTTTTCTAAAGAACATCATTCTTTTGCTTCACCCCACTTTTGAACTGTTTTTATATCTGCAATCAATGGAACAATCATATCTGGCAGTTTGACCCCTTCCATGGATTGACGGATTGCTTCAGCCGTGTCTTCTGCTAAATGGTCTGGAGTTAGGGTTACTAATTCATCGTGAACCGTCAAAAGAACGTTTACCTCTGGTTCAGTCACAAAACAAGAGTGTGCTCTAACCATAGCCAATTTAATTAAATCAGCAGCAGACCCTTGAATAACAGTATTAAATGCCTGTCGTTCTGCACGTGATTTTTGACCTAAATCTTTATTTAATAACTCTGGGATATACCGTCTACGTCCTAAAACAGTAGATACAAACGGCAATGGCCTTTGTTGTCGTGCAGTTCTAACTATGAAATCACGATAATTATTAACGGCTCTAAATCTATCGTTAAACAAATCCATCAATTGATGGCTTTCTTTTACTGTGCAACCAATTTGGTCGGCAATTTTTTCAGGCCCTACTCCATAAGACATAGCAAGAACTAAAACCTTACCTGCTCTTCTATCTACTCCCATACGAGAACCAATGGTTGTGTAAATGTCTCCACCTTGTAAATAATTTTCTACGAAGGCTGGGTCTTTTGAAAATGAAGCGATGATGCGTGGCTCAATCTGTGAGTAGTCAGCAACTACTAACTTGTACCCAGGAGGTGCAATAAACAAATTACGAATTAGTTTTCCGTATTCTCCTTGAGAAGGAATATTCTGCAAATTAGGCTCACTACTTGAAAATCTACCTGTCTCTGCTCCATGAGATTTAAAATTTGTGTGTACTTTACCGTTTACCAAAAGACTCTGACGTTCTGTTGTTTTAGATTTTCCACCAGATGTACGAGTTACATCTCCACCTGTATATGGAGTTACATAGGTAGTCATAATTTTATTTAAATCTTGATACTTCATAATTGCTGCAACCAATGGGTCTTTCTCACGATAATACTCAAGGGCTTCAGCACTTACAGAATAATGTTTAGGACCTACTTCTTCTCCACCTTTTACGGCTTCTAATCCTTTTGGCGTTAACGCAATTTTAATTGTTTTATTAGGTCTAATTCCTCGTCCACCTTCAGACTTAGAAGTAAACAACAACTGCTGTTTTTCTTGAATTGAATTCATGTGAAACTCACGTCCAGCAAGTTTGTATGCTTCGCCAGTAACTTTAACAAGGTCTTTTTCTAGTTGAGTATGAAGATTTTTTAACTCTGTTTCATCAATATTAGCACCCGCTAATTCCATATCAGCAAGGACTAACATCAAGTCCATCTCTAAACCCCAAACAGTTGTTAAGTTATAGTCTTTGATTTTGGGTTCGTAAACTTTGTATAGATTCCAAGTTGATTCAGCATCAATGGCTGCATATTTGGCAACCTCACTAAAAGCATGACGTTCAACTGCTTTACCTACCCCTTTAACAACAACTAAACCCAACTCTCTTTCTGCACAAGCAGCAAGTCCTAAATTGTTCTTTGTTCTGTTATCTATGATGAAAGAAGCCATCATGGTGTCAAAGTACGGTTTTGGGCAAACTACTCCTCGGTAATACTTAGCGATTGCTTTAAGGTCAAACTTAATGTTGTGTCCAACTTTGATTTTGTCACTAAACAATAAAGGCTTGAGTGCTTTAAACACATCCCCTGGGAGTAATTGTTCTGGTGCTTTATCAAATACTGGTGTCCAGTTATCTTCACGCTTTGAATAGTCTTGTTCACGAACTTCTTTTCCCTCGTCTAATCGTTTTTGTCCTGAACCCAATAAAGGCTTATCCCAACGAATGAACTCTCCATTTGGATGACCCATTGGTATTACATCTGTGCGTCCTTCAGTTGCAAATGCAATCCAAGTAACTTCGTTAAGTAATGGATGTAGCCGAGAAAAATCATCGGGACCTACAGTTTCAACGTCAAAAGCAAAAGCAGGTTGTTCTAAGTAATAGTCAACCATCTCTAATAAATCTAAAGGTGTTGTAATTATATTCATTGTGCTCCTAGTTAGTTAAGTGTGGTGGGTGTTGCATCCGCTAAGAACAACACCCACCACTTGGGACGAGTCGTTGATTAGACGACTGAACGAGCAATCTCAAGTAATTCGGACCGAGGTGTGTCCCAAATTACGTCGGGGCTAAATGGTTCAGCCTGTGCTACAAGTTCCTCAACCTGAGCGGGGTCAAGGTCCCAATCTTCAACAAGGTCTGTAGAACGAACACGCTCTAACGAGTATGTTGTCTGTGGACCAGTACCCTGACGTGAGATTGAATAATAAAACTTATTCAATGGGCCACGCTTTGGGTCTTCGTGTGCTGCTTTGATTTGACGGAATAAAGTTGGAGGAGCAGTAAGAATCATTGTCTTCTTCTCTTCTGATGAAAGAACAAGAACAGTAAAAGCAAACTTGCCACGTGGTTTATCCCCTAATAGGTCACACAATGGGCATCCTTCAACACCCATATCAGCGATACAAACGAATGAACGCTTGCCTGATGAACGGTCAATCCAATGTTGTTCGTAAGAACGGAAAGGACCGTCACCAATGAATTTAATTAATTGTGAATCTTCAGTGAATTTAAAGTCATTAGGATATTCACCAGACTCTTTTGTTGTTGCTTTGAGTGTTTTAGTTGCTGCTTCCCAACCAGACTGAACCGTAGTTCCGACCTTAGGTGCTGCATCTTCGTTGTCTTCATCTAAATACGATGAAGCATTTACTGCTGGTTGCGTGATAGGCATTTTTCTTCTTTCGGTAATGAGGCTTTCGCACTCGGTTAGTTGTGAGGTCTATTGACTCTCGTTGGCAACAGCGTCTTTCCATTTTGATGTAATCGCAAAGGTAAGTTCCGTCTGTTGCGACCATTCTACACGAGCAGTACCCAAAAGACCACGCTTTGAGAACTCTTCTACAGCAATTTCTATCAATTGCCGAGTGTAGACACGGTTTCCTCCTACTTTCTTACCGTTTAAGGATTTAGAACGTAGTCGATATGGTGCCCCAGGAATGTAACCCTTCTTCTCCCATGAGCGAATACTGATAATGCTTTTCTCTAATGCTTGAGCCAAAGCACTTACAGTAAACACTTCTGTTTCTTCTCCATTTAGATGTTTAATTATTGGGTTGGAATCCCAAGCCGTATCTTCAGTAGATTTGCGTTTACGTTTTGCTGCAGGATTAATTTCACGACGCTTTTGTTTTGACCCAGGCTTGTACTCTAAATCAGCAAAGGCTTTATCAATTTCGTCTTGTCCACGTAAACCAGCCATTATTACTTCTTACTTAACATTAATGCCCAAACAACTTTTGCTGGGAACATCTCATCAACTTCTTCTTCAGTAAGCAATCCTTCGTACAAAGCAGCCATTAGTTCATCTTCATCGACTATACGAACTGTTTTGTAAAGACGGTCAGTAAGACCTTTCTTTTCAATAAGGTCTTCTGCAATCATGTCGTCAATCTTACGAGTAACACGTTTTTGTTTTTGTAGGCTTACATAATCTCCAACAGGTTCAGGCAACTCTAACCACCAGTTACCTTTGTCATCAGTAAATCCATCAGCCTCAATTTTTTCAAACAGAGATGCTTTTAATTCTTTTTGACGTGCTTCATACATGTCTAAGTTTTTCTTTATTGAGGCATATTCTTTAGTCTGCCCTAGTAAATCATCAGAGTTAAACTCTCGTGGTCCATCAATTCGCTCAACCATTATTGCTCCTATATTTGATTATTTAGTAAGAAGTTTAAGAGACTGCCAACTGTTAAGTCAACACCTCCACGTGTGTTTATACCTTGTCCATCTATTACAGCATCTGCAATTGTGTTCTTCTGTTGCAGCATTTCATATTGTCTTTCTTCAATTGAGTTTAGTGCTAAGAAGTCTTGAATAATAACGCTTTTCCACGTGCTAGAAGTTCGTCGTATACGAGAGTTCCTTTGAACCGCTGCCCCAGAAGACCAAGGCAAATCATAGTTTACGAGAAGGTTGGCTTGAGGTAAATCAACGCCATAACCTCCAGCATCACTTGATATAAGTACCCTAACTTCTTTAGAAGTTTGGAATTCTACTTTAGAAGTTTCTTTTTCTTTAGCATTCAACTCTCCTGAATATAAACGAGATTCAATCTTCTTTAACTTAAGTCGTTGCTGTATTAATGGAAGCATCCCCAAGTAACTGGCAAAAATTACAACCTTAGAGTTTTCGTCTGTCTCTAAGTGTTCAGCAACATAGTTAATCATTGCGTCTAACTTAGGTCCTCCGTCAGTGATGTCGGTTAAGTACCCATCATCAGCCAATCCAGCCACGTAAGAACTTCCGCCTTTAATCCCGTTACCTTCAACAAACTTCTCTGCACTTAGA
>Ga0209087_1001256_pt1 | contig 15004 bp, 6 predicted proteins | sample S_130805_EF_Meta_FD_187321 | JGI IMG/M metagenome (GOLD analysis project Ga0209087, IMG submission 187321) | Freshwater microbial communities from Lake Simoncouche, Canada to study carbon cycling - S_130805_EF_MetaG (SPAdes) (version 2) | ecosystem: Environmental > Aquatic > Freshwater > Lake ... | reverse complement strand
CCATATTATCCTGAATGACACCGGAGATAGTGTTATTGCCGGTGTTCGAGCCACTGAGGGTGAGGGTGCGATCCGCCCCGACGCCTGTGGTTGCATTTGTTTGGGCGTTAAAAATTGCGGCGTTGAAGACCAACGCGCCACTGCCGTTGTTCTCGATGGTGGCGCTGCCGGTGTCGGCGGCGAGGGGTGTGCCAGTATTTGATCCGATCTGAATGGTGCGATTGGAGGTATCGCCGGCACCCGTGTAAAGAAGCGTGCCGTTAGTGCTAGTGGCACCAATCTGAATCGCGCTGGAAGCTGCAGCCCCCAAACCGCTGGCCACTCCGAAATTTTTGATCGAAGAAACGCTCACGATGCCCTTCTGGATCTGCATCTGACTAACGAAGGTGTTATTGCCACTGAGTGTCAGAACGCTGTTTTCACCGAAGAATTGGTTGGTGTAGATGGGATTAAATTGGGCGTTGCTGCTTATGACGCCGGAGACCGTGATATTGCCGAAGCCTTGGAAGACAATACGATAAGCTCCAGCGGCGTTGATATTTCCGCTGATCGTGAGGAGTCCGGCGTCCGAGGCGATGCGTGTGGCATCCGAGGCGATGGTAATATTTCCCGTCCATGTGTTGTTGCCGCTTATGGAGCGAAGGGCGCCGGTATAGACAACTCCGTCGCCAGAGATCGTGAGCGCCTCTCCGGCTACAGTGATGTTGTTTTGGAGTTGGAGGGTTGCTCCACTGCTCACGACAGTGCCGTTAGCGGCTGTTCCAAGTGCGTTGTTGTGTTGGATGTTCAAAATACCTGCATTGATCGTCGTGACGCCAGTGTAGGTATTGTTGCCGGAGAGAGTGAGTGTGCTGCTGCTGTTGTTTTGCGTGAGCGCTCCAGTGCCGGAGATGGCGCCCGAGAGGGTCTGGCTGTTTGTGCCGGAGTAGATGAATGTCGCGTTATTGGTGATGCTTCCGGAGTAAGTGCCGCCACCGAGGCGGCCGGTGGAGGCGATTTCGAGTGTGCCTGCGTTGATCGTGGTGGTGCCGCTGTAGGTGTTGTTGCCGGAGAGGGTGAGCGTGCTGCTGTTGTTTTGCCTGAGGGCGCCGGTGCCGGAGATGATGCCCGAGAGGGTCTGGTTATTTGTGCCCGAGTAGATGAATGTGCCGTTGTTCGTGATGGTTGGGGAATAGGTGCCGCCGCTGAGGCGGCCGGTGGAGGCGATTTCGAGTGTGCCTGCGCCGACCGAGATGGCACCGGAGAAGGTGTTGTTACCAGCCAGGGTGGCATTTCCGCTGGCGAGTGTGAAGGTGGTGCCCGTGCCGGCGATGGTGCCGGTGGCGGTTTGGTTGAGCACGCCGCCATTGATCGTCACGCTGGAACCGTTCAGGCCGCCGGAGAGGGTGAGCGTGCCGGCGTTGATCGTGGTGCTGCCGGTGTAGGTGTTGTTGCCGGCCAGGGTAGCATTTCCGCTGGTGAGTGTGAAGGTGGTGCCGGCGCCGGCGATGGTGCCGGTGGCGGTTTGGTTGAGCACGCCGCCATTGATCGTCACGCTGGAACCGTTCAGGCCGCCGGTGAGGGTGAGTGTGCCGGCGTTGACTGTCGTAGCCCCGGTGTAGGTGTTACTAGCGTTCAAAGTGAGCGCGCCGAGCCCGTTTTTGGTGAGCGCGCCCACTCCGGACAAGGTTCCGTAGAGGGAGGTGTCGTAGGAGTCGGTATTCCACGCGGTGGTTCCACTGGAGAGGGTGAAATTATTGGAAATCGTGAGTGAGGCCACTCCGCTCTGGAGGGTTGTGGTATTCCCAGCTCCTGGGTTAAGGGTAACCGCCCCGCTGGAGTCTCCGAAGGCGGTGTTGCTGGCGGCGATGACCGTGCCGCCGGTGATCGAGGTGGCTCCCGTGTAGGAATTGTTTCCGCCCAGCGCGAGTGTGCCTGTGCCCGACTTGGTGAGGCCTGCGACGCCAGCAAGGTTGGCGTTGATCGTGGTGTTGCCGGTTGCGGTGATACTGATGGCGGAAGGCGAGGAGGAAGTGACGTTGAGCGTGTTGGAGCCATTGATCGTGACCCCGGGAGTGATCACTTGGAGAGTGTTGATCGAGTAGTCCGCACCGGGAGTGGTGGTGAGGTTGCCGTTATTCGTAGCGGCGAAGAAGACGTTCCTGCCGGTGAGGCTGGCCCCTGCCAGGGAGGCTGTGCCGTTGAGGCTGGTGCTGAAATTGGTATTCAGCCAACTGGGGCCGGCTTCACCTGTCCAATAGGCGTCGTTCGAGCTTACCGTCGCCGTGAGCTTGAGCCATGTGGCGTCGGAACTGAGGCTGAAGGTGTAGCCCACCTGTTGGGTGTAGGTGCCAAGGCTCCATGTGCCATTGAGACCGCTGGTGGCGGTGAGGAGCGTCCAGGTTTGAGGAGCGGAAATGGAGTTGAGGAGGTTCAGGTTCACGGTATTTGTGCCTGTCAGGCTGGCTGCCTGGCCGAAGATAAGGCTGTCCGATGTGCTGCTGCTCAGATCCACGTCGAAGGAAAGCTTGGCTGTGCTCAGCGAGATGCCGGAGCTGCCGAGAGTGATCGTGCGGGTGGCACTGTCGGCGAAGCTGAGTGTGGAGGAGTTGGTGGCATTGAGGCTGGTTATAGCCGAAGACAGGGCGCCTGCGCCGCTGAAGAGGAGGGTGCCTCCACCGGTGGACTGTATGCCGCCGGCGTTGGTGTTTGTTCCAGCAAGGGTGGTTGTGATACCGGCTCCTGTGGTGTGCAGGATATTTCCAGCTCCGCTGATGTTGTTTGCGAGGCTTGTGGACAAGTTGTGGGCGAGTTGGAGGGTGGCATTTCCCGCGACGGTCACATTGGCGCTACCAAGGGTGCTGGATGTTCCAGAGAGGGTGAGCGTGCCAGCATTGATGGCGGTGCCGCCGGAGTAGGTGTTGGCGCCGGAGAGGGTGAGCGTGCCGCTGCCGTTTTGTGTGAGCGCGCCGGTGCCGGAGACGATGCCCGAGAGCGTCTGGTTGTTTGTGCCGGAGTAGGTGAATGTCGCGTTATTGGTGATGTTTCCAGAGTAAGTGCCGCCACCGAGGCGGCCGGTGGAGGCGATTTCGAGTGTGCCGGCGTTGATCGTGGTGCTGCCGCTGTAGGTGTTGTTGCCGGAGAGCGCGAGTGTGCCAGTGCCAAGTTTGGCGAGGGCGCGGGCCCCGCCGCTGGCGCCTGTCGTATCGGCAATGACATCGGCGATGGCGAAGTTGCCGCCGCTGGCGTTGGTGGTGTCGAAGCCGAGAATCGCGCCGGCGTTCGTGCCGTTCGTGGAGCTACTGCTGGCAGCAAGGTTCGTGAGCAGGGAGGTGACGTTTCCGGTCGTGAATTCGCCGGTGCCGCCGACATTGAAGGCGAGCGTGGTGCCACTACCCGCGCGGATGTTCGCAGCCGTCCAACTCGCCGTGGTGCCGCCGTAGAGGGCTTGGGTGGCGGCGAATTGCAGCGTGCCAGCGCTGACCGTCGTCGCGCCGGTGTAGGTGTTGTTACCGGAGAGCGTCATCGTGCCGTTGCCTTGCTTGGTCAGGCCGCCGCCAGCACCGGAAATAACGCCTGCATAGGTGGTGGAGGTGGCATCGCCGACGAGCAACGTCTTCGAGCCCAATGTGACTGACGAGCCTGCCACACCGGAAAGTGACTTGATGGTGGGGGTGGTTCCAACCATGGTGCCGACATTTAATACAGAGACGGCAGAACCGGAGAGGATGATCGCGCTATTCTCAAGTCTGCCTGCGTTGTTGAAATTAAGCGTGCCAAATGAAATCGTCGTGTTTCCGGTGTAGGTGTTAGTTCCACTCAAAGTCACAGTGTTTGTTTGCGCACTTGTGCCTCCACCATTCAACACGACATTCCCGGTGCCCGTAATGCCATTCGTGAGGGACTGTGAGCCATTGATTGTATTAAATATCAGCGTGCCGTTATTGGTGATCACGGCGGCAGTAGGGAGGGGTGTAGTTGCTGTGCCATCGCCCGCCTGCAACGTGCCGCCATTGATCACCGTGGCGCCGCTGTAACTAGTGTAACCTTTTAGAATTACTTGGCCGGTGAAGTTCGAGTCCAGCGTGAGTCCGCCGGCACCAGATAAACCGTTGTTAGCGTAAAGTTGCCCACTGCCGGTCACTGTCGCCGTTCCCGCTCCTAAGGTCGAAGCGCCACCCAGATAAAGCCGACCGGTCACCGTCGTGTTGCCAACGACGGTATTCTGGATGTTGAAGGTGGCGTTTCCCGCGGTGTTCATGGCGTTGAGGGCCACGCTGGCGGTGCCGCTGTTGACATTGCTCCCAACCCCTACGTTGACCACTGCGCCATTCGCAATCGTAGCCGTCCCTAAGGACCAAGAAGCCCCGGCCCCAAGGCTGGTGTTATCACTGAGCAGGGTGATGGTCCCGTTGAAAGAGCTGGAAGCAGGTGCATTGGAAGCTCTCAAAATCAGCGTGCCGCCATTCACGCTCAGGGCACCTGGTCCAAAGCTCGTGTTGCTAATAAGGGTCCCAGAATTGAGGGTCGTGCCCCCTGAATAAGCTCCGTAGGAGCCGCCGATCACCCATGTGCCGGAGCCATTTTTGACCACCGCTAGCGTGCCCCCATTGGCGCCGTTCTGAAGGCTGGCTCCGATTTTGTTCGTGGTGGTGTTGTTGCCGGAGAGGGTAAGGGTGGTGGTGTTGCCAGCCGTCGAGACACCGGCAATCGTTCCTGAACCAATCGTTATGCTGCTCGAGCTAGAGGTGGCATCAGCAATAAAAGAGGCGCTGCCGCCATTGCCCTGGATATAGATCGAGGTATTAATCCAATCCGAGTGATTGCCGTTGGCCGCGGCGGTCTGGATGGTGCCGCCGTTACTCAAGAGCAGACTGCCGGAGTTGAGTTGGTAGGCAAAAGCCGAGTTGTTCGAGAGCGTGATGCCGGCGATATTGCGGTTGGCATCCACTGTCACGGTTCGCCCAGCCGTGAGGGGGAGGCCGAAGGTGGCGATGTCTGTGCTGGTTGTGGTCGAGTTGGAGCCGGGGATGGTGCCGCCGGTCCAACTGCCCGCCGCGGTCCAACTGCCATCGGCATTGACATTCCAGGAGCCATCGGCGGCCTGAGCGAAGCGGGCGGGGAAGAGCATGGCTGCAGCGAGAAGGCAGGCTGCGCAGACGCTTTGAGGGCGTATTTTCATAGTTTGAGGGAGCTGGGGCTGGGATGTTTGTTGAAGGGCTTTGCTAAAAATAATTCACGAATTCATTTTAGGAGTCAATGCAAAATTTGCGTTCAGGCAATTTTTTTGGGCCTTCATCGGCCGGGGCGGCGGCGTTTCAGTTGTGGAATTTCTTTAACCACGAATAAGACGAATTTTCACGAATAGGGAGCGGCTTCGCCGGGGAATTTCATCCTCGGTTTTATTCGTGTTCATTCGTTCTATTCGTGGTTCAAATGTTCAACAGCAGTGGTGGAATATGAGTTTTTAGGCGTATTTTTATAAGCCATGAGCGAGGGCGGCGGGGAAAGCCGTTTCAGGCATGGTTTCGTTCCTTGATCCAGAGGATGGAGGTGACGCCGCGCGGGTAATATTTGCTCCCCTGGGCGCTGCCGCTCACGATCTGGTCGCTCCAGGCCCAGTAACTATTCTGCGGATCGCGCAGCCAGGCGGCGTGGGCTTTGTCAGCGGCGGCACCGGCCTTGCCGGGCTTTTCCCCGAGGATTTCGGAGGCGATGAACTGGCAGAGGTAGACCTTGCTGAGCCAGGAGTTGTTGCTGGTCGAGCTGATCTTCCAGCCCCCGTCGGAAAACAGGCAAATCCCCTGCTTGAGCACGCCGCGCAGGTGGCGGCGGAGGGCGGCGATAAGTGCGCCGAATTCACCATCGGGCGAGAGCGTTTTTTTCAGGCCGAGGGCGTGGGGGATCACGAGACCCTCGATAGCGGGAATGATGCGGCTCTCCACATTCTCATGGAGGATAGCTGGCAGCAGGCCATTTTTGTCGGCGGTGGCGCTGATGGTCGCCGCCGCGCGGCGGGCCTGATCCAAGGCGATGGCGGCGCGTTTCTTGTCGCCGACGGCTGAGAACAGATCGGCCAGGCCGAGATAGCTGCCCCAGCATTTCACGGCGAGGTAGAGGTTGTTGCGGGCCTGGCCGAGCGAGACATCGAGGCTGTCATAGGTAGTGATCTCGCTGCCGCCTGCGCAACGCGAGCTGTCGAGGGACATCACGCCGTCGCGCTGAGCGGGATCGGGATGGTCGCGGTTGAGCAGGCTGGTGAGGATTTTTTGGAATGTGGGGAGGTTCTTTTTCCGCCAGGCCGTGTCGCCGGATTGCTTGGCATAGACGAGCGCGCAGACGAGCCAGTTTACCAACTCCTCGTGCGACATGTGGGAGAAGCAGCCGTGGAGCCCGCTCTTCTCATAGACCGAGCGCTGCGGGGGCGAGAAGTGGTTGGTGATCCCCATGTCGTGCGTGAAGGTGAGGCCGCCGGGGTGCTCAGTGGCATCGCCGGGGAACCGCACGGTGTCGGTGTAGGAGTAACGCTTAAGGAACCAGTCGAGTTCGTTGCGCACGGTCCATGGATTCATCTCCATCTCGAAGAAGAGCTGGTCGATCGTGAGGTCGAGCGTGTTGAGCATCCGGTATTCGCCCTCGTTCACGGCCCAGAGCGGCTTGCCTGCGCATTCGAGGAACTGCGTGCTGCCGTAGTAGCTGTGCACGGCTTGCGCGAGCATGAAGGAGCGGGCCTCGCCGAGCTTGGCCTTGGCGAGTTTTTTATCGAACGCGTCGCCGCGTTTTTTCAGCGCACTGAAGTTCTCCAGCGCATAGGAGGCGACGGATTCGATATCCGAAAAATGGCGCGTGTAGTGGTAGCGGGTGTCGAGTCCGGTAGTGGCCCGCCCCGCGCGGTGGAAGCAAACTGCAAAGCGGAAGGTCTGCTTCTTTCCCGCCTTGGCGCGGCAGACCAGCAGGCCCACGCCGCCGATGCCGAAAGAATGATTAAAGGGATCGCTCTCCTCGAGAATGTCCTCGACGCTGAATCCCAGCGCGGAGTGAACACCGGGCGAGTCGCTCGCGATGGCTAGGGTATCTCCAGAGGCGATGCCGGTGATTTTTTCCAACCCCTCGACAAGCCGCATGCCGCGCACCGGGTCATTGCCCTGAAATCCGAAGATTGCCAGGCGGTCTTTCTTGAGGCGCGTGTTGTCCACCGTCAACTCCACGGTGAGAGCGGGCACATAGGCCAGACGAAGATCTTTCTCGGAAACCTTGCCCGGCTCGGGTGCGGGCATGACCGGGGTGTGAATGCTGAAGGCGAGATCACCGGCTCTCCAAGTGTCGGTCCCCGCCGCGAATTCGCGCCGGATTTCGTTGTCAGCCCACGGGCGCGGAACCACCCGTTTGAGGGCCGCCACGGCCTCCACATCGAAGCGGGCGCTGTCATCCGCCGTCTCTTGAAAGAACGGCAGGCAGGTGATGCTCTCGCCGTCCGCAATGCCAATGAAGACATTCTGGTCAGCCGGCTTGCCGAGTTCGAGGCCGAGGCCGCCCTTGGCCCCCTTGGCCCCGAGGGTGAAGCTGGCAAATGCGCCGATGGGTGAATGCTGGGTGTTGAAGTGGATGTTTGTGTTCATTTAATTTTTGGGAAATCAGGGTTGGGTTTTTATGGAGTTCATTTTTAAAGTAGGGTTGTTTTTTCCAACCAGCATTTGGCCATCAGCAGATGACCCGCGGCGGTGGGGTGCACACCGTCGGAGGCCCAATATTCGGGAGGACCCGACTTCACGGCAGCGTCGAACATCGACTGAAACTGAACCAGCACAGCGCCGAATTCCTTGGCGAGTTTTGCGACCACCGCGCGGCGCTCATCGATCTCCTCGACCCAGTCGTCGCGCACCACACCACAGCGGAGGACAAACGGCTCGCAAAGGACGAACTTCACTGATGGCCGTGCCTCACGCACCTCGTCGAGCAGGGCACGATAGACACGCTCATACTTCGGAACAGTCACGCCGTTATCCGAGGTCTTTCCATGCCAGGTGTCATTGACGCCAATGAGAATGCTGAGCACATCGGGCTTAAGATGAATGATGTCGTTCTTGATACGGGAGTCGAGGTCCACGACGCGGTTGCCGCTGATGCCTCGGTTGAAAACACGCAGACCGTCGGTGGGCCTCGTGCTCAGGAGTTCGGCTGCGGCCATCATGGCGTATCCCTGGCCGAGACCGCAGAGATCGTTAGGAGTGCCTGCGGCTTCGCGGTTGCGGCCGCAATCGGTGATGGAGTCGCCTTGGAAGAGAATGATGCTGTTTTTGGGAATCATGCTGTTGGTTTTTGAAAAAGTTCGCCGGGATTGTCCTTGATCAGCACGCCGTGGCCGTGTCGTCGGTCTGGCCGTCGCCCATGGCGCCGGCGGTTTTGACATTGAATGTGGTGGTCATGGTTTTAATGGGCGATGTCCGAGGGGCACGGGTCGTAGTGGGGATGAGGAGCTTTCGGGATGCGCAGTCCGCCACTTTGATAAACCACTGGTGAGCCGTCGCATTCGACCTTCAGCGCGGACCAGAGGCCGGTTTCGTCGGTTGCAGGCACATTACCGATCTGCACGCGTGTGCCACTCTGGGTGAAGGGCAACGCCTCACCGTTGTCGACACGGCTCACGGAGACGACCTTATTTTGCAGGCCGCCGAGGGTCGCCTTGTCGCCGGGTGAGCGGCGCAACAGCCAGAAGAGGGAGTTCCCCTTCACCGTCATCGGGCCGTGGAAATTCCAGTCGCCGCGATGGTCGCCGCGTTCCTGCAGGCTGAAGGTGAAAAGCTCGGTGCCGTAGATGGCCTCGCCGTTTTTACGGAGCCATTCGCCGACGCGGTGCAGCACGCGGGTGCAGGGCTCAGGCACGATGCCGTCCGGCGTCGGGCCGACATTGAAGAGGAGGTTGCCGTTCCCTTGTGCGCAACGGGTGAGCATGTCGAGGACATGCGACTCGGTTTTCCACTCGTGGTCGCCGGCATGGAAGCTCCAGCTCTCGTTCATTGTCACGCAGGCCTCCCATGGACGCCACGGATTCGGCGCGCTGAGGTGCTGCTCTGGTGTGGCGAAGTCGCCCGGCAGGCCGTTGCGGCCGTTGAAGAGGATGTGCGGCTGGATCTCGCGGACCATGGCGTTCATCTTCTCCGCCTGCCAGCCCCCGGCGTTGAACGGCCACCAGCCGTCATACCAGAGGATGTCGATCGGGTTGTAGCGGGTCACCAGTTCACGGATGCGCGCGTGCGTGGCAGCGATGAATTTCTCGTAGGCGGCGGGATCCTCCAGCGCGGCGACCGAATCGGGCTGATCATACCAGTTGTTGAGGCTGTGGTAGAGCCCGACCTTGAGCCCGTGCTTGCGGGCGGCAGCGATGATCTCGGCAACCAGATCGCGTCCGGCGGCACCGCTGTTGCCAATGTGGAAATCCGAGAGTTCGGTTGGGTAAAGCCGGAACCCCTCGTGGTGCATCGTCGTGAGCACGACATATCGCATGCCGGCATCCACCGCCATGCGGCAGAGCTTGTCGGCGTCGAAATGTTTCGCGGTGAACCGGGCGGCGAGTTGCTTGTATTCCTCGAGTGGAATTTCCTCGCGGTTCCAGACCCACTCCCCGCGTTCGAGCAGTGCGTAGAGGCCGTAGTGGATGAAGAGCCCGTAGCGGGCTTCGGCGAACCAGTTTTCGGTTTTATTCATAAAATCAATGCAAGCAAACTCAGGGATTTTTCTCGCGAACGGAGTCGATTTCCAGATTCCGGACGCGCTGCCAGCGAAGTGCTGGGCGCGCGTCGGGGGCGCGCGTGCGGAAGACGAGGTTGGAGAGTTTCACATCCTCGGCATCCCTCAAAAACAGGGCGTAGGAGGGAAGCATGCCAAAGGCGTCGCAGGAGGGATAGGAATCGCGCTTGGAATCCACGCTCGATGCGGCGAGGGCGTCATCCCCTCCCCCTTCGAATTCCAAGTCGCAATTCTCGATGCGGACGCCCCGCACCGGCTCCTCGGGCAGGCCCATGATGTATCCGCCGCGCGGTCCAGCCCGCCGTGCGGAGACATGGGATATTGAAATATTGCGGGCGAACTGGACGGGGATTTCCTCCTTTTCACCCGACGCGACACGGCCGCGATCCCCGAGCTTGATGAAGAACGGGACGCGGACCTGATCCATCTGAACATGGCTGATAGAGATGTTTTCGAGCATGCCGCCGTCCACGCAGCCGATCGCGATCCCGCAGGCGCCGCGCCAGTCGCCCCCTTGCGTGCCCGTCTCAGTGTCCGCGACGCGGCTTGGCACCATCTGCAGATTCGACACGGTGATGTTGCGGAAGCCGCCGTTGGACTCGGTGCCGGTCTTGAAGTGGTTACAATGCGAGCGCGTGAGGCAGTTGGTAACGACCACATTCTCCGTGGGGCAGTCGGCTCCGGATTTCAGGCAGATGGCGTCGTCGTGGGAATCGATCACGCAGTCGCTCACCACCACATCGGAGCAGGAATCGATGTCGCACCCGTCGTTGTTGCAAAAACCATGATGATTGAAAACATCCAGCCCCCGCAGGCGCACTCTCACGCATTTGAGGTAGTGCTGCATCCAGAACCCCGAACAACGCAAGCGCAGACCCTCGACCACCACGTCCTCGCATTCCATGAAGAGGATGTTCCTGGGCATCGCGGTCCAGAGGTCACCGGGCCTGCTCACCAGCAAGCCTCCCTGACCGTCGACGGTGCCGGCGCCGCTCAAGCAGATGCGTTTGGCCTTGTGCGCGAAGAGGAGGGCTCTCACGCCATTCCGGCCCTCGTAGAACGGCACGGGCGAGGGATTGTAATGCGTGTAATCGGCGATGTCGGGATTCCCGAGCAGGATGGCCCCGGCCTCGAAGTGAAGATGGATGTCGTCGCGCAGCTCCAGTCCGCCGGAGAGGTAGCGCCCGGCGGGAAAAACAAGGGTGCCGCCGCCCGCGCGGGCGCAGTTGTCGATGAGTGCCTGGATGGCCCGGGTGTTTGCGGTGGCGCCGTCGGGCACGACGCCGTGTTCGAGGACATTGATCATGGGATTGGGTTCAGCGAAGGAGTCCGTGGGTTTCGGCGGCCTGGAGCCAGGCATCGGCGATGAGGCGGGCGCCGGCGTGAGTGGGATGAATCCCGTCGTAGGCCCAGTAGGCGGCCGGGGCGCGCCGGCAGGCCTCATCGAAAATTTCCTGGAGCGGGACAAGCGGCAAGCCGCGTTCCCCCGCGATGCGGGCGATCGCTTGGCGGCGGTGGGAGAGATGCTCCCTCCAGTAGGAAGTGACCATGTCCACCTCGAGCAGGAAAGGCTCGAGAAGCAGAATTTTCGTCTCCGGCTTGCGCTCCAGAATGGAGTCCAAAAGCCAGGCGTAGTTTTCCTGAAACTGCGCAAAGGCCTCGGCGTCCCTGCCGGCCTTCTCCTCCACGGACAGGCTCGCGTCGGCGTGGATGTATTTGCAGAAATTCTGGGTGTCGTTCACTCCGGCCAGCAGCGAGAGGAGATCAGGCGCGATCTCCAAGGCATCAGCCTCCCAGCGTGCAGCGAGGTCGGCGATCTTGTGTCCACTGACACCGCGGTTCACGAACTCCCAGCCTTGGTCCGGGCGTGTGGCTCCGAGGTGCGAGGCCACGAGAAAGGCGTAGCCGTTGCCGAGTTGATAGGCGGGGTTGGTTTCCTCCGGCTTGCGGAAGGCGTCAGTGATCGAGTCACCTTGGAATAGGATTTTCATGATTTTATTTTGAGAATGGATATTGACTACAGAGCACACAGAGAACACGGCGGAGAAAAAGACGGTGCCCCTACCCCTCTGTGATCTGTGTCGTCATTTTTGTTTTGCTTAAACCACGCGGAAGACGACTGCGGATTGGCATTTTTTCATTTTATGGCCGGTAAACCTGCAGGCCGCCGTTGACGGGGTCGACTTGGATGGTGGCGAAGTTGGCGGGGGCTGTGGTGATGGATGCGTTGCGCTGGAGGACAACGGTGGCAAACCAGTTGCTTTGGATATTCAAATCCAGACTCCCTCGAGGCCGGAAGGTGCATTGTTTATAGAGGTAGGAGGTTCCGAGTTCTGGAAGGGAGGGGTCTTGAGTGCTGTTCGCTGTGGACCCAGTGAGACTCATGAGGGAGGTGAGTCCTGTATCGCTGGCGATGGCTGTCTGCATGGGCAGTGTGGTGAGGCGAGACACGGGCGTGGCGTTGTTTGCGGAATCCAAGGTGACCAGCTGGATGCGGTCGTAGGGGGAGTCGGCGTCTTTTCGGATGAAGCGCAGGGTGATGTTTTTGTTTTCGGCACTGGCTCTCTGCCTGGCCAGGGTGAATTGATTGACAAGCATCGTAGCAGCCTGCGTGAGGCGGCCATTTTCCAGCACGCCGTTGATCGCGGGAACAGCGGCGGTCATCAAGAGGCCGATGATTGCGACCACCACTAAAAGTTCGATCAAGGAGAAAGCGGAAAAAGTGTTCAGGCCAGAACGGGCGCTGCGCGGTTGGAGCGGAAGTAACCACGGATACCTCGGATTGGCACGGATGATCCCAGCCAGATGGGATTGGCAGAAAAAAAGCAAAAATCTAACAAGCCTGCTTGCAGAGTTTTTGTTTTTTCTCTGCCCCATTCGCGTCGCGAATGCATCCGTGCCGTTTAGTTCTCCTCTGTGTTCTCTGTGTCCTCTGTGGTTAAATAAAATTTTTTCGAGCAACATGATAAAACTCGTTTACGGATTAAACCTCCTCGTTCCCAAAACACGGAATCGATAATACGGGCCGACAGGTTGGATGCCGGAGAGGAAATTCGGCGCGCCGCTGGCTGTAAAACGCACGTCATTGGGATCCACATACCGCTCGATCGTATAGGCACCACGCCATTCGGAGAGCACCTTGCCTTTGCCTTCCTGCCAACCTGTCGCGCCTGGTCCAGGAGCCAGGGCTTGGGCGGTGACATGGACGGAGTAGCTGTTCGACTTCGTTGTGAGTCGCGGCAGGAGGTGCGCATATGGGCGCTCGCGGGAGTTGTCGCCGGTGGAAGGATTCGCGGCCCAGAAGGTGGAAAGGCTGGAGCTGCTCGCAATGGAATCCGGGACGAGATCGAGCCCGCAGATCTCGGCTGCGGTCAAAAAGACACGGCGTCCGGCACCATCGGCACCGCTGTAGCGGTCTTTGAAGCCGAGGAGGGTTTGGTCGATGTTCAGCGGGTATCTGGTCTGCGCGGTGATGGTGTCTGCCGCGGTGACCACCGTGGCTTGCGAGAGGGATTTTAAAGCCGGCGGGGCGGCCGTGATTTTTGGGATGGCTGTGATGCGCGTGGAAGCCAACACGGCCCGCAACGCGGTGTCACGAGTCAGGTAACCGGAAAAGGGAACCACCTGCGCGTTCATGTTGATCTTGCCAGCCGTCGAGAACGGCTCGCTGATCGCGTAGGGCTCGACCACCGGCATGTGAAAGAAATCGAGCAGAAACATGTCTGGAGGGTTCGTCGCACCGAAGTGGCTGGCGCCTCCCATGTGCCAGGTTCTGGCTGGGCGGAAAAGCAGAGTCCTCCAGGTGCCTGTGGGGATGTTTCCAAAGATGGCGGCCGAGGGAATCTGTCGGTTGGGGGAAAAAACTCCCTGGGATGCAGCTTTGACCATAAAAACGTAGAAATAGGAGTAGTTCCATCCGCTTCCACTTGACACCTCTTCGCCTTCATCCGCCTTTGGGGAATAGGATCCATCCGGGAGGATGCCGAGGCCGTTGTCCCAGTCCCCGGGAGAAAAATCATTTTCAATCACGACATTCTTCGGGATGAGCGGTTGGCCGAGGTTGTCATAAAAGGGAGCGCCGGAATAGAGCTTGCCGAATCGGGCTGCTTGCAGCGCGTCGGTCGCATCATAATTAAACAGGTAGGCCTGCTGCTTGATCCCGTAGTCCGGATGGGGCGCGAAGTCCGTGGTTGTCAGGGTGTCTTTGAGCACCAGGCTTCTGTAGTCCGCCGTTTTGCTATTCACGCCCAGCACCGTTTCCTGTGCATAACCACCCAGTAAGTTGAATAATCGACTGCTGCCATAATTGGTCTGGAACCTGCCGCCGGTGGTCCATGTTAAACTTCCGATGGTCGGGACCGGAACGGCCAGAGCGTCCGGGAAGTTCAGCGTGCAGGTCTGGTATTCCTTCGCGGCCGTGGACGGGGAATAGAGCTTGATGGTGAGGTTGCCTCCTGTGAATTTGAAAGTGGTTTTTGGAGCAGTAAAATCTATCGCGTTCACAGTATTGGCAGGCGGAAGGATCAGTGCCTGATTGGCGCCATAGAGCGTGATATTCGCGTCGGCTCCGCCCCATCCTCTGTTCTGAGCTTGGCCGATGCTGGTATCGACATTTGTCTGGCTCCAGGTGTCGGAACTGAAAATCGGCACATCATTAACTTTAAAACTGCTCAAGCCCGAGACCTCCATGCGCATGTTTCTACCAGGCGAGACCGGCCCGGCCGTGGGCCAGTATAGCGAATACGCAACCATACAATTTGCACTGACGGTGCCAGTGCTGTTGGTGGAGCTGAAGATGACATTAACCTCGTGAACGGTGGGAACCCTGCCTGCGGCGAACGTTCCATTGGGTCCGGGGGACGGAGCGACATAACCGGGACAGGCAGCGGTGTATTTCGTCGAGCTCGTTGCGTCGTAGAGGTTGGAAAGGCGGATCGCGTCAAGGAAGGAAGTAATGATCTGGTCGCACTTGATCGGTTGCGCGGCGTATTTGGACTGAAAATTCCCGCCGATTCCGGGAATGGTGCGGCCAGTGAGTTTCTGCAGATACTGATGGAGGGAGACATTTGAAGGAATGGTAAAATCGGTGGTGGCGTTGCCGGAGGTGCGAACAAAGTAAAAGGGCTGGGCGCTGGCGCCTGAGCCGATGGTCGAGCAGAAGGCGATCAATTGGTCGAGGGGCGTGCGGTTGCTTGAATTCTGGTCCTCGGGCCAGATGGTAACGCGCGGGGTGTCGAAAAGAGTTGTCTCCGGAGCGCGGCTATTGGCTGTGAGCAGG
>Ga0209087_1001255_pt1 | contig 15008 bp, 23 predicted proteins | sample S_130805_EF_Meta_FD_187321 | JGI IMG/M metagenome (GOLD analysis project Ga0209087, IMG submission 187321) | Freshwater microbial communities from Lake Simoncouche, Canada to study carbon cycling - S_130805_EF_MetaG (SPAdes) (version 2) | ecosystem: Environmental > Aquatic > Freshwater > Lake ... | reverse complement strand
TTTATACTAATCCTTTAAATGGTAAATTTACATCCCAAGAATTTGCTGATGCTTTAAATTTTAGTGATAAATTATTTTGGGATCCTGTATTTAAAAGTGCATTATATCAACATTTAGTTTTAGTTCCTAAAGGAGTATTTCAAATATCAAAAACAATTTTAGGGCCTTTTAGTCATACTAGAAACTTTGTATCTAACAGTGTGTTCACAGCAGCTAGAGGTAATTTCTTTTTAAACCCTGTAGAAATAGCTTCTGATTTTAAAAAATCTTTTAATTTAGTACAACCTCAATTGTTATATAGAAATACACCTAAAGATCAGCAATTATATAAATTTTTAGCTGAACAAAATATAATGGGTACAAGTGCTACTGCAAAAGATTTACAAGGTCTTTTAGATGATATGTCTAAAGGTGGAGATTTTTATACAAGATTAGTTAATAAATTTAATGATGGATTAAAAAGAAAATTACCAGTGGTAGGTGAAACAGTTGAAGCTGTAGCTAAAGGTGCAAAAAGAAGTTATCAAATTGCTACTGATTTATATTTAGCTGAAGATGAATTATGGAAAGCATATAACTTCTTTGCTGAAAATTATAAATATAAACAAGCTTATGCAAATGCACTTAAAAAAGGCATAATTAAAAAAATGCCAGATGATCTAACAATTATGAAAGAAGCAGCTAAAATTGTTAGAGATACATTACCTAATTATTCATTTGTTCCTGATTTCATTAAAGGTTTAAGAAGATTACCTGTAGGTAACTTTATATCTTGGCCAGCTCAAATTATATCCACTAGTGCTAATTCTATAGAACTTGGAATTAAAGAAGCAATGAATCCAGTAACAAGAGAAATTGGATTAAAAGGTTTAGCTTCATTTGCAGGAGTAACTGCAATTGCAATACCTACTATTAATGCAATTGGTAGAGGTTTATATGGTGTAACCCAAGATCAAGTTGCAGCATTAAGAGAGTTTCTTCCTTTATTCTCAAAAGAAAATGCTATCTTTGTTTATAGAGATCAAAATGGAGATTTAAAATTTATAGATGCAAGTGGAACATTTGTTTACAATACTGTAACAGGACCAGCGCAATCTGTTATAAATGGAATTGAAAAAGAAAGAGTATTTAATCCTAATTCACCTTTAATGGTAGGATTATTTAAAGGTTTAGTCACAGGTACAAAAAATTTATTTGCACCGTTTATGGAACCATCAGCATATGTAACTATGATGTTTGATCTTTGGGCAAGAGGTGGAAAAACAGCAGATGGACGTCAGATTTGGAATCCAGATGCATCTATGGGTGAAAAATTTAGTAAAGGTTTAGAATATGTTGCTAAACAATATGCACCTTTTTCTATTCCACAGTTTCAACGTTTAGAAAAAGCAATATCAGGAACTCCAGGTGAAAGAGGAGAAAAATATAATGTATCTGATGAAATAGGTGGTTTTTATGGATTAAGAGGAATTCCAATGCCTCCTTCTGAAGTATTAAAGAAAATGGATTTTAAAATTAATGAATTTAAATCAGGTATTAGAAATACTCGAGGTTTATTTTCTGGGGAAGTTTTAAAAGGTGGTGAAATAAGTCATGATGATATTATTAAAAGATACATAGAAGCTAATGCACAAAGATATTCTGTTATGAATAAAATGAAACAAGTAAATGATTTAGCTGAAATATTAGAAGTATCACCTCAAGATCTTCGTAAAAAATTTATAGATAGAGGTGAAACTAATGCTTATAATCATATTGCTACTGGTAGATTTTACCCTTTTGAAATAACAGATCCTATTGCTAAAAAATTTAGAGAACAAAGATCTGAACTTGAAAGTGAATTTGATAATTTAAAATTTGAAGCTCCTTATAGTTCAGGAACTATTCAAACATTAAATCAATTAAAATCTTTAATGAAACAAATACCTCTTGGATCAAATTTCTATGATTATGTTAAACCAGAAGATTGGTTAATTGATACTAAACGATCTGAAGCACCTGGTGGCGAGCAGCAAGTAGCGAGAGCTCCATTACCACCAACTCCAATGCCTGATCAACAAGTAGTACAACCTACACCTCAAGTTGCTCAAGGAAATGCTGGTGTGATGCAAAATGGCTTGACACCTACGGAGAGTGCTTTATTAAGTGAATCTGAAAAAGTTATGAGACTAAGACAAAGGGGATTAGCATAATGGGTAACGGAAAAGAACCTGAAACAACTGGTGAACATATTGTAGCTCTTTATGGCCACATAACTGGCGTTAAAAGAGACATAAAAGAATTAAGACAAGAGTCTTCTGAAATGCATAATAAATTTGAAAAAAAATTTGATACATTGATATGGTGGATCATTGCCGGTCTAGGTTCAACCATAACTATTCTAATAGGCATAGCCATTCATTTAGCAAAATAAAGTATTGCATATAGGTTAAAAAAACTATATCAGGCGCTAATGGAGAATAAATTACTAGTACATAAACATTTAATTATAAGAGCTGAGGCAAAAAATCCTCCTATGGATGAAACTGTTCTTACTGAATGGTTTAAGAAATTTATAGATGAAATAGGTATGAAGGTTATGATGGGACCATACGTTAAGTACTCTCATATGATTGGAAATCGCGGTATTACAGGTGCAGCTATTATAGAAACATCTCATATAGTAATGCATGTTTGGGACGAACCTGACCCCGCCTTGTTACAATTTGATGTTTATTCGTGCGGTGAGTTTGATCCAGAAAGTATATGTAACAAAATAAAAAAAGACTTTAATACTACTAAAATAGAATACAAATTCATTGATAGAGAACATAATTTAAAGGAATTACATAAAATAAGCTTCTTGAAATCAAGTAATTAATACCTATATATTGTAAAACAACTAACAGGAGAAACTATGTACACATATGCTCAAGTAAAAGAATTTTGGACTAATTACTTAAAAAATTCTGAACAGTTTTTTAAAGACTGGCAAAAAGACGTAATAGATACGTTAAAAAAATAAATGACACCTTATACTAAAGAAGAAAACGATTGGTTAAATCCAAGCCTTTAGTTCTTCGCCCATAACTTTAGAGGCGATATCAACTTTTTTACGGAGGGCATCTACGATTTTTTCATCTACGGTGCCTTCCGCAATAATATCAATATAGGTCATAGGTTTTTCCTGACCAATACGATCAATCCTAGCTTCAGACTGTTGACGTTTTTCTAAATCATAACCATTAGAATAATAAATCATAGTGGATGCGCCTGTTAATGTAATTCCATATCCACCTGTTTGAGGTGTACCTACAATAAATCTTACAGGACTATCTGGATTTTGAATTAATTTAATTGCTTTTTGTCTATCTTCAGTAGTGGTATCACCATAATAAGTTACTACCGTATTATCTCCGTATCTTTTTTTAATAGCTTCAACAATAACTTCTATATCATATCTATAGTGGGCCCATATAACAGCTTTACCTTCCACTTCATCTAATACATCTAACAATTCATCTAATCTTTCATTTTTAAGAATTTGAATATCTCCATCATCAGATTTAAAATGACCACAAGTTATTTGATGCAATCTCATTAATTGAGTTAATACAGTTGCAGTCGTAACCATTTTACCATTTAAAATAGCAAGAGCCATTTGTTTCATTTGATCATATACTTTCTTTTGTTCTGCACTAAGTTGTACAATTCTTTTCATAAAAGTTTTAGGTGGTAAATCTAAACAATCATCTTTTAATACTCTAAAAGAAAATGGTTTTATTTTATCAGATAATTCTCCAAGATTTCTATAACCAACAACTAAATGGACCATACGACCAGATACATTAATTTGTTTTGTAATAGCATATCTAGTTTTAAATGAATAATAAGACTGATGATCTAAAAGCCATGGATCTAAAAAATAACATTGTGTAAATAAATCTAATGGAGATTTAGTTACCGGCGATCCTGTTAATATTCTTTTATATTTAACATCACGACCAATACCTATAATTGTTTTAGTTCTAATAGCTTCTGGATTTTTAATGGTAGTTGATTCATCTATTGCCATTAAAGTTTTATGGCAACTTAAAAATTTTTCTGCAAATTGTTTTCCTTTTTTAGTAGAGAATGCTTCAACATTCATAATTAAAATATGAAGATCAAAGCTAGATTGAAATAAAGTATTTAATTCTTTTTCTTTAGTTTTATTAATAGTCGCTTCCCATAATACCATTTTCTTATCTATATAATCTGGCATATGATTAGGTATTTCAGAGTCAAACCAGTTCTTATAAACACCTTTAGGTGCGACAATTAGCGCACCATTGATATGACCTTTATTATAAAGCATAGCAATATTATCAATAAGAACCTTAGATTTACCAGTTCCCATTTCCATAAAGTATGCAAATACTTTTTTATCCCATGACATTTCTAAGGCTTTTGTTTGATGCGCAAAAGGCTTAGTCTTATATTTATAGTGCATATATTTTTTAATTCTTTCTATTGACAACTCTATACTAAAAGATGTATAGCTTGTCAAGAAATATGGAAGACAAAATAGTTTATGTAATTCAAGACGTTCCAGGCAGCAGAATAGGTATGCCTAAAATAAATATTATTGGTGCGTCTAAATTTGGTAAACTAAAAGTTTTGTTACCAGAGAATGCACAGGTGACTTTAAGTACAAGTCCTGTTGTGGCTAAATTAAAATCTTTATTAAAAAATTATAGGCCAACAGATTATTTGCTACTTACAGGTGATCCTGCAATAATTGGTATTGCATGTTCCATAGTTTCAGACTATACTAATGGAGTATATAAACTTTTAAAATGGGACAAACAAGAAAGAATGTATTATCCATTAGAAATTAACTTAAACCAGAAAGAAGAAAACCATGTCAACGATAGACTTTGAACAAGACCAAGTACAATCTGTAACTCAGATTGATGCAGCAAAAACTTTATCAGATAAAGTTTTAAAATTAAAAGATTTAGAAGACGAGATTGCTAACGCAGAAGAAAGTATTAATAAATTAAAAGAACAAGCTAGAATACTTTCACAATTTGAAATTCCTGCAATGATGCAGGAAATGCACATTACAAAATTAAAGCTCAAAGATGGTGAGTCTGTAGAAGTAAAACCTTTTTACAGCGCATCTATAATTCCTGAAGTTCAGGAACAAGCTTTTATATGGCTTCGTAACAATGGCTTAGGTGATATTATTAAAAATGATATCACTGTTACCTTTGGTCAGGGCGAAGATAACAAGGCGGCAAAATATGCTGTCCTTGCACGAGGTCAGGGTTTTGAACCAGTCCAGAAAGTTGGTGTTCATGCCCAGACACTCAAAGCGGTGGTCAGAGAGCGTATCGAATCTGGACGTGATATGCCCTCTGATCTATTTAAAACGTTTGCGGGTAACCAAACAAAAATAACAAGGAGATAATCGATGCAAGAAGCGAGAAACGAGAAGCAAGTAGCAACAAAGAAAGCTGCACCTCTACCTTCAACAATAATGTTTGAAGAAGATGCGCACGCAGGTTTTGAGAATGTAAAGCAAGGAAGTTTAGCTTTACCAATCTTGAAACTTTTACAAAATGGTTCTGCTGAAGCACAAAAGAGAAATCAAGCTTATGTGCAAGGTGCTGAGCCAGGAATGTTACTGAACACAGTAACAAAGAAAGTTTATGATGGTGCAAAAGGAATAGATGTTATTCCATGCCATTATAGACTGGAGTACCAAGAATGGTCAGACTTTGGAACAGGATCAGGAAGACCTGAACAAATCTATCCAGATACTTCGGATATATTGACTAAAACAACTAAAGATCAAATGGGTAAAGATAGATTACCAAATGGTAATTATATTTTAACTGTTGGTCAGCATTTTGTTTTAATCTTGGATAATGGTACCACTGAATCTGCTTTAATATCTATGAGTTCATCTCAAGGTAAGATTAGTAGAAAGTGGAATGCTATGATGATGTCCATCACTTTAGATGGAAAAAATGGTGTATATACGCCACCATCATTTAGCCACATTTATAAGATAAATACCGTATTGAATTCCGGAAAAGGAAATCAATGGTATGGGTACAACATTCAAAAAGTTGGTCCTGTGCAAGATCAAGCGGTGTATGAAAGAGCTAAACAGTTCTATCAATCACTAGCTAACGGAAAATAGTCAAACCTCTTGGGTGGTAGAAATACCACCCAAATAAATACGAGTGGAATATGTTAGAAAGATTTAAAGAGATATTTGCTGGGCTGCAAACAGCTTACGGCCAAACTAAAGTTACAGAAGAATTTTCTGAAAACGGTAAACACGAAGCTAAATCATTTACAATAAAAAAACCAGTAACTGATTTATTATGGCAAGCACATTTAAACGGTGATGAGCCAGCATTAGGAATAGTTCCAATTAGAGAAGATAATAAGTGTAAATGGGGATGTATTGATATTGATACTTATCCATTTGACCACAAAGCTTTCATTAAAAAAATTAGAGATAAAGATATTCCTATGATTTTATTTAGATCAAAATCAGGTGGAGCTCATGTATTTTTATTTACAAAAGAATTTGTGGCAGCAAGTTTAATGAGAGAAAGATTAAAAAAGATTGCAGGAATATTAGGATATGCGAAAGCAGAAATATTTCCTAAACAAGATTACATTAGAGCTGAACGAGGAGACACAGGAAGTTTTTTAAATGTTCCTTATCATGGAAGTAATAAATCAGTTAGATTTGCATTTGATGATAATGGTGAACCATTAAAGGTAGAAGATTTTTTTAAACTTTATGTTCAATATTCTTTAACTGAAAAAGAATTATTTAATTTAAAAATTTCTGAAACAGATAACACAGATGATTTATTAAAAGGTGCGCCGCCTTGTTTACAAACAATTTTAAAAGATGGAATGCCAGAAGGCGGAAGAAATGACATGATGTATAACATTGGTGTTTATTTAAAGAAAAGATTTCCAAATGAATGGCAAGCAAAGATGTATGTTTATAATGAACAATACATGAAACCACCACTTCAACATGTAGAAATAACTAGGTCCATAGAATCTGTAGGTAAAAAAGATTATCGTTATAAATGTAAATTAGAACCTATTGTTAGTTTTTGTAATTCTAAATTATGTTCTAAAAGAGAATTTGGGGTTGGAGATGATGTTCCACCACCAGAAATAACAGGAATAAGTAAATATCCATCAGATCCACCATTATATTTTGTTAATATAGATGGTGATAGTGTTGAAGTAGATGATGTTACATTACATGATCCAGAAAAATTTTCAGTGGCGTGTATGAATCAAATATCTAAGCCAATGCTTCCATTAGGTAAAATTATATGGAGAAAACAATTAGTTAAATTATTTGAAAAGCTTCAAGTATTAGATGCACCTGATTCTGCAAAAGTAGATGTACAAATAAAAGATTTATTGGCTGACTTTATAAACAAAGCTCCTGGTAAAAAATTAACTGATATAATGAGAGGTTTACCTTTTACAGAAGATAATATCACTTATTTTAAATTCTCAGATTTTTGGAAGTACCTACAAAGATCAAAGTCTTGGACATTACAAAAACAAAAAACATTAAGATTATTAAGTGAATTGTTTGGAGCAAAAGAAGATAGAGTGTTTATAGAAAAGAAAGTTATTAGAACAATGAAAATGGAAACTATTAAATTAGATAAACCAAATGTAAGACAAACAAAAATGAAAGAATCTAGTTTAGTATGAAAAGAATAATTATTCCAGGGCCTCCTGGAACAGGTAAAACATATCATTTGACTAATCACTATTTAAGAAAAGAAATAGAAGAATATAAAACGCCTACAATTAAAATTGCATACATTACATTTAGTAATGCTGCAACGACTGAGGCTAAGAAAAGAATAGAAAATTTATTTCCAACTTATGATATTAAAAAGAATTTTCCTTACATATCTACAATGCATTCTTTAGGCACAAGACAATTAAATATAGATACAAATACACGATTGTTAAAAGATTCTAAATGGAAAGCATTTAAAAACTTTTCACAAATATGTAGAGACATGTCTTTTGAATCATATGTAAATGATTCTGGTATTCCTCAATATAAAAATCACCACATGAAAATTATTGAATATGCTAGAGCTAAAAAAATTCCTATTGTTGATGCAGCCATAGAATTAGATTTGCAACATTCTATTGATATATGGTTAACAGAACAAATTGATGCCGATTTAAAATCATATAAAGAACAAACAGGAATGATTGAATATTCCGATATGATTAAACAGTTTGTCGAGAAAGATAAGTGTCCCCCACTCAACGCTGTCTTTCTAGATGAAGCACAAGATCTGAATCCTCTGCAATGGGATATGTTCTTTTACATTGAATCAAAATGTGAAAGATCTTACATTGCAGGGGATGACGATCAAACCATATATACTTTTCAGGGTGCGGATGAAAATATATTTATAAATTTACAAGGTGAAAAAGATCCAAGAATAGAATCAAGAAGGGTTCCTAGAGCAGTTCACAAAGAAGCTTTAAGTATTTTAGAACATATTAACAATCGAATGGTTAAAGATTGGAAACCAAGAGATGCAGAAGGTAAAGTATTTTATAATCAAACAATGGATAACATAAATTTTAATTCAGGAAACTGGATGATATTAGCTAGAACTAACAAAATGTTATATCCAATAAGGGATTATTTAACTTCTTTAAACCTAAGATTTGATAGTAAAATCAATGACTTATTGCCAAATCAATTATTAGAAGCTTATAGAATTTGGGTAAGATTAAATGAAGGAGCTTCTGTTGGTGGAGATGAAGCAAAATTAATTTATGAATATTTAAGTTATAAACTTAAACATGTTAAAAGAGGTTTTTCAGAAGGTAAATCATTAGAGAATGTAAATTATGTAGATCTTGATGATCTTAGAATGGATCATGGATTAGAAATATTTGGAAGTTGGGAACAGTTAAACATTCCAGAAGAAAGTAAATTATATATGAAATCATTAATAGCAAACGGAGATAATCTTTTTGATAAACCAAGAATTAAAGTATCTACAATACACAGCGTGAAAGGTGAAGAATGCGACAATGTTGTTTTGTTTACTGATTTAGAAAGAGTCATATACGAATCAGCAAGAAGAAATCCTGATCCAGAACACAGATTGTTTTTTGTAGGTGTAACCAGAACAAAGGAGAACTTATATATCATGCAACCAACAGAAGAATATAACTATAGCGTAGGAGACCCAATATGAGTAATGATGTGTTTTTTAAACAAATTGGTGGCAAACATTATAAAAAATATAAAATACAACCTTCTATCTTTATCAATGAAAATAAGATACTGTTTGCAGAAGGAAACGCTATTAAATATATTTGCAGGCATCAAGACAAAGGTAAAAAGCAAGATCTTTTAAAAGCAATTCATTATATAGAAATGATAATGGAAAGAGATTACAAAGAATGAGAGGAAAGAAAATGGCAGTATTTGATTTAGGATTGTTTACAGTGTTGTGTATATATTGTTTTTTAATGATGGTTATATAAATGTTTGAAGCTCAAAAAGAATGGATTTGTCCAGATAATTTTCCAAGTTTAAAAGGCTATAGTCATGTAGCTATTGACTTAGAAACTAAAGATCCAGAACTTAAATCAATGGGATCCGGAGCTGTTAGAGGACAAGGTAATATTGTTGGTATCGCTGTCGCTGTTGATGGATGGTCCGCATATTATCCAATTGCTCATGAAGGCGGTGGAAATATAGATAAAGATAAAGTCATGTCTTGGATCAAAGAAGTTTGCGCTGCACCCAATACTAAATTATTTCATAATGCAATGTATGACGTATGCTGGCTTCGAGCGGCGGGCGTCGAGATTAATGGTGAGATTGTAGATACAATGGTTATGGCATCATTAATTGATGAGAATAGATTATGGTATTCATTAAATAGTGTTGCATTTGATTATTTAGGTAAAACAAAAAATGAAGCAGCATTGAATGAAGCAGCTCAGTCCTGGGGAATAGATCCTAAATCTGAAATGTATAAACTTCCGGCGATGTATGTTGGATCTTATGCTGAAAAGGATGCTGAATTAACATTAGAATTATTTAAAGTATTGAGTAGAGAAATCGAAAATCAAAAACTAAAAAATATACTTAAATTAGAAACAGATTTATTTCCATGTCTTATTGATATGAAATTTAAAGGAGTCCGAGTTGATGTAGAGAAAGCAAAACTCCTGAAACAAAAGCTAACATCACAAGAAAAAGACTTATTATTAAAAGTAAAACAAGAAACAGGGATAGACCCTCAAATTTGGGCTGCAAAATCAATTGCCACAGTTTTTGATAAATTAGGTTTACACTACGAAAGAACCGAGAAATCATTAGCACCTTCTTTCACAAAGAATTTTTTACAAGAACACAAACACCCTATAGTCCAAATGATTGCAAAAGCAAGAGAAATAAACAAAGCTCATACAACTTTTATTGATACAATTTTAAGATTTGAACACAAAGGTCGTATTCATGCTGATATCAATCCAATTAGATCTGACTCAGGTGGAACTGTTACAGGGAGATTTAGTTATTCTAATCCAAACTTACAACAAATACCTGCAAGAAATAAAGATTTAGGACCAATGATTAGATCATTATTTATACCAGAAGAAGGTCATAAATGGGGTTGTTTTGACTATTCACAACAAGAACCAAGACTTGTTGTGCATTATGCAGCTACAGAAGAACCTATATGCAATGATGAAGCAGTTGAAAACATTGTAGATAGATTTAATAATAATAACGTAGACTTCCACCAAACAGTTGCAGATATGGCCGGTATATCTAGATCACAAGCTAAAACAATTAATCTAGGTTTATTTTATGGAATGGGTAAAGCTAAATTACAAGCTGAACTTGGTTTGTCTACAAAAGCAGAAGCAGAAAATTTATTTAATCAGTATCATGACAATGTACCTTTCGTAAAAGAATTAATGTCACACACATCAAGATTAGCAAATACAAATGGTTACATTAAAACTTTATTGGGAAGAAAATGTAGATTTGATAAATGGGAGATAGATGAATTTAGAATGGGAGTAATGTCTACCCCAATGACAAAAGAAGAAGCTACACAAAAATTTATAGATAATTGGTTAACTAAATATCCTGAAGCAGATGTAGAAAAATTAAAAGCTAATCCTAAAATTAAAAGATGTTTTACATACAAAGCATTAAATAAATTAATACAAGGATCTGCAGCAGATATGACAAAGAAAGCAATGTTAGATTTATATAAAGAAGGAATTGTTCCACACATTCAAATACATGATGAATTAGATATTTCTGTTATAGACGATGATCAAGCAAAGAAGATTGTTAAAATAATGGAAAACGCCGTACCTTTGGAAATCCCCAACAAGGTAGATTATGAAAGCGGTGAAACATGGGGAGATATTTATGGTTGATTATGGCATATTTAAATGCAAATATACCTCCAATCTACTGTAAGATAAGGAGAGAATACTTATATGACTTACGACAACATCAAGGAGAAACTGAAGACTGCGTGGTATTTGCTTTGGGGAGTATTAGCGGGCGTGCGACGTTGTTTCATTGTTTACTCAGCAACGGTGCGATATATTGGAGACTTCCTATCTCTGCTTTTGTTCAAAGAAGAGTCGGCAGTGATGTGTATAGCACACCGATGGAACATCAAGATCTCGACGATCTTCAGCTATGGAATTCATTTAGTTATTATCCTAGCGTTATTGTTTTTGATTTTTTAAAAGGTCAAAGATGCAAATATCTAAGTAAATCAAAGAAATTTATTCATGGCGAATATTTATTTACTATTGACTGGGCGCATCCAGATAGTAATATCTTGGATACAGAACACTCTGAAATACCTCACGAACACAAGTGTGGGCATGTTTTGGCTCTTGACAACGGTAATTATGCAATTATGCCTAATAATCGCATTCTGTGGAATGTGCCTAGTTTTACTACTTCATCACATTGGCCTGATTATAAGGTACAAACTTCTAGGTGGAATGTGGAAAACAAAAGCTGGATAACAGAGGACTCTGATAATATGTTTTATCAAGTGGAGGATAAATGAGTAAAGAAAAATTAACGTTTGTAGTGACTACATTAGTTACTTCAACTTTATGTATTGTTGTATTGAGTATGGTTATGACTCTTATGACTGGTCTATTTGATGAAAAAGTAGACAATAATGAAATATTCAAATTAATTGGCCCTGCATTTCAAACCATCGTCGGGGGATTTATTGGTCTTTTGGCTGGTGTTAAGTTAAAAGCTAATGATGAAGACAAAAACTGCAACTGCAAATAATTGTATTAACAATACAACAGCTGGATGCTGTTTATTAAATCACTGTAAATGCTATGACAACAAAGACTATATTAGTATGGAAGTATTTGATAATAGCCCTAGTGGCATTCTTGCTAGGTACATTCTTTCCGAACCCGATAGCAAAGAAGAAGACGGAGAACGCCATTATCGCCTGGGCTAAAAGCCTAGGGTTTGGACCTCCAAGGTTTGAATATCACAATAATGAAGAGTTTGTCATATCTCTTAAAAAATGCATAGCCTACCTGAACTTTGATATCCCTGCAAAAAACCACATAAATACTGAATTAATAATAGCCCAAGCAATCGTTGAGTCTAATTATGGAACATCACGTTTTGCAATAGAAGGAAATAATCTTTTTGGCATAAGAGTATGGTCAACGGAAGGGATGTTACCATATAAACAGCCTGATCATATAAATTGGCGTGTAAGAGTCTTTAAAACTAAGTGCGAATCTGTTAAATATTACATTGAAATTCTAAATACAAAACAAGTGTATGCGGAATTTAGAAAAGCTAGGGACATGTCATTCAATAAAGACCCTATTAGAATGGCAAAAGCATTAGATAGTTTTTCTACAAACAAAGAATATGAAAAACACGTAATAGAGGTTATTAATAAATTAAGAAATGTTACTAAGTGAAAATTTTACATTGGATGAATTAACTAAATCACAAGAAGCTATTCGTCTTGGAATTAAAAATGAACCAAGTGATGAACATGTGACTAATTTAATTTTACTTTGTAAAAATATATTACAACCAATTAGAAATCATTTTAAAATGCCAGTCTCTATATCTTCCGGCTACCGATCAGCAGCTTTATGCGAGGCGATAGGATCGAGCAGCAAGAGTCAACACACGAAGGGGCAAGCAGCAGATTTTGAAATATTTGGTGTACATAATAAAGAATTAGCCGATTGGTGTGTTAAAAATCTTGATTACGATCAATGTATATTAGAATTTTGGAACCCTGACGACCCTAACTCAGGATGGGTTCATTGCAGCTATAATGATGAAGATGGTAATAGAAAACAATATTTAAGAGCTAGTAAATTTTTAGGAAGAATTGTATATTCTCCAATGGAATGAAAAATTTAGTCATTGAATCATTAATTGTTCATGGTATTTGTCCAAGTTGTAAAGAACTTACAGCGTTAGTATCCGTATTAGATAATATTTATAAATGCACAAGTTGTGGAGAAGAATTAAAACAACATGTTAATGGAGTTATTAAATATTTACCTATTAATAAAAAACCAGAAGATTTAATTTATGGCGAGAAAGATAAGTAACGGTTCGGGTGCTTTTATAAAACAAACCAACAAAAAAAGACCGGGACGACACGCTAAAAAACCTAATAAACGTAATACGCGAAAAGCATACAGAGGTCAGGGTAAAAAACAATAACTTGACACTTGACTAAGTTAATATAATATCCTATATATAAAACATAACAAATAGAAAGGTTAAAATGACTGACTTTAGTAAATATAAAAATGTAACTGTCGATAATGACACTTACGCAAAACTTACTAAACTTCAAACTAAAATGGTTAATGACGATTTAAAATTAAGTCGTAGCCAAATAGTTAAAATGTTAGTAAACGAGAAAGTGAGAAAGTTAAATGGAAGCTTTAGCAAGTAGATATACAACTTATAAAGACTCTACAGACTATTCGCCAGAAAAAAGACTTTGGCGTGCGGTTATTTGTCAGGCTCTTTATGATGCTTTATCGGATGTTGAAAACAAAGCAACACCTTATAGGGTAAAAGAGAAAGCTCAAAATTGGTTTATATACAATAGTGGTAATTTTAAAAGAGCATGCGATTTTGCAGGTTTTGATTCTGATTACATAAATAAAAAAGTATGTGAATTAATTAAATTAAAAAAATTAAAAAAATCAGGCATTATTTGGAATGCTAAAAACGAAGAGGTAATATATGCGAGGTAGTATAATATGTCCTAAGTGTCATGGTAATGGATTTGTATATTCATTTAATCATGATGATAGAAAGAAAGAAGCAATAGACTGTGATTACTGTAATAATCAAGGTGAGGTTGATATCACAGAAGATGTAATAAAAGACCTTGAAGAAACGAAAGGAGTAAACTAATGACTTTAACTAGTTATAAAAAAGCAATTGCTAAATTATTAAAAGCATATCATAAAAAATGGGATGCTTTTGGTAAAGCAAAAAAAGGTAAACGTCGTGTTAAAAGATAGAGGACCTAATGATCTAGAATGGATTATTGAAAGACTTAAAAAAGAAAATTATAAATTATCAATGGAAATTGAAATGTTAAAAGAAGACGTTGAATTTCTACGTGAACAATTAAAAGAAAGAGCCTTTGAAGGAAGAAATGACTGGTAAAAAAACATTAAAAAACGATCAAACTAGGTTAAAAATACTTTACGATGAAATGCTTGATCGTATGTTAGATACCGTTGTTAAATATGATGATGCTCAGATTGTGGCCTCTACAATGGTTGCGCTATCGTTTAGACTCTATAAAACCATATTGAGTGAAAATGAATTTAAGGACATGTTAAAAACCGTTGTTAAAAACGCTAAGAAAATAGAGCCTTTTATGGTTAGGAGACTACATTAATGAGTTTTATCA
>Ga0209087_1001252_pt1 | contig 15054 bp, 21 predicted proteins | sample S_130805_EF_Meta_FD_187321 | JGI IMG/M metagenome (GOLD analysis project Ga0209087, IMG submission 187321) | Freshwater microbial communities from Lake Simoncouche, Canada to study carbon cycling - S_130805_EF_MetaG (SPAdes) (version 2) | ecosystem: Environmental > Aquatic > Freshwater > Lake ... | reverse complement strand
GGATTTGAGGGAAATACCTTTCATTGTTGACCTTGACGGGGACGCTTTGAAAGTGTTTCAAACCGTGTGGGGGAAGCTCAAGCAAGGGTCCAACAAAGTGAGCTGTATTCACATCAAAGACGGAAACCAATTACCTGAAATTGGGTGGTCAATGACTGAGAGGGTTAATCGGCGTTATGGAAAAGAATTTATAATTCCCTGGGGTGAAGCTCCCGTTCGTGAAAAGTATGAGCAGATTCACATCAACATCACACCAGAAGAAGCTCGAGAAATTTTCTCTCAACTACATGTTCGATTCTTTGTGAAAGCCACCAGCATTGAGCCCACTGTTTATCACAATTTGTTCAATGGATTAGACTATGGCCCCCGACGATTTACAAAGCAGGAACAGGCTATAATGACAGAGTATCTGGAGACCAAATGAGCGCCACTGTACAAAAAGAAATTGAAACCTTTTTAACTAAGAAATAAACTTGTGTAAACTGTTCGGTAAACCCTACCTTCTGGTTCGGTTTACCCCCTTGTCAGAACCAGGGTTCTGTGGTATTATTAAAGAGTACAAAAACAACTAAAAAACTATGAAAAACAAACTTTATTTTTACAGCTTTGCTGCCAACTACGAGGATCAAATTGCACTGGGTCGCACCCCAATGTTAAAGATTGGTGAGACTACCCAGGATACTGCAGAGGAGCGAATTAAGCAACAAATGGGTACTGCCACTGCGCAAAAACCCACAATTTATGGTGAGTTTCAGGTTTCATTCACTGATAAACAGTTTCACACTTTTCTACGCGCTCGTGGTTACAGTCAAACCGATGGAGCTGGTACTGAGTGGTTTGAAATTACAGCGTCTGATGCTGAACAACTGGTGTACGAATACGCCGCCCTTGTTGAGGGGGTAGCCACCCCAATTCGCCAGGAGTTAGTCTCACGACCCTACCAACTTGCATTTGTGGAGAAGTTTCTCACCACAACTGGTGATTTCTGTTTGTTCGCCAAGTGTCGTTCTGGCAAGTCTGCGATGACTTTGTTGGCTGCTACTGAGGCTGATTACAAATCAGTGGTGGTAGTTAGTTACCGTACTTCAGCGAGTAACAGTTGGTTGAAAGATGCTGTTACCTTCACTGTGTTTCACGAGTGGGATGTTATCAACCTGAGTGAGTCTGGTTGGGTTGATAGGGTTAAGGTTTCGCAAGTTGCTGGGCGGCGCCAACTGCTGGTGAGCACAGTTCAACGCCAAAGCGAGAAGCTGGGTTACAGCAAAGAGCTGAAGAAGTTGTATCCCGAGGGTGTGGATTTGTTGGCGCTCGATGAGTGCCACATTGGAGGCGAATCTGACGAGTTCAACCGCTTGAAGAACGCTTTCAGCTACAAGCGCCTGCTTGAGATTAGCGGCACAGCTTACAAAACCATCTGGAAGTACCCTCGCGAAAATGTGTTCGTGTGGGGTTATGTTGAGGAGCAGCAGGCAAAACGTCAGGGTGCAGAGTGGGCTCAGAAAATGCCCAAGATGCAACTTGTATTTGCAACTTATGATGCTCAGAGTAAAGATGCTGTGTATGGAGATGATCCTGATGCTCTGAAGAATGTGTTTACTGTTGTTGATGGAGAATGGAAAGATCCTGGTTCAATGCAAGCTTTTCTTCAAAAGTTTTTCGCTCACACAACAGTTCACAAGCGTCAGAAAATGCTTCACGACTCTCGACACATTGTGATGTCGTTACCAAAAGTAGATGCTTGTTACCTGTTTGCAAAAACTTTGAGGGAGTTTGGTTCTCCTTTTGTTCCCCTGGTAATCACTGGGGATTCTGGTAATAATCAAGCAGAGATATTGAATCATGTGCAATCGAATGGAGCTACGATTTGTCTCACTGTGTGGGCGAATGTTGTTGGTGTAACTGTTCCTCAGTGGGATACAGTTATTCAGGGTACAGAGTACCAGAGTGCTGAGTTTTGGGTGCAGTTTGCTTTCAGGGGTGGTTCTACTGAGCGTAAATCTTGGAAAGTAATTGATTTTGTGCCTGAGAGAACGATTCATTCAATTGTGGAAATGGGTTCAGTAACTGCGACTGTGGGCGATGAAGAAAGCGAGGGAAATGTGTTGAAAACTTTCCTTGAGTTTGCAGATGTATTTGAATTCAACAATGGAACCCGAGAACTTTCTTATGAAGGGTATCTTGGAGTTTGGGAATGTTGCAACGGCCTCTGCAAAGGCTATTACAAATGCCGCTGTGAGTTCTACTCGTGTGGGTACTGATTGGGAGGCGATGATGTGGGCTTTCTCTGATCTTAAAAAAATTGAGAACAAAGAACAGGTGCAGTTGGTTCTCAATGAGAATGGCACAAACAGAGAGGGGAATGTGCAACTAACCAGAACACCTGGGGAAGTTGATCAGGAAGCAAAAGCCAAACGAGAAACACTTTTGAGAATCAAGGGTGCTGTTGAACGAATTGATGATGTTGTGGTTCATGGGTTACTCTTTGATCAGCATCTTTCTACTCTTCCAAAGTTACTCAGTTATGATCAATTTGAGATTCTCACTGCTTGTCACCCTGATTTGTTTCAAGCAGCAATTGATTCTGGGTGGGTGAATGAGAGAGTTGTAAGTAACTCTGTTTCGCAGGTTCATATGATTTTGGATGCTAAACTTTCTACTGTACTCAACTGACTTTACAAACAACTATGAAAACCTACACTATACCCGAGAGGGCAACAGTTATTTACAATACCGTTCTGGATGTATTTAACTGGAATCAATCCAGTGATTGTGTTACTCCTTGGGAATTAGTTCAGTCACAGTTTCAAGGAATTCCTACAACTGGGAAACTTTGTATTCCAGGAGCAGGAATTGGAACCTATGTTAATGCTGCTCTCCAGGCAGGTTTCCTACCTGAAAACATAACTGCTGTGGAAATTGATCCAATGTACTATGAACTTGGGTCAGGAATGTTCAAACGTTTTGGTGTAAATTATGTACAAGCTGATTTTTTAACTTGGGAACCTGAAATGAAGTTTGATGTTGTAATTGGTAACCCACCGTATCACAAGAGTAAATACTCTGATTTTTATGTTTGTTTCATGCAACGTGCGGCCAAGGTTCTCAAAGATGGGGGATTCTTTTCCATGCTCGCACCTGCAAAAGGTGCTCAGCCAATGTCACGAGCTCAAAAACCTTTAATGTTACTTGGTTGGAGTCATGTTGAGTTTGGTCTCGAGTCAATGTTTCCCAACATTGGTACAGTGATTGCCAACTATGTGGGTACCAAAGGTAAAAAGTCTGAGTCGGTAACTGTTAAACTTCAGGGTGAGCAGTTTGATGTTCCCAGAGGTACTGTGTTTCCTCTTGATTCATATGATCGTTTGGCTTACTCAGTGATTGCCAAAATCTTTGGTTTTGAGAACAAAATGCCATTTTCTCGTCAGAAGACTGAGCCCAAAGGTAAGTATTTGTATGTTAGTCGCTTGATTGGAACTTGGCACCCTGACAAATCTAAGGGAGGACCTTACGCCCTCAAGACTTTTAAAAATGAGGCCCCAGAGCAAAATGATGGTGGTTTTTTAGTGTTCAACAGTGACGCAGATGTAGAACATGCAGCTTGGGTAATCTCTCGCAGTTTGGTGATGAGGTTTGCAGTCAATCGGTGTGGGAAAGCAGCATTCATTGCACCAATGTTTTGGAGTTTGATGCCTGACCTGCTCACTTGTAAAAGTGATGAGGAAATGTTTGTAAAGTTGGAGTTTACTCCAGAGGAAGTTAACTACATTAAAACATGGGAAGAGTCCACCTACTGAAATGAGCACAACTGTACAAACTGAGATTGACAAACAAAAGAAACGTGGAACCAAACGAGTAAAACAAACAGGCGAAGTATTCACTCCAATGGATCTCTGCATGCAAATGGTAAGAGAGATTCCTGTTGAGAAACTTGAGGATCCCGATGCAACATTTCTTGACAACTCTTGCGGTGATGGTAACTTTCTGGTTACCTTACTTGAGGTACTCTCAGAGTATCACGATGCCGAACATGTTCTCAACAACATGATTTATGGAGTAGATCTCATGCCTGACAATATATCAGAGGCCAAGAGACGCTTGAAATTAACACAAGATATGCCTGGTTGGAATCACATTGTGTGCGCTGATGGGTTGAGTTACGATTACAACTTTGAACCACAATCACAGAGTTCGATGGTTGAGGAGTTTTAGACAGTTCTTTCCACATTGTGATTTGTTGGTTTTTTAGGTGGGAGGGAGGACAGAACACCCCTGAACTCCCCCAAACAGGAAAAAACACTAAATAACACCCTGAGAACCCCTGTTGTCACTGGGTTCCCTGACTGGAACAAATGTACTACCCCCCAGTGTTGCCCCTCCACCCCCCAAACACCTTGTTCGGTTAACCACACTTTTTTGGGGGGTTTACCCCCTTGTTAAAACCAAGGTTCTGTGTTATTCTTAAAGAGTACAAAAACAACCCAACGAAAACAAAATGCAACTTTCTTCTCTGTCCAAGCTCAACAATGAACCAACAATGGTTTGTGACTTTTTTCCAATCGAAGATTCAACTCAGTTTATGTACAAAGTCCTCAAGTTTCAAGGTGTTGACACAATGTCAACCAATGTTATTTCGATGGACGACTTCAAAGCTGAACTCAACGAGAGGATTAAGTTAGGTTACACTGTGACTGGGTTTAACTTAGAACCAGTGTCAAGTAAAGTTATTCAGTTAGTGTACTGAATCTACAAACAATTATTCAATCAAACAACAAAATGAACACTCAAACAGAACAAATTCGAAGGACAATTATTCAAGCAGTGGAGTCGATGGACTTAAGATTAATGCAGCGTATTGTTTATGAGGTACGATGTGAGGAAATGGGAATACATAGTGACGGTTGGAAACTTTATCCTGAAGGTGACGAATGATGACAGGTGATAACTATTTTGAAAACTTTGACAGTCACTTGGAGGAAGTTGCTGACTGTGACGACACTGAGATGGGAACATTTATGAGTGACTTTCTCATTCAAACTCTGAACACTCAGTTGCTCGATGGTGCGATTCGTGTGAGTGACGAAGACTTTTTGCCCCCAAGTCGGAGGAACAACTTTTTACTTTCTGACGACGGAAAGTGTTTTTCTGGGTGGGTAGTCACAGGGTTGGGTGAGACCTATGAATTTGATTTGTTCGAAAATTTAGACAAGTGGTCACTGAAGATAAAATGTGAGGCTGTGAAATGATTGGGTTGATTTTGGGAGGGTTAATCACATTTGGTCAGATGCAAAATGTGAGTGGGATTGGTCGAGTTCCATCTCGAATCGTGACACAATGTTTAATAAATGTGGGTGTCGAGGAGGTTGATTGGCTGCAAGATCAGAAGTGGGAAGATTTCCAAGACTGTGTATGGGGCCTGAGAAATAACAAGAAGCAACGAGGTCATTGGTAGTGACTGAGGACGAATTTGTTCTGCTTCGAAGTGTTACTTTACCAGACGAAATGCAGGCCAAACTGTGGCCATTTTTCAATGCTTACAGGCCGCACGATGAGGTTGAAACTTGGAAAGATCTCAGGGAAAATGGTCTTGAGCCAGTGAAGTCTGAGAGTGTGGTTGCAGAGTTGGAAAGGGTTGTGGGTGCAAATCAGTGGCGGAGTTGGATGACACTTTCTCAGGAAAGTTTGAATTAAAAATCGTAAGGAGACCCCCAACCCCGAAAAGTTTTGGGGTGGAGGGGTGGGGTTTACTTTATTTGTGATTAGTTATACTTAATCAGTTGAACAAAATTTAAATGTTAGAGGTTGAAGTAAGTTCACCAAGTTATGGTGAAAAAGCTTTAAAAGATATAACAAAGGTTGTTGAAAGTCTGCAACTGCTTCTTAGTCACATTCCTGGAGGTAATACTGTACCTAATGCTATTCAATCAGTCAAAACACTGCAGGGAAAAATTCGTACTCTTGATGACCAAAACTGTGCTCTGATGAAAGCACTGGGGTGTGATAATTATCACAATGCAGTTCTCAGAGCCAATAAGTTAATGAAAAAGGAGTTAGAATGAACCGAGAAGAATGGTTGCGTTATTATGACGAGAAAATTGAACTTTTAGGATTCATTGGTGCAAACTCAGTTCCAAAGGCAAAAGCAAAGTTAGGTCGAGAGAGAGCTGAGTTCTTGAAGACAAAAAGTCAGCTGCAAAAAGTTGTGAATGCACTTGAAACTGACAACTGGAGTAATGCTGTGCTCAAGGCAGAGTCACTTTTGAATAAGATTAAAAAAGATGGACTACCTGTTTGGATAAGAACAATCAGTCCTCATTGGCCTGGGAAGGTGTCACCAAGTTCTTACAGGCGTTGGTTACATTTTTGTCAAGAACAGTTTCTCATTGGGTTGGGTCAACTCCAAAGTGATGTTGAAGTCGGTCTTGATGTAGATTTTGAAGGTCAACTTGAGGCGATGAAAAATGTTTATTTGTCTGAGTTACCTGGTGAGTTTATTGAGGCGGTAAGTAGCTACATCTTGTTGGAGAATGAAGAGGAGGAGGAAGACTGAGTTTTTAAAAGACCCAGGGGGGTGAAAACTTTTCGGGTAGGGGGGGGGTTTTCAAAAGTGGCAGAAAATGTGACAAGTGAGCTGAAAACCCTGACTGTGACAGAGGTGAAAATACTGGGGAGGGAGGATTTACCCACTTTTCGACCACCCACCCCGAAAACTTTTCCCACCTCGGGGTCCAAGGTCTTTTGGTTTCACACACGATAGATAACAAAATAAAGAGAACTTTTCAAGAAAAATCCTCGCAATTTTAGCACTTCCCACCCTCAAAAGACAGGCAACGGAGAACAGTTTACAACATCGAGCGCCCCCCTACAATAAATAACACAGAGATAAACAATGCTCGACTCGAAAAATCTATCGAAGTTGGCCGCGACTGGCACAACAAAAGACCTGTTACTTGCACACGAGAGAGGTGAAGTTGTGTTTACGTCACTGACAAAAGGGGGTCTCAACAAAGGTGATTTACTTTTCACTTCAGGTTTCAACAGTCGGCTACGCAATAATGTAGAGGAGCACAACAACTAACTACCGTAACGACATATTTTGTGCTCAAGGACAAAACAATGGGTAGGTTCGGGAAACCGAACTAAACTGGGGGGTTTACCCCCTTGTTTTTCCAGGGGTTTTGTGCTTTACTTAAAGGGTGGAGGAACGGCCTCGGCCCTCGGGGCCAGACCCCAAACCCAAACCCCAAGGTTCGGTAAACCGAACCAAAAGGTTCGGTTCTCCCCCTTGTGAAACCCCTGGTTTTGTGGTTTACTTAAAGGGTGGAGAGAGGGCCAAGGTCCAACCCCCACAAAATGTTCACTATCTTCAAACAAACAAAAACAAAATGACAAACTCAATCTCAACTCTCGCCGCCACTGGCACCAAACTTGACCTTGTTGTTGCTGACATTCAAGGACAAATCAAATTCACAAAATTGGCTCCCGCCAAGGCCAAACGTTCCCAACTCGTCTTTACTAGCGGTTACCGCTCAACTGGTTACCGTGCGGCCGGAGTAAAGATTCGAGGTGGCAACGGTAACAACTGTGGGAGCAAGGTGGGCTGAGGGCCGGTTAACCGCACCTTTTAGGGGGGTTTACCCCCCTTGCGAAACCAAGGGTTTCGTGGTAATATTAAAGAGTACAAAAACAACCAAAAACCAAAATGAAAAACAAAACAACTGAAATCAACAAAAATGTTTACTACGTCGGCGACTTGTGCTACGTAATGACCAACGAGTGGGAGGAAATTTGCGACAATATCAACGGTGCTGACGAAGACGAGATTACATTCTCTCTTGAAGACGGTCGAGATTACATTCTAATGAACACCGCATTTGGTGACGGTACCTACAACGACCTCAATGGTCAACCTTACAGTGTTGACTCAGGTACAATCGGTGCAATACTTGTAAATAACATTACTGACACTGAGGCACTCAATCAAGCACTGAGTAATGGTCTTGGCCACCTTTATCAGTCCGACGAAGAGTTAGATCACTACAACTGTAGCTACTTTGAGGGAACGATTTACATTGGTAAGATTACAATTGATACAGGTTCTGACGGTTACGACGATGAAGAAGAACTCACTGAGGAAGAGATTTTAGCAATAGTAGCTTAGTTTCACCAACCAAACAACAATCAAAACAATGTTATCACAAAAATCAATTCAAGCTCTCGCTGACTCAATCATTGACAGTGTGTGTCAGAAAGTTTCACAGTCACCAGAATTCTTTGACTTCCTCGTTGACAATTTGCAAGGCTCAGTTGATGAGGTTCTTGAAGAGGAAGGGGTCACACTTGACCCAGAACTGTCACTCGAAATCAGTGTATTCATCGCTGAGAGAATAACACTGAGGGCCATCAACTAATCACCGTAAGGTTATAACTTGGTCCAATGGTACAAATGAACTCATGGTGACAGACCTGAGAAGGTTCGGTAAACCGCACCTTTTTGGGGGGTTTACCCCCTTGTGGTTTTGGTGGTTTTGTGCCATACTACTAGTATGAAAAAAGAAACCACCTTGACCACAAAAACCCAAACCGCCACCCTGAACTTCTACAACTGTTCCTCAGTTGCAGTTGTTGACTGGTTAGGACCTGTAGCTGAGGCTAACGAAGACGACTTCGATTACATCGAAGGTTACGAAGCTGTATTACACCCAGGTTCGGAGTTCGAAGTTGAAGTGGATGGAGTTACGACAACTTGTATTGTTCCTTCAACAACAACTGATGAAGAAACTTTACAACTCCTGACTGAACCTTCTGAGGACTGTTCAGGTCAGGAAAATATACTTCGCTACTCTTCTTTTGAAGTGGTTCTCAACGAAGGTGAAAAGTTTAACTCTGACTTAATTGGTTGGAAAAAAGTTATTCTTGGAGACCTCGAACTTGGTCTTGTTCCTGTTAGTTATGATGGTGACACTGACAGACTGGAGTTTACAGAAAGTGACACAAAAGGTACAGAGTATTCCAACTGGGTTGACGGAAACTTTGTTTACCTTTCCTCCTTCGAAGAACTTGTAGAGGTTGCTGGCTAACATTTAACCAAAGGTTCGGTAAACCGAACGAAACTGGGGGGTTTACCCCCTTGTGGAACCAAGGGTTCTGTGCTATTCTATAAAGGTGGGAGACCACCCAAGGTCCTCCACAAAATGTTCACTAACTTCAAACACAAAATGACAAACCAAACCAAACCCAGATTCTACACCTCAACTGCAACTTTCAGTGTGGTTACCTCCAAAGGTAAGAGGTTAAACTATGCAAAGGGGGAAACAATCACCCCTGCACAATACTTAAAGCTCCCAACAACGAGTGCTCAAGGTAAGTTTGTAGCCAACACAGATTCGGACTACGATGTTAACAAGGAATACACAGAGGCTGAACTCGACCTCATTGTTTCCCTGTACTTAGCCAACTTTACGAAGAATGGTTGGTTGAACTCTGAGTCCGAGGTTGTTGCTCAGTTCTCGAAAGTATTCCCTCGTCGTCTACCTTCCTCAGTCAAACTTTCCTTTGCAACTTGTAAAGAGTTGGATGAGAACTACGAAGGTAAGGGTTGCATTGGATCAAATCGTGGTCTGGGTATTCGACTCTTTGCAAACGACCCTGTAAGATTCAGAACTGCAAACCCTGGCTAAGTTACACTTAGGGGGGATTCCCCCCCCAGTAAAAATACTCTCATCAATCAACTTCTCCAACTTTTATGAAACCACTTTTCTTCTGTCTCGCTTCAACTTCAATCGCAACGGTTGCATCTTTCGTTGCTGGTTTATATTTTGCAACCCCATCTTTCAAGGCCTTTGACAATGGGCTCATGACGAATGTGCCCTCGATTGGTTACTCTCGTGTGGAAACTGTAAACATGTGCCTCCAAGATGCCAAGGTGAAAGTATATCAAGATCTCATTACTGACTCACAGTTCGAAACATTTAACACCTGCCTTCAGGATAACACCTAGGTTACGCACGCGGCGAGTGACCGCCGCGAGTTAAAATGCTGGGTGTTGTTTACCTAGAGCCTTGGTGGTAGTTAAGTTTTTGTTTTGTTTTCTTGGTTACCACGCGAACGCTACCTCGGGTCACTCCGAGGTTTTTTTGTGTCAACTTTGCGAGCAAAGTATAACTTGAGTATTCTCGGCGATTCTACTGGGGGAGTAGGAAGGAAAACCCCTGAACCCACCCCGAACAGGAAAAAACACTAAATGACATCCCCACACCCCCTGCTACGACTGGGGTACCAGACAGTACATACGTACCGTAACCCTGACACCCCACACCCCACCCACACTACCCCCACCCACACTACCCCCCCCCCACAGGGGGGAGTGCGGATTACCGACCCGCCCCACTGTTTTCTCAATAACAATCAACACACACATTGTGTCAGATAATTACACATAGAACACATGTACTATACAACAACATCAACACACAGATGATGACACCAACCAACACACATTGATTGACACACACCGAACACACACACATTGATTCACATAGAACATTTGTACTATGCACAACACACACACAACATCCTCAACATAAATATCCACACACAAGTTTATTAAAAAACTTTTGAAATGTTTTTGATAAAACAATCATCAATAAAAAAATGTGTACACTACTGTGTTGATTTAAATATACAAACAAACACACACACAAAATGTAATTGTGTTGTGTTCAAAACTTTATCGACCCCCCCACCCCCCTTCACGAGAGTGGGGCCCCACTACGAGGGTGACGAGATTTACGAGAGTGGCGGGGTTTGAGGCGGACTACAGGGCCAGTATGCAGGTGAAAATCCACCCCACCCACCAATTTTTTTTTTTGGGTCCCCTCGAAAAGTTAAAAAAACTTCTGAAAACTTTTCGGAACAAATTGCAAATCACAAAATTATTTTCTGAGAAAAATTGAAAAGTAACTGTTAAGGAAAGGTTAAGACAGAGGGGGGATTTACACTTCGCACACCCACCCTATACTAAACAAAACCCTCCGTACAATGAGCAAGCACTCTGCCAAACTCGATGAGTTCTATGCCACCTCCCCTGAGACTGCCCAGTGGTTGGTTGCAGAACTTGTCACTCGGTACAACCTCGCTGGACGCACCGCACTCGAACCTTGTGCTGGGGGGTTCGTATTTCCTGATGCATGCCCAGAGTTGAACTGGTCAACGAACGACTTAAACCAGTGGGGTTCTCGACAACCTGACACAGTGCAAGACTTTCTCGAATCGGAGTTTCCCAGTTATGACTACATCATAACCAATCCCCCTTTCGGTCCCAATAACAAACTTGCTTTTGCATTCTTAGAAAAGTCAACGCAACTTGCAGATGTAGTTGCAATGATTGTTCCTTCAAGCATGGCTACTCTCAATGCAAGACTCCACAAAGTCATCCCACTGGACTTCAAACTCGTTTTCTCAGAACGCTGCCCTTCTCAATGGTTCGAACTCCCAGATGGTTCCCATCGCCCTGTCCGCACTCACGGAGTAATTTGGGAAAGGGTTCCTGGCTATAGCCGACCCACTCCTAAAAAGGAACCACCAGATACTCGGACAGCTTACATTGATTTTTGTGATGACGGGCCATTCGCCATTCGCATTTATGGAGATGGGGTTGGGGACATACAACCTTGGGATGAAAGTTGTTCAGGCACCTGGGCTCGATTCCGATGTCTCCCTGGTAAAAAGTGTGTGGCCATTAAACTTCTTATGAGTTTCCCCTGGCGATCCTTTTATGGAAACACTGGGAATGGACGAGCACCTTGGGATGACTCCCCTGGAGTTACTCCCTCAATCTCCACTTCAAAACTTCTTCACTTTGTAAACACCCTCGCAGTGCTGGAAGGCCGCCTACCTCCCCTCCCTGACATTGACTATGGGACTTTCCTCACAAACCTCGAAACAAAACTACTCGAGGGGCTTACCAACCCTCGGGGCCGGCTATAATAAAATGAACAAACCCCTCGGTATGACCCCCTCTACAATTGGTGTGAGCCTCACTGATCAGGTCCAGGACGACTACCTGGCTTACTCAATGTCTGTCATTGTCGGTCGAGCAATCCCTTCACTCACAGACGGACTCAAACCTGCGGCTCGACGCATCCTCGCTGCCATGAAGTCACTCGGATTACGACCTGACGGGCGCTACATGAAGTCGGCTCGAGTCGAAGGGGAAGTCATGGGAAAGTACCACCCCCACGGTTCTGCCTATGGCACCATCGTCACATTGGCTGCTCCTTGGAACAACCTCCTCCCCTACATCGACGGCCAGGGCAACTTTGGTGACTCCACATGCTCAGCAGCGGCTTCCAGATACACAGAATGCAAACTGTCTTCGTTTGCCTGGGACACACTGTTAGATGACAGTGACATCTGGAAAACTATGGACAACTACGACGGTTCGCTCCAAGAACCGGTGGAACTGAATGTCAAGATCCCCGCAATCCTCCTCAACACACAAGAAGGTATCGGTGTGGGTTATGCCTGCAAGTTACCCTCACACAATCTCTCTGAGATTTGCGACTCTTTACTAAACGGACACCCTCTCAACCCAGACTTTGCCACAGGTTGTGACATCGTCAGTGATACCGGTCTCGCACAGTACCGACTAACTGGTTCTGGGCCAATCCGTTGCCGCGCCAAAGTAACCACAGGAACTATCGAGAAAACAGGCAGGGCCAAGGAACGAACTACCCTCACCTTCACTAACCTGCCACCCCAAACCAATCCCGAAAAAATCGGCCAACAAATTAAAGACGCACTCGACAAGGGCCAACTAACAAACATTACCGAAGTCACTGACGAAAGTGATCGCTCAGGGGATCGTCTCACTGTGGTTACAAAACCTGGCGCTGACGCCAAACTCATCCAACGCCAACTCTACCAATACACTGACCTTGACACCAAGTATTCAGCAAAGATGTTGGTCATTGACAATCTGAAACCTTGCGAGTTATCCACAGCAGAAGTTATCTCTCGTTGGAAAACTTGGAGACTGTCTGTGTTAGAAAGAAAGTTCAGAGCAGAGAGAGACTCGAAAGAATCTCGCCTCGAAATCGTCTCCGGATTAATCAAAGCCATTGACAAACTAGATTTAGTAATCAAAGTTATTCGCGCCTCTGCTTCTCCAAAGGAAGCACTCATTGAACTTGTCTCAAACCGAGCACTCAAATTCACTGGTGAACAGGCTCGTGCGATCCTTGAGATGAAGCTTCGCTCTCTCACTAACTTGGACTCAGAAGAACTAACTGCGGAGTCAGCTGAGTTGGTTTCTCGATTGGAGGCACTCAAAGTACTGATCGAGAGTGAACCAGCTCGCTCCAAGTACATGCTCACTGAGATTAAAGAAATTTCGAAGAAATTCGGCGAACCCCGCAGGAGTCAACTCATTGACATTCCCGAAGGTTCCACAAAGCAAAGCGAGCCAGGCCAACCTCGCACTCCCAGTGTGCCAAAGCCACGATACATTAAAGTCGATACAGAAAAGGGTATATTGGCAAAGGCACCGGGTCCCCGTGGTGCTCTCGTTCTTCAATCTTCTGACAAACTTATCACCCTCACTGCCGACGGTACCCTGAAAAAACTACCAAGTAACTATACAGGAACCCTCAGCACTTCCTATTCAAAAGTACTCCTAGCAAAACCCGAGTCAGATGTAACCACTCGGAAGTACCTACTAGTGTTTACCTATGGGGACTCACTGAAAGCTATGGTTATTTCCGGAGAGCACCTTGCCAAGGTCACCTCAAAGGGAAAGGCAATCCTTCCAGAAGGAACTACCATTCTTCACTTCAGTGAGAAGCCTTACGTAGTAAACTTCGTGTCACCCCGTAAGAAGCCAATTACCCTTGACCTAACCTTCAAGCTCGGTAAACCCGGAGGGTTGGGATTAAAGGTCGGAGCCCTCGCAGATGTTCAACTTGAGGGAGCGGGGTAAAAAGATGTTAGACTCCTTTACGTCAGCGTCAAAAACGCTATACTAGAGGGCCAGGGAGCATACCATGCTAGAACTTTTCTATCCTGTTTCAAGACTCTTCGCTGACCCTCGACTTTTCTATGCGATAGCGAACTACCTTGAGGGACCAGACGGTGACACTCTGAAGGAAGCTTTCTATGACATGATGGAGCATGGGTTGAACGACTACGAAGACCTTGAGGATATGGAGTTTACAGCCTCAGAAGTTCGGTTTGCAATCGAACTGGAAGATAAATCAGTTACTTTAACTTTTGACACAGGGCTTCAGTCAGTTCTCAAACCTCTCAACGATGAGATGCACAGTGAGATTACAAACGATCACGAAATGGCAGCAACTTCTGCCATTTACGACCGCATTGTAACAGCTATAGTAGATGCGAACCCTGACTTTAAAAATAACATCGCACTCTGCTCTCCCCCTACCCCAGGAAACAGCTACCTTCGCTCCTCGGATGGGGAGAGGTTCGAAGGTTCCTTTCACTTACTCACTGACCCTGAATTAAGATATCTTTTCAATGTAGACATCATAGATGTTAACGAAAACATACTCAGAGCAACCTACAAACAGATCTACTAATGCCTGCTGACAACCTGATTTACGCAACCAACAGTATGCGGTCCAGTGTTTCTTCTCTAAAAAAGAAACTCTCAAACTTAAAAATTCAGTTTGAGGTGTTTGATGCTGAGATTGCTAGACTTGAGGACAAGTTTGACAAAGTCCTAACTGAATCCGAAATCTACAAGACCAAACTTGAACGAGAAGTTTCCCGAGAAGTTCGAAGACTTGAGAAAGAACTTGAGGCACTAAGAAAAACAGGAGAGTTCAAAGAACCTACTCAAAAAACGTCAAGCACTGAGTTAAGTGTTTCATCTACAATCGCAATCATTGAGAGTACGCTTCGTCTTATCTGTGAAGGTGCAGATGACTTCAGACTGATATCAGAAGCTTTCTTGTTTCCTGCTGTAATCGAAAGAGTAGTCAAAGGGACAGAGGAAGCGTATCTTCTAGACGAGGTTCCAGCATCAGCCCACATAGTGGT
>Ga0209087_1001251_pt1 | contig 15070 bp, 14 predicted proteins | sample S_130805_EF_Meta_FD_187321 | JGI IMG/M metagenome (GOLD analysis project Ga0209087, IMG submission 187321) | Freshwater microbial communities from Lake Simoncouche, Canada to study carbon cycling - S_130805_EF_MetaG (SPAdes) (version 2) | ecosystem: Environmental > Aquatic > Freshwater > Lake ... | reverse complement strand
TGATCCGAACCCTTCATTTCACCTCAGGACACAGGATAAACACACTTTTTGCGGATGATCCCAAATCACCCAGTGGATTCCTTTACCTTAATCCGTCGCAGGATTCAGGCTTATTTGGAATCCTGTTTACCCAGTGAATTCCGACCGACAATGAGGCGGGCCTGCATGCGGTAGCGGCGTGGCGTGGTTCCGAAGCGTGCGGCGAAGAGTTTGTAGAAGTGAGCCAGATTGGGCAGTCCGCAGTCGTCTGCGATGTCGAGAATTGTGTCATCCGTGCCGGAGAGTCTCGCAGCGGCGTGTTCGAGTCTTGCGGCGTTAACGATCTCCGTAGGGCTGATGCCAAGATGAACGCGGCATGCCCGCGCGACATGATCAGGACTGCGTCCGGCGAGGCGGTAGAAGGACTCGAGGCCCTGCGGGAGATGCTCTATTTTCTTCATTCCCTGACAAGCGGCATCCAGCCAATCGGGAACCATGGGGCGCTGTGTCTCCGAATATGCGGAATGGCGTCTCAGAAATAAAATCTCGAGCAGAAAAAGATCCAACTGCGCCCGCGATCGGACGGCTGAGTTCAAGCGCTGGGACTGTCGCCTGATGGCGAGGAAGTCCTCATACCGAAGAGGAATTTCCCTCGACGATGCGGCGAGTTGCATCGGATCTTTATCTTCGGGGAAGTATCTTTTGAATACCTCCCCCCAGCAGCGTTTGGAGAAAGCCAGATTCGCAATGCGCATCGTCTTTTCAGCTCCAGCACTGAGCGCGTGGATGTCGGTATCCTTTACCAGCACGACCATTCCTTCCCGGAGAGCGCGTTTGCGGTGGTTGATGTGGTGCACTCCCTCGCCCTCCTCGACCCAGAAGATTTCATAAAAATCATGATCGTGAAAATTATTGGGAACCGGAGAGTCGAAAAAGCCACTGGCAAAGTGGTAATGATGCCCGGCGGGCACAAAGCGTTTAAATGGGAGCCGATTCATGGAAAAAAAATGCCGCTATAGCATAATAAAAAACATCCCCAGCGGAAGAATGTTTTTTCCACTCCTGCTTGAATCGGAATCCTTATGAGCACCACATCCACCACAGTCCCGCCACGCCTCAATGCCCAAGAAGTCGCGCAATACAGCAATGACGGATACTTCCTATTCAACCAGCCGGTTCTGCCAGCAGACCGCTTTCAATCCTTGAAGAATTACTTCGAGGGCATCCTCGCCGACCTCCCTGCCGACGAGCGTCCGGAGGCCATGGATGTTCCCCACTTCATGCACCCCGAGTTGCTGAAGTATGCGTTCGATGAAAACATCCTCGCGCTTGTCGAGCCGATCGTCGGCCCCGATATCGCGCTCTTCTCCACCCACTTCATCTGCAAGCCCAAGGGCAATGGAAAACGCGTTCCCTGGCATGAGGATTCCGCCTACTGGAAGGGAATGCTTGAGCCCATGGAAGTCGTGACCGTCTGGCTCGCGATCGATCCCTCCACCAAGGTCAACGGCTGCATGAAGGTCATTCCACGCACGCATGTAGAAGGACAGAAGGGATTCTCCGACTACGATGCCGTCGACACGGCAGCGAGCGTCTTCGGCACCGAAATCAAGAAAGAGCAACGCGACGACGATCGTCAGGTTTACATCGAGCTTCAGGCCAATGAATGCTCACTGCACGATTCCCGGATAATGCACGGCAGCGAACCGAACACCTCGCAGATCCGCCGCTGCGGATGGACGATGCGTTTTGCCAGCACCGCCTGCAAATTCAATGAGGAGAAATTCGCCGGCGCCCATCAGGTCTATCTCGCCAAGGGACGCGACCTTGGCGGCAACCGCTATGCCGATCCGACACGCACTTATCCGGAAGTGATGGCCGCCCGAGGCGCCTCCAGCCGTTACAAGAACTCCCACTAAATACAAATCGGCGTCGCGCAAGACGGTCCGATCCCGTCTGCGCCGCCACATCGCCTCTCAAACTATCAAAACCCTATTCGCCAAAGCCTGCTGGGAAGTCTATGACAAGCCGCTCGGCTGGTTCATTCAACAATGCGTCGCGGCGGGTTGGGACGCTACCGAGATTTACCTGAAAGACCGGCTGGAAAGCCGCGAGGAAATCCTCCGCCTCCACCGCGATTCAGGCCTCAAGCTCATCGCCCAGATTACCTCCACAGGCTCAACCCCTGGGGAACACCTCGCCTCGCTTCGGGAGAATTACCTCCATGCCATCGCCTACGAACCCCTCTTCGTTACGAGCCACACGGGCCGCGACATCTTCTCCTTCGACGAAAATCGACGACTGCTCGAAGGGGCGCTTGAACTTTCCCTGCGCGAAGGCGTGCCCCTGCTCCATGAAACGCATCGCGGCCGCGCCCTCTTCACCGGACCGCTCTGCCGCGCCTATCTGAAAGCTCTCCCCAACCTTCGCCTGACGGCGGATTTCTCCCATCTGCTCTGCGTCCATGAGAGCAACCTCAGCGACCAAGCGGAGACAGTGGATGCCATCATTGCCGCTACGAATCACATCCACGCCCGCGTTGGTTTCAGCGAAGGCCCGCAGTTGAGCAACCCGCAAAATCCGGCTTACTCGGATTGGGTGGACCTGAGCGTCGGATTCTGGACCCGCATCCGCGAACGGATGGCCTCCGGGGGACATGACTTCATGACGGTGACACCCGAGTTCGGCCCGCCGATATACGCTCCCCTCGAAGCTCGCTCAGGCAATCCCGTAGCGGATCCCTGGGAATCGAACCACTGGATGCGCGAGGAGCTTTGCCGCCGTTGGGATAATCACTGAAACTGCAATGCAATCATTCCATGACGAAATCTGGAATAAATCGAAAAGGCCCTTGCTACTCAGCTACTCATTATGCGGCTTCGCTTGATGCAGTATTTGTGAACGGAAAAGGGTTCGCTATTTTCTCCGGGCGAGGAACTCAACCGGATATTCGTTGATCGCGAGAGCCGCCTCGTCCAATGGCAGGTCAACGCGGTCGCCGCGCAGCGCGGAGATGTAGGCGGCTTGGTTTACTTCGAGCGTCTTGAGTGCATTGTCCATGGCCACCTCCGGCTCGCTGCCTCCTTCGATCCAATTCACGAGTTTGGCCAATGTTGTGTGCCACACACCTATCCCATTTCCTGAAGGCGTTTCTGTCCGCTGCCCGGCGATTGTGTCAACCACGACGGTGTTTTCGCCCATCACACGAATCGTTCCAGCCGTGCCAGTGATGAAAAAGTTGATCCCGTTCGGCAATCCGCGTCCCCCGTCCACAATAGCCCGTGCGCCATCGTTGAACTCGAAATACGCAATGGCATGATCTTCCATCGCATGACCGTAGCCGCGCAGTTCACGAACGCGCGCCTGTCCGAAGACCCATTTGATCGGAGCGTCGCCATGGAACATCCGGATTAAATCGAACCAATGGGAGGCCATTTCCGACAAATCCCAGTTTTCGACGCCAGTCATGTAACTGATGACCTGTCCGATCACACCATCACGCACGAGTTGGCGGGTGCGCTGCATGACGGGCAGATACCGGCGGATGTGGGCGACACAGACTTTCATACCGCTCTCGTCGACCGCGCGTCGCACCGGTTCCACGTCGGAGGGTGAGTTGAGAAACGGTTTCTCGCAGAGCACACCTTTCACTCCTGCCCGCGCACAGTCTTCGAGAATCTGGCGGTGCAGGCCGACGTAGGTGCCGATGCTGACAATGTCGGGCTTCACGACATCCAGCATTTCCCGGTAATCCAAAAAGCCATGCGGCACGCTGAACTTCTGCAGGAAGAAATTCAAATTCTCTGGGTTGATGTCCCCGCCAGCGACCAACTCCATGCCAGGGCTCTCCGTAAACATCTCGGCATGCGTATGCCCGATCGCATGCCCGCCGCCCTTCATGAACGGCTGATTCGGTTTACCAACTCCAATGACTGCTGTTTTGTATGTTTTCATAAAGAGATCACCCCTCGGTCGGAAAATTCAGAGGCACCGGCAGGTCCACCGTTCCAGTCGCCGCCCACTGGCAGCCTCGCGCGAGCGTATGCCGGAATCCGACGCACTCCACAGCCGTCAACTCGCCGCCCTCCCACACGTGCCCAAGCGCCGTCACAAAAACTCGCCCGCTCCCAAACCCAACCGTCCAGAGCATCGGCTCGCGCGCGCCCGTGCGGGGACTGAACGCCGAGGCCAAAATAGAAATCTCCTCCGCCGGACCGCGCAGCCCGTGCCACAACTCGTCCTTCGCATGCATCCAAATTTCGGGCAATCCCTTCAGGACCGGGTGATCCGGATGGTGATGGTTGATCGGAAACGCAAAGCAGGGTCCGTGTCCGGCACTGGGTCCCGATCCGCGCGATGTGCGGACGACTTTCCCGTCCGCATTCAGCGTGAGGCGGTCACCATGGTTCTCGTCACGCCACGCCAAGCCGACCAGGCGGTTGTAGCTTGCACGGTCACTAAACGAAGTGCCACCGGCATGCACGACCACATAGCCTCCGCCACGCCTCACAAACTCCTCAAGCCCGAGAATGGTCGCCTCAGGCCAATCCGCGCCGAAGTAATTCGATACGACGAGGTCGTAGGCCGAGAAGTCTGCCGTGAAGCTTGAGGGCTCGGATACCGTCGCCACATCGACAGTAAACTTTTCGGTCTGCTCAAGCACTTCTCTTAGGACAGGCGTCATGCGTTGCCAGTCGTGATTGTCTTGTCCGTCAATAATGAGCGCTCGAATGTTCATTGGATACAGGGGGGTGTCCGATTGTGAATCCGGTTTATTTACTCCACTGCCGAAGACGCTCTGCCGATGTCTTCACCGCCGCTTCGCCGGCTATCTCCAGCGTGGTCGGCCCGCAAAAGCCAATTTTTAAGAGTTCGTTCACAATAGCCTCAATCCCGACGACTCCGTCGCCGAGAGGGATCAGCCCCATCCCGCAACCGAACTGTTTGCCGCGTTGCGCCTCCATTTCAGCGGGCATGTCTTTCCAGTGGACGTGTTTGATCCGGGGGCCAAAGATTTTCACAAACTCCAATGGATCCCCGCCACCGAGCCAACAGTTTCCGGTGTCGAGATTGATCCCGACCGTCTCGTCGTGGCCAAGGGCATCCAAGATGCGCGTCATACCGGGGACGGTGTCCGTCAGGATGCCGTGTGGTTCAAGCAGCAACTCGATAGCAAACTCTTCCGCCCATTGGATGGGCTCGAAGAGTTTTTCGCGGATGCTGAACAGTCGCTCGTCGTCGCTGAGATGGTGACCGAATTCCGTCTTCGGATCGCCCTCGGTGGTGATCACCTGATTAATGCCGAGAAAGTGCGCGAGCTTGATGGCTTTGATGATCTGAGCGGTCCCATAACGACTGGGACTGGTGGGATCGAGCAGATTGGCATGCGCACACACGCTGGTAAGAGTCAAACCAAACTCCGCCACCATGTCGCGGATTACACGCGGATGCGAATCGAGACTGAAAGAGGCGGAGAACCCATACTCCGTGCCCAGCGTCGCGCCGTCGTGGTTGTCAGTCAGGTCGGCATAGTCAAAGCCGAGTTGCCGGATCAGTTCAAATTGCCGGCGCATGCCGGAGAAAGGTTGGATGAGAGCGAAACAGCCGATTTTCATGTTTCAAAAATACATGGCATTTTACCGCTTGTCGTTAACCTGTTACCAACGGTAAATATTGAACATGAAGTGCGTGATTCAATTCGGCTACTGGGGCCCAGGCAAGGCAAGTCGTCAGCTTTCTGTTCATACAAATCCTGGTCTTGAAATCGTCCTCGTTACGAAGGGGGAATTTGACTGGGAGGTCGATGGGCACCCCGAACCGATTCGTCCCGGCACTCTCTTTTTCACATTACCCGGCCAGAGACACGGCGCGGGAGAGCGTCCTCATCCCGGCGTCGAACTCTATTTTGTCGTCATCTCTCCCGACCGGGCACGATCCCGCTTTTCGTTGCACCGTCAACTTGGCCTAACTGCCGCTGACAATCGATGGGTTTGCAGAACTCTCATAAATGCCAAACGGCACGCCTTCCCTGCGCCACCCTTGCTGCGCGCACTCATGCCCGCAGCACACCGGGAACTCGAAGGAACGGCCCTCGGACGGAAGGCCGTCGCGACCGGATTGCTTCGGGCGGCGGTGGTGGAACTGGCCCGCACCGTTGCCGCGAACCCTCGACAGCGCGCCGTCAGGGACACAGCCGCGACAGTCAGGCAATTCATCAAGGAACTGGAGATCCGCGCCACCGAATTCTGGACACTGGATAAAATGGCCGCAGAATGCTCTCTGAAACGAACGCAGTTCGCAGCGCGCTTTACCGAACTGACCGGAGACACTCCGCTCACTTACCTGAATCGTCTCAGGATTCGGACGGCAGAGAAGTTGCTGGCAACATCCGGCAGATCCATCACGGATATTGCGTTCGCGTGCGGCTTCCAGAGCAGTCAGTATTTTTCAACCGTATTCCGCCAGTTCACAGGCAACCGCCCGAGTGCGCGGCGGGTGAGCAATTGATGATTCGTGCGCACTGCGATGTTATTACCGCATATTCGCCAACTGCTGACGCAAAGAGGTAACCCGGGCCTGCAACTCCGCCTGGCGTGCAAGGAAATTGCGGCACTCGATCATCTGCTCGCGAACCCAGAGATTCGGTTCCTTCTCCTGATTCAAATCCAGAAAACGGCGGAGCGATTCGTCATCGTGAGCTCCAAGCGAGGACTGGGCACGAGCGCGGAACATCGCAAGGATGCGGAGCGGAGCCTCGGCCTGATGCAGCGCACGGCTTGCCTCACGCAGAGCGGGCGGCACATCCACCTTGGGTCCAGGAAGCAGGGCGCCGCAGACCAACTCCGCCATCGCCATGTGGCCAAGCTCGCCGGGATGGACGCGATCCTCGGAGATGAGCGCATCTCCGGCGGCGCAACGGTGGCGCAAAGGCGTGTGCAGGTCCACGACGGGCAACCGCCGCGCGATGGCGATTCCCTTCACAATGCCGGCGCAAATTGCCAACGCATCGTCGACTCCCGGCATGTTGGGCGCGGGACGGTCGGATGCATACTGATCAAACGGCGTCGGCGTCAGCAGGCATACCTTGATCCCTTGCCCTACCAACCGATCGACCAGTTCGTTCATGTTTGAGAGATAACGCTCCAGACATTCGTCGCGCCCCGCCAGCATCTCCCCCGTGACCGGAGGCTTGTATCCTTCACGCCACACATCGTTCATTCCGAACATCACCAGGGCGACCGTCGGCCTGAGAGGGGCAATATCCCACAAGTAACGCGGCAACGCTCCCCCCGCGCCAGCGCCCGGGATGCCGCAATTGCGTAAGTCGCAAAACTCGCCGGGATGTCGGGCGAGCCATTGCTCACGCAGTTGAACCCACCAGCGACCGTCGCAGGTGATGCTGTCGCCGATCATCGCCACCACATCACCGTCTTGAAAAATCGGACTGGAATTGTCGTTCATTACATCCTGAGCTACCAACCCGCCACGACGGCCGGGGTGGTGGGCAGCCACTTGAAGACCGGCTCTGCGGCGAACTCGAGTTTGAAAATCGTCACGCCCACTTCGAGCTCCGGGCATTTCTCCGGTAGGTCGAGCAGGCGGATGCGATATCCTTCCTGAGTTAATCGCACAGGCTTTCCGGTGGTCACGCAAGTGACGGATTTGAGTTCCGTTTCGTAGCCCCCAAGTCCCTGCTCTGTTCCGGACCAGATCTGCCGCCAGAAATAAAGCACATTGGCCTTGCGGGAGACCGGACCGCAGAAGGTGGGAAATCCGCAAAAGGAATCGATGTCTCCATAGACCGCTTCCCCGTGGCGCTCCAGCCAGCGCCCGACAGACTCCAGCGGTTCGACCGCATCGGGCGGCACGCTGCCATCGGGAAGAGGCCCGATATTGAGGAGGAGATTTCCCTGCTGCGATGTGGCCTTGCCGAGCATCTTCACGATATCGCGGGCGCTCCACGCATCCACCTCCACACCGGTCATGTAGCCCCAGGAAGAATCATTGAAGGTCATGCAGGCCTCCCATCCGCGCTCTCGCTCGCTCTGCACAGGCTGGACCTTTCCTTCCGGCGTCGAAAAATCTTCGGGCAATTGCGACCGGTCGTTGATGAGGATTCCGGGCTGAAGCGAGCGGACCATCTGGTTCATCGCGTCGGACTCCCAGCCTTCGGGATTGTCCAACGGCTTGGGGATATCATACCAGAGAATGTCGATCTGGCCGTAGTTGCTCATGAGTTCGCGCACACAGCCCCTGGTGAACTCAAGAAAGCGCCGACGCGCCTCGGGATCATAGTGACAGGCTCCGGCATCCGGGTGATGCCAGTCCATCAGCGAGTAATACAATCCCACCTTCAGCCCCTCCTCGCGGCAGGCGGTGACATACTCGGCCACCAGATCGCGCTTGGGACCGGTGCGGACGCTGTTGAACTCCGTCTGCTGGGTGTCCCAGAGGCAGTAGCCCTCGTGATGCTTGGTCGTGAAGACCATGTGCTTCATGCCAGCCTTCTTGGCCAACCGCGCCCACTCCCGCGCCGCGCCCGGTCGGGGCTGAAATTGTTCCGTCAAGCGCTCGTATTCCTCCTTGGGAATGCACTCGGTGGCCATCGCCCACTCATGGCGTCCGAGCAGCGAGTAGAGGCCAAAGTGCACGAACATCCCGAATCGCGCCTCCTTCCACCACCGCATCCGCTCGGCGCGGGTTGCGAGATTCCTGTCTTCGTATTCCTTGCGTGTCGTCAGTTTCATATTTTGCAGTTGGTAAATCTTGTCACTCCGCCACGGTCACCGGCGCGTTGCGTCCGTCGCACCAGCGGAACCGCGTTCCGTCGAGAGCGGCACATTGGCATTGGTCCGGACTAGTGCCGCTTCCGTCGCTTGCTTGTGGCCTTGCAGATTCATTTTTCGATCGCCGCGATACCAGTCGTGCCACTTTCCCTGTGAGGCGAGGTTTTGAGCGGCGAACACGGCGGCCATTTGGGCTCGGGCTGTTTGGAGGAGGGTCGGAGCCTTCGTTTGGTCACCGCAATCTGCTGCCACGGCAGCCTCCAGCAAGGCTTCGAGCCATCGGGTCAGACCAAGCATCATGCGCTGCTGGGCGAGCAGGTTTGTTTCGAAGAAAGTTCGTCCATCGCCCTCCGGTATGAGGGCATGTGCGGCATCGGCCAGTTGCCCCGCATGGTCGAGGGCGGCACTCTGCGCGCGGACTTTGTCAAGGCGCGCGGCAAACGAAAGTCCAGAGCTGGCAATCATGCTGGGCAGGTATTTGCGCACAAAATCAGACTCGCCGTCTTCCCCGGAAAATTCGACCGCCTTGGGGGTCGGCGGGTTCAGGATTCGATCGAGTGCGGGGCGGGATGCGCTGAGCACGAGGCCATCGAGAAACATCGGCAACCCGTCGTCGCCGACAACATAGCTGTCGAAAAAGGCATCGTAAGCCGCTTGCGCCTCTGCTCCAGCGCGGCCGAACCGCCGATCGCACCACTCGCTCAGGAAGAGATCCGGGCGATGGGTCGGGAAGTCGCGGAGGATTTCGGCCGACGCCGCGATCCCGAGAGGGAACTCACGAACATTTGCCACATTCAGAATGGCGTAGTCGCCGGAGCGATGGTCTACCGCTTCCCGGAACATCGCGTGGGTTCGCGCGGGGGAGACGGCCTGAGCAAAGTGGGGACCGGTTCCCCAGATGGCATGGTGAAAGTAAACGCCATAGCTTCTCCGTTCCTCCCGCGGGACTTCATAAAAGTCCGGCTGCCATCTCCAACCGGAATTGTTGTCCGCGAAAACGATGGTCACTCCATCGGGAATCTTGAGGAGCCCTTTGCGCATGAATTCGGACCCCTCGGCCCACAGCGTCGTCGTTGCCAGCGGATGTGGCCGCGGGTCCACGGAGCGGATGATTTCCCACTGGAGTTGCATGGCCTCGGTGATCATCCCGCCCCGGTCGCCCTCCGTCGCCGGGGCGCCCTCTGCGGCCAACCAGAACGGACGGTCGGCGATCCCACGAAGTCCGAGTTGCCAGATGAGTTGTGGTGCAAACTTTGCCCACTCCGCGGCAAACGCCCTCCACACCTCCTCGAACTCCCGGCGATGGGTATGATATGCAAACGGCACATCGCGCCCCCGTTCCCTCCAATAATTGGCGAAACCAAACGCGCTCACCCCCAGGGGCTCGACATGATGCATCGAGACAAAAAGCCCGCGCCGTGTTGCCAACTCAATGAGCCGCCGCTCCGCCGGGTTCCGGATCTCGATGAATGACGACGGGATCACCAGATTGAATCCGAGGCGCACCATGGCTTCAAAGACCTTCTCCGCGACATCCGGGTGAATGACCTGGTGATAGAACGGATAGTCGAGCACCCGTGTGCCGCCGCCATCCTTCCATCCGGTCAACAAGTCCTCATCGTTGAGAAACCATCCGCGGAAACGGAATGTTGGCTCCGCTCCCGCGAGGCGAACACTTTTCCACGCCAACCTGGAGCGCTTTTCAGGCTCGCAATCCGTCCAATAATAAAGCGGGTCTACGCCCAGAACCTTGTCCACGAAGGCGTAGAGCCCGGACATTGTTCCCCGTTCGTCACTGCCCGCGACCAGAAGCGCGGAGGTAATGGGTGAGGCGTTGCCCGGCGGCATGGCAAGACTCTCAACCCGGAAGGCCTCCCAGAGACCCTCGAGTTCCACTGCCCAGCCGGGTGCCAGAAATTGCAGCAATCGAGCCGATTCCTTGACTGAAACTGATGCGAGAATGACGGTTTGCCCGGCGCAATCCTCTATCCGCGAGACAAGGCGGGGTCTTCGTCCCGTGATCTTCTCCACATCGGCGGCAAGGTCTTCGGCGGCGAGACGCACGCAGTTTGGTTCCTGCGGAAGAACCAGAATCGTGGCGGCGCGGTCGCCGGTTGCGAGTTCAAACTCGGGCATTTGATTTTCAAGGGGGTCAGGAATCATGCTGCCGTGTGTTTGGATTGTTTTTGTGGACGGAAGGATGGAACGGCTCCGAGGGCGTTGCGGAGACGGCAGCGCCACGACAGAGCGCGAGGGTGAGGGTTTGCGAAGAGAAAGAAAATCTCATGGAGTTTGCCTTACACGCCCGAGACGGACAGGAATCCACCATCCACCGGCACGGTCACACCGGTCACGAAGCCGGCGCGCTCATCGTCCAAGAGCCACAGGAGGCAACCGATCAACTCGTGCGCCTCGCCGAAGCGCTTCATCGGCGTGTGGTTCATGACACTCTGTCCGCGCGCGGAGAGGCCGCCGTCCTCGGTCATGAGGATCTTGCGGCTGCGTTCGTTCACGAAAAACCCGGGAGCGATCGCATTGACGCGCACGCCGGCGCTGCCGAGGTAGCCGGCAAGCCATTGGGTGAAGTTGACGACACCGGACTTGGCGACGCCGTAGGCCAGGTTGCGCGACAGCGGCTGGTAACTGTTCATCGAGGCGAAATTCACGATCGCCCCGCGCCCACGGCGGGCCATCTCGCGGCCGAACACCTGGCAGGGAATGATCGTGCCGAGCGTGTTGATTTTGATCACATCCAGCATGAGGTCGGGGTTCAGGTCGAAGAACCCGCGCGGATCTTCCGGCGAATACTCGTTCATCGTCGGAGTCGCGTCGGCCTGGTTGCCGCCGGCGGAGTTGACGAGGAAGTCAACCGGGCCGATTTTGCCAGCCACCTCACGGAGTCCGGCTGCATCGAGGACATCGACACTGAATGCCTGCCCGATGCCGACGGCGTCGAGCTTGGCGCGGTCGCGGCCGAGCAGGATGACATTGGCACCGAGGCGGTGGAGTTCCTTGGCGATCGCGGAGCCGATGAGGCCGCCTGCGCCGGTCACCACGGCGGTTTTGTTTTGGTAGTGGGAGTCGTTCATAATCAGGGTTGGAGCCAACGGTGTGCGTTATCGTGGCAGATGCCGCGAACCATCGCGGTGGTCAGGGTTTCATCCTCGCTCAATCCGGCGAGAAAGTTGCAGAGAACCCGGCGGAAGTATTCATGCCGGGACATGGAGAGAAACGACCGCGAGTCGGTGGTCATGCCGATGAAGGTCGAGAGCAGGCCGTAGCTGGCGAGCGCTTCGAGGTGCTGCCGGATGCCGAGCGAGTGGTCGTTGAACCACCAGGCCGGCCCGAACTGGAGCTTGCCGGGGAACGAGCCGGTGAGCGTCGCAATGGCGGCGTAGTCCGCCGGGTTCAGCGGGTAGAGGATCGTGCGCGGGAGCGCGTCCTCCTTGTCGAGCGTGTCCAGGAACCGGCAGAGCGCGGGGATGTCACATGTGTTGCCGATCGTGGCGTAGCCGCCTCGCGGGCCGGCAATGGCGCGCAGGCGGGAACTGGTGTCGCGTTGGGCGCCGAGGTGGAGCTGCATCACCCAGCCGCGCCGCGCATACTCGCGGGCCAGCGGCAGCAGCGGTTCGAGTTGGCGGGGATCGTCCACGCCGTGGTCGGAGAGCCGGCAGCCGCACTTCTCGAATTCATCGAAACGGGCGGCATCCACCTTCTCCGCGTCGCGCAGCGAGGGCATGACCATCGGGCCGAGAGGCAGGAGTTCCTCGTCGGGCAGGTTGGAGGTGCAGACCAGCTCGACATTGGAACGGGCGAGGAGTTGCCGGGGCGTGAGACGCACGGAGTTGCAGCGCTCCCAGATGCGGTCGGTGCTCTCGGGCGTGAGCAGTTCGTCGATGTCGAAGTAGCGCTTCAACTCGAGCTGCGTCCACTCGAAGAGCGGATTGCCAAGCGTCAACGGAACAGTCGCCGCCCAGCGGTCGAACTTCTCGCGGTCGGTGGCATCGCCGGTGATGTATTTTTCGGGCACGCCGACCACACGCATCGCGCGGTGCTTGTATTGATCGGGAGAGATCCAGAGCCGCGTGATGTTTTCAAACGGCTCGTCGCTGGCAAGCCGCTGGGGATCCAGGTGGCAATGGTAGTCAATGATCGGCAAACCGGCGGCGTGCTCGTGGTAGAGACGCCGGGCTGCGGGGGAGTGGAGGAGCATGTCTTCGTTCATAACGGGAGTGCCGACTTGTCGGCGATCAGGATGGGTGAATCGTAGAGTGGAAGCTCAAGCGTCTCGCCGCCGACCGGCCAATTCGACGAGGCGATTTCCAACGCTGATCGCGGACGGATATGTCCGGTCCAACTCAAAAGTATCCTCCCTTTTTCGTGATCTGTTGGATGGTCTCGCCCTTGGCGACCCAGCTGAAGATTTTCTTTTCGTTGGCCAGGATCTCCTCGGCGCGCAACAGCACATCGTAGGCGATGTCGCGCGGCACGCTCACCACGCCGTCGCAATCGGCAAGAATGACATCGCCGGGCTTGATGAGCACATCACCGATCTGGATCGGAATCTGGTAGTGCGTGATGAGGCAGCGACCGAGCGAGCCGTTCGGGATGCGGTGCTTGTAGTAGAGCGGGAAGGGCTTCTCCAAAATCTGCTTCGTGTCGCGGATGCCGCCGTCGATGCACGCGCCGCGGACGCCCTTGCCGTATGCCGTCGCGGTCATGACACCGCCCCAGAGCGTCGCCTTCTCGTCGTGGGAGGTATCCCAAATCACGAACGAATCGGGATCCATCGCATCCAGCATCTCCGTGCGGAAGGTCATCTCGCCGGTGATCTTCACGTTCGGCGCGCTCTTCACGGTGAAGGCGATGCCGGCCACCACGTCGCTGTCGCGCAGGGGGCGCATATAGCCGGGCAGCGCCTGGTCGAGCAGGGCGAATTCGCGGAGCACATCGCTGATGGCCCCCGTGTAGATCTGTTCATAGCGGCCGAGGAGTTCCTTCACCGGCACGGGGAACGGCTTTGTCGAGACGGACTCGCGCTCGGCGATGAGCTTCTCGAGTTTCATCATCTTCGCCTCCTGCTGAAGCAGGCTGGGTTTCTTTTTCGGTGTCTTTTTTGGTGTCTTTTTCATTGGAAAGGAATCTTGAGTGCTTGCAGGGCCCCTTTGAGGTAGCCGGTGGCGAACAGGCGGCCGAGCGCGCCGTAGCTCGGCTGGGAGTTGTCCTCGCCCGCCATCGTGGGAACATGGTCGACGCGGATAGGACCGGTGAACCCGGCGTTGTGATAGAGCTTCAGCATGGCCGGCATGTCGGTCGGTCCGTCGTCGTGGAATGTCTCCTCGAACCGCTCGGCCGTGCCGCGCACGTCGCGGAAATGGACGAACACGATCCGGTCCGCCCAGCGGCGCACGAGCGGTTCCATCTCGCCGTCCATCAGCCTGAAGTTCGCCTGGCAAAACGTGATGCCGTGGCTAGGGCTCTCCGACAACGCGAGGGCGCGGTCGAAGCCTTCCGCTTGGCACAGGATGCGTCCCATGCCGCGCACGAGCGGCAACGGCGGATCGTCGGGGTGCATCCCCATCTTCACGCCCGCCGCCTCGGCGGTCGGCAGAACGCGCGTGATGAAATACTCGTAATTCTCCCACACCTGCTCCGCCGTGAGGCCGGTCCCGGTGACCGGCACATCGTCCAGGTTGAACTCGGTGACCATCGCGCCGCCACGGGAGGGCAGGTCGGTCCGTGTCCGGTGCCAACCGATGCCCGCCATGAAATTGTAGCAGAGCAGCGGAATGCCAAGCTCGCCCATGTTGCGCAGCATTTGCCGGTAACGCTCGATGTCCTCATCGCGCCCGGGCAAGCCGAGCTTGATGCGCGACATGTCAAACTGGTCGCCTTCCAACCCGTAAAGCGTGAAACCGGCCTCGACGAAACGGTTCCGAATCGTCCGCAGAGCCTCGATATCCCACGGCGGGTTCATGCCGGTCAGTTCCGGCGCGCATTTGCAGATGGCATGGCGAATGCCAACCTGCTGGGCAAGTGACCACAACTGGTTCGGCTCGGCAGGGAGAAAATCAACAAGGATCATTGTCTTGGCAATTCCGCTAAAAATTTCGGGCGCATCGGGTTGAAGAAGAAACAATCGAGACGGGATTCGGCTCTGGGTTGGACGCCATCCGCCAACGGGTGGCCGCCCCCCATCGAGAATACAGGGCATCCCTTGAGTTCAAAGCGAGGCCTCTGCACATCACCGTCTTGAAAAATGGGACTGGAGTCATTGTTCATTGCATTTCACTCCGCGACGGTCA
>Ga0209087_1001248_pt1 | contig 15102 bp, 13 predicted proteins | sample S_130805_EF_Meta_FD_187321 | JGI IMG/M metagenome (GOLD analysis project Ga0209087, IMG submission 187321) | Freshwater microbial communities from Lake Simoncouche, Canada to study carbon cycling - S_130805_EF_MetaG (SPAdes) (version 2) | ecosystem: Environmental > Aquatic > Freshwater > Lake ... | reverse complement strand
CGAAAGATTATCTGTATAAAAGTTTTGAGCGTAAACATTACGCCATTGAAAACTAACAGATCCTAGATCATAGGCGTTGTCAGTTTCTGGAATTAAATCACTTTTAATAGCTGCGTTAATTGTAATAGTATCTGTTAGCGCATCACCAATTGTGATATTTCCGCCAATGGTAACACTGCCGGTTACACCGACATCACCAGTAACTGTTAGATTACCGTTAACTGTAGCGTTTGAATAAATGTCAACAATACCAATGCCGTTAGGGCGCAACTCTATATTAGAATTTGAAACTGTTGTTGATATTGTATTACCTTGAAGTTCAAAGTCATTGACCTGTAAGCGGCTGTGATAAACAGTTGCTTGTCCGCCAGTGGGTATGAAATTAATAACATTGTTTGAGCTAGAAATTGTATTACCAGTTATAGTAAACTGTGCAATATCTGCTTGAGTATCTACTATAAGGTTAGTAGTTCTTGTGGTTCCGTTGACATCTAGGTCATATTGAGGAGCGGCGGTCTTAACACCTATGCGAGAGTTGTTAACATCAAGATAGAGTAGGTCGGTCTCAAATGCTAAATTTACACCTTCTCGGTTTAAATTTGCCTTTAAGAGCGGCCCCGAAATACGACCAATAGCCATGAGCTCTCCTGTTACCCCGTGTTTCACGGTTAACCAAATTTGGATTACTCCGCATCCTTAAACGTTTAAGGCTCTTTGCTGGTTTACCACAGTAATAGATAACGGTTGGTCACCGTTATGTTATTATTTAGTCCAAAGGAGATTTTAGCCTAACATGAGGATGTAGGCATTGCTAAGATCGTAGTTTTCTGCGGCAGAAATTGTTGTACCACCTGTAGAAATATTCCAAACAGTTCCGTCAAATGTTTCTAAATATTGATTAGCAGGGTTGGTGTTGTTCCAACGAGTATCTCCCGATTCAGCAACAGGATTGCGTTGTGCATCAGATCCTGCTGGAATAATCATGCCATCAGTGCCTACGAATCTAACATAGCCAATACCAGTAGAAACTAATGTTAGTGCAGTTGCATCTAAGTTGCTTATATTGTTATTTTGAAAACGTATTCTTTCTATATCAGTAATTTCAGTTATTGGGTTCAACACTACAGGATCGTTTGATTGTAAAGTAGTAATAGTTGCTGTAGCACCGTCTACTTGTAGCTGATTGCTTATTGTAAAACTATTGTAGGTTAAAGAACCTATGTTTGAATTACCGTGTATATAAATTTGGCTCCAACGCTTGTTTGATTTACCTAGATCGTAGGTCAATGTTGTACCAGGTATTAAACTCTGTGTAAAATCAGTTTGTACAGTTACGGTATCTAAAGGTGTATCGCCTACTATAATATTTGTAGCTTCTGTTAAATTTCCATTTATAAGAAAGTTACCAGTCACCGATAGGTCTCCGTTTACTCTTGCACTGCTTTGTGCATTTACAATGCCTGTGCCGCTAGGGTCAAAAGCTATGCTACCGTTGGTAGTATAATTTTTAATTATATTGTCTTTGAAATCTAAATTTCCGGATCGCATATTATCAAATAATACAGTGGCGCCGGCCGGACTTGGTCGTATTTCTATAGTGCTGCTGATATCTGTTGAAAACGTATTTGTAGCTACTGTTATAGTATTAATATCAGCAGAAGTAGTAGATATTAAATTTGTAGTGTGTGTATCACTGTTAATTTCTAATTGGTATGTTACCGGAGTTTTGTTAACTCCTACTTTTCCATTGGTAACTTCTAGATATAGTAGATCGTCGTCAACACTGTAGTTTCTAAATGTAAGGTCAACTCCTAATCGATTAAGATTAGCTTCTAGTAGTGGACCACTGATACGACCCAACTGTGACATAATTAGTTTCCGTAACCGTAGAACACAGTTACATATATAGGCTGTCCTGTGCCGCCTAGTGCAGGAACTGCTGTGGCAAATTGTATATAATATTCACCGTTGGTATAGCTTCCAGGGCCACTGGCACTAATTGGACTGTTAGAACTGCTCACTGCGATAAAAGATCCTGATGATCGTTTTACCACAGTGTAATTGACTCCGTCGCCAATCTGCATGACATTATCTACCAACACCATTAGATTGTAATCGCTGCCTGTGTAAGAAGTACGATAATCAGTGTTACTACTTAGAGGACCAAATGTGGTTTCTGTTCCGTTAGCTGCAAATCTACTGACTTGAATAGCAGAAGAGCTTGATGCTTTAACTATTTCCCAAGTGCTGTTAATGTAAGCTTCAATTGCATTTGTGGTTGTGTTATATCTAATGTAACCATTGTGACTGTTAGCAATTCTAACATTAGGACTGTCGCCGGATTTAGTCCCTTGTGGTCTTTGATTTGTTGTACCTTTTGGTAAACGGAGGCCGCCGCTAAGGTCCATAACTGCACGACCACCACTGCTAGTGTTGTTTGAAGGTCTATTGTCGTAGACCATTAGTGCATCATCAGATGCACTGTATTGAGATATAGATTTTTGTTTTAAGAATCTCATACTGGTAATGTGCTTACTGTAACTGTTAATAAATTAGTAACTGGGCTTGCAGCTCCAGTCATTTGATAACCAACTGCAATATAGTCTGTATTGGCTAGAACAAATTTTTCATCGTTAAAAAACACTGTTTCGCCTGCTGGAATAATCAATTGTTTGACTATCAATGCACTGGTATTAGAAGTTGTGTTGTCACCGCCACCGCTGGGAGAAACAACATAAACATTGACATCAACTGAATTGACTGTTTCATCTGTTAGACTAACAGATCCTACATTGCATATTGCTATGCAAGTGACGGCATTATTTCCACTGCTTGTGTATACAGTAGTAGGGCTTGTGATTGTTGTACCTGTAACTGTTTTTCCTATAACGGCCATTTTTTAATCCTTAAAATAACATGCTAAACAACAATGCTCTGTTTTTGCTTACTAATTCGTCTCTGGTATTTTCTGTATTGACAAAAAATATTCCTGTTCTGCCGGTACTTTCAGCTTTGCTGTAAATCACATGACTTCCAGATACTTGTGCAGGACTAACAGCATTGTTGTCTAGTTGCATAGCATAGTTAGTCTGTAATTTACCTGTACCGTTTGTTCTTATATAAATGTTGGTGTTTGTGCTATCATTGGTAATTTCAGTTCCGGCAAATTCTAGACCTTGTATTAATACACGATTAGAAAAGAACTGTCCCGAAATTGCGTTATCAACAATTACACTTACCAAACTTTCAGTAGTCGGAATGCCGATACTCAAAGCATTGTAGTATGCCAGCGATCCTGATTGCAAAGATGTATTCGGCGTTATTTCTCGATCTGCAATAATAACACGAGTATCTTGGTTTTGAGGAGCACGAATTTGGAATGTAGGATTATTCAAAATAGAATAATCCACATAATATTTGTTGGGGACATGATTGGGATCTGTAATGTTACCAAAATAAGTTGTACCAAGATCAGCATCACCGTTATTTCTAACTTTGGCAACTCCGGTACCTGTACCAATAAGCGTAAGGTCACCACTGTCTGTTGATGCATCAGTTAGAATTCTTCTTAATTTTAAATTACTGTCTGTAAATCCGTAACTAGGATCAGTGCCGCCGGCAATAATCCAAGATCCGGTTGATCCTGTAATTCCTGTTGGATTGGTTTCGTTAAAGACTAAAGCAGCTCGACTAGAACTACCTCGATCAATTTCAATGCCTGAATAAGTAGCCGTAACACCTGTGCTGGTTTCACCTTTGTTTAAAGTGATAATTCTGTCTGCAATATCTAAATTAGTAGATGTAACAAATGTTGTTGTTCCAGATACTGTTAAATTTGCAGCAATTTTTACGGTGCCAGCCTGCAAGGTAATAGTGCCAGTGTCTTTGGCCTTGATGTTATAATCACCGTTGACTTGAAAATACTGTCCCATTACCTTGTCCTAGATTACATTGCTGTTAAAATTAATAATGTTTCTGTAGAATCGTCCTGTACAGTCCATGTATAACGTACAGAATTCCAATCAGTGGCAACTCTATTTGTTAGTCTTTGTAGTGTTACAGGTTGACTACCGTTGATTAAACCTACTAAAGTAGCTTCTTGATTGTTGTCTGGATCTTGATTAGTACCAGCAACTAATTTGCAAAACTCAATAGCTGTTGTACCGTCATCAGTACTGCATTTGAATCTACGAGCACCGTGTTGTTTTAAAATATAGCCTTCATAAACTACACCGCCAGATTTAAATCTAATTGGTATATGAGGTGTTGTTACAGAGCCTGTTGCTCCAAAATATCTCTTGTTGATTGGACGTCCCATTTGTTTCTCCTTAATTTGACGTTCTAGGTCTACGCGGTGGGTCCGCATAAATCATTCTAGACTCTTTATTTATCCGCGGCTCAACATAGCCATCAGTTCCATTTTTTCCACAGTGTTTATTATCTTGTTAATAGCATCAATTTCTTGTTGTGCTTTTTCTAAATAACTTCTACTGTGAGTCTGTCTATGCAATACCATAATTTTACTATGTGCTTGTATATGCTCGTCTATGATCTTTTCAATGCGTTGTACATCATGTATAAACATAGGAAAGCGTCGACGCCATGCACTAAACTGGCTGCGTAATTCTGCAAAATCTCGATCGGTTTCTATTTTCATCCTGATATTTAAGTCAAACAAAAAGGCTCCGGAGAGCCTTTTTGGATTTGCGCATACGTTTGCTGATTAAGCGAAACGTAGGTTAGCGGAAGTTACTGCAACTTTAGCTAGGTAGTCAGCTGCATTACCTAGTGAAGAAGCTGTATTTGTCAACTCAACATAACCATAACGTGTCATGAATGATACGACTGGTTCGAAAGTTGCTGGGTCTAGAACAACACCACTGCTCATCAATGGAATGTATGGGCAATAGAATGCTGGAGCATCAGACTCAGAACCGCCTTTGTAACCGATTAGAACATCATCAGATGTAGCATAACCGTTAACATAAACTTTCATTGCGCTGTTCAATGTACCAACAAACTTGGTGTTTGTAGGAGCTTCGAAAGTACCTTCTGTTGTTCTTGCGAACGCAGAAGTTGTTGCGCTTTGTAGCAATGTCAATACTGTTGGAGATACAACAGCGTAGTTACCAGCACCACGACGTGTACGCTGAGCGATCAAGTTAGCTGCACGATTGATTTGAACAGCTAGAGCAGCGTGTTCGTCACCAACGAATGTAGCAGTACCAGAAACAGCAGCTTGGTCATAAGTTAAAACTGTACCAGCTAGGCTGTTCAAAGAAGCAATAACTTCTTGGTCGATTTCAGCAGTAATTTCTTGTGCAAGAGCTGCCATGATTTCTGCTTCGATGTCAATACCTTGTTGGGCTTGTGCATCTTGAGCAGCTTCAAACGTCCAACGAGCAGACAATTTACGTGTCTTAGCTTCGACGGTTTGTTTCAAGATTTGAATGCTCATTCTGTTACCAGCGGCACCTTCTAAAGCTGCTGTTGAAGCTGCTTTGTCAGTTGCTGCACCAGAATAGCCTTCTGCAATCTTGAATGGGCTTAGAGCCTCTTCACCTGCTACAGTGGAAGTACCAGCTGTAGATGTGAAGTTGTCAGCGTAACGCACACGCAATGTGTGAATTTGACCAACTGGGCCAGTCATAGGCTGGACACCAACCAATTCGTTAGCGATAACGGTTGGCATTACACGTCTGATGACGGGTAGAATAACACGGTTAAGTGTTGCAACGTTGCCGGCGGATGTTGCACCAGCAGTAGCACTTTCAGCTAGATACTTGCGAGTATTTTCTAGAGTAGTTGCCATTACTGAACGCTTATTACCTTGAAGACCTTCTAAAAGAGCTTCTTTGGTTTCCGACCAGCGTGACTCGAGTAATTGTGACATTATAGTTCTCCTTAAACTTTTAGTCCCGCAAGCCTGCGGATGTCAATGATTTCAGCGGTTTTTTCTTCTCCGCTTTGTGTTTGTGCCTGTTGTTTATCGCCTGTAATTTCTTTGCCTTCAGTCAACGCTTTACGGACTGGAGTGCTTCCGCCATTCATTACTGATGGTAGATACTTGTCGTAAGCTGTACGTAGTTTTTCAGTGTGAACAGATTCCAGTAACTCTTTCATTACTACACGCTTGTCGCCACCTAAGGGGCCTAGCAATTCGCCCATAACTTCCTTGCGGGTCATTTGGTCTTTTGCAATACGTAATTCTGATTCACGGCTTTCTACTAATTTGTGTGATTCTGCAACAATTTTTGCTGCTTCTTCTAGTTCTTGAGTTTGTTGCTCAACAACTTTTAGAAGTTTAGCTGTCTCTGATTTCTCATTAAGATGGCTGGCTGCAAATTCACTTGCAAAACTTTCAAAGATTCTGCGACCAAAGTCGTTTCTGCGAGCAGATTCGATGTCTTCGCGTAGTTGTGACATTTCAGATTTAAGTCCTTTAGAGACTGTTTCTGAGATCACTTGTGCGGAACGTGCAATAAAATCTTTCTTAACTTGTTCAAACTTGGCTTTGCTTTCGCGGACTAGTTTTACCTTTGTCTCGGCTAAGTCTTTCTTGTCGCTGTGGAATTCTGCGATTTCTTTCGCCAGTGCGTCCACGATAAAAGATTCTAATTGTGCTACGTTTGCAGCTACTTTCTGACGATCTTCGTGAAGTTCGTTGATCTCTTTACGCAGATTGTTCATAACAAAAGATTCCATTGTAGCGGCATCCTGTGTCATTTTTGCTGTGTAACGAGCTCTTGCTTCGATTAAGCCTTGGCGGTCTTCGGCCAGTTCACCTAGTTCAGCTGACAAGCGGTCAGCTAACATAGATTCAACAGCTTCTACCAATGAGGATTTGTCGTGCTCATATTTCTGAGCAAATTCTTCACGTAACTGTGCAGTAACTTGGTCACGGTTTTCTTCGATTCTGCTTTGCCAAGCAGATTCAATTTCCGATTTCATATCTTCGGAAATCACATTGTCTTCAAACAATTTTTTAACGAAATCTAGCATGTGATTCTCCTACTGTTATTTGAGTCCCTTGATGATTCTCACCAAGCTCTCTGCTATGTATTTCTGTGCCTTTGGGTCGCCTTGAACTTCTTTTGATATATTGAATGCCTTATTTCCACCTAATGTGTTCATTAAATGTTCATAAACTGGTGTAGGATATGCTCCCGGGGCGCTGGGTTGTGCCACAACGTCAACAGTGATAATTTCAAAACCCTGGACTCTACCCTGTGAATCAACTTCACCCGAACCCCTGCTTGAAACTCCTAATTTTACTCCCGCCTCCAACATGGTCTGAATTAACTGACCCATTGGAGTTGGTAGTACTTTGATTTTTCCGTAGCCGTTAGGACCATCCATCCACATCTTGGTAATCATATGACTAACACGATCTAGATTGATTTTTAAATCTGCTGGGTGATCAACTTCCCCTAGAACAGAATATCCACCAGAGATCTGCTCGTTAAGCGTTTTGACAGCCTTGCCAATCTCTTGCGAAGAATATATACGTTGATTTGCATTACGGATATCACCCTGAATACAAATCCCGTTTAGATGGAGCGACTTCTTGCCGCCCTCATCCTCGCTCTCCAAGACAATCTGTGCCTGGTCGAAACTCAAGTGTTCGCTAAGGTAATTTTTCACCATCACGTCCTATTATCTACGACCACGGAAAAGACCTGCGGCGCCTTTGTCAGCAGATTCTTTAGAACCAGCTTTCTCTGCACCGTGACCTGGTTCTTTCTTAGAGAACGCATTACCGTTCTTAGCACCAGGAGTATTTACATTGCCACCGTCTTGTAACTGTGGCTTACCTTTTGAAAGACCTGTACCTTTTAGGTCTCCGGACATACCTTGCATACCAGCATCGCTACCGTTTTTACCGCCTAGGATGTTGGCTGCTGTACCGCCCATATCATTCTTGCTAAACTTTAAACCAGTTGAAGAACCGTCAGCTTTTTCAGCTTGACCTTTCTTTTCTGCACCGTGGCCAGCTGGAACTTTCTCAACGTACTCACGTACAGTTGCTAGTTCTGCTTCCATTGGGTCGCCAAAACCTTCTTCTGGCATTTCTTCTTCGCCACCCATTTCTTCTTCGCCACCTTCGTGACCTTTTAGTGCGTCAAATTTAGCTTGTAGTTCGTCAACAATAGCGTCTAGGTCCATGAAAAGTTCTTCTTCAGATTTTTCTTCTTCTGGGCCTTCTTCGCCTTCGTGTCCGGCGTCTAATTCACCGGCTAGATCATCAGTGGCATCACCACCAAAACCGCCTTCTTCGTCACCGCCTTCGTAGGCAATGTCTTCAAAGTTTTCATCAACTTTGTCTTCTTCGGCATCTTCGTCATCAGCCGCTTCGTCTACTTCTTCGTCATCTTCCTCATCGGTCATTTCTGCTTCGATAAGAGTTTCGTAGATTTCGCGAGATTTAGCTACCACGTATTCGTGAAATAGTTCTTCTGCTTTTTGTTTGTCGTCGTTGACCAGATGTCCAAGCATCTGCTCAAGAATATTTTTATCTGCCATAGCGTATTCTCCTTGATTGTTAGGCTGTAAGTTATTTACTACGCATTTAAAAAAAGGGGGTTAAATGATAGTATTTTGAAGGTTTTCGGTAGTATAAGTACTACCCTTGAATTTTTGCTCGAAGTTATCGAAAGTTATGTGCTGTAAGTTTGGAATTCCCTGTAATTTATCGGGAACAAATGCACCGGGTGTCATTACTCTAAAGTAATTAATAGTTGGATTTTCTTTAACTGTTTTTTCAGTTTGACTGAGCCAGTTACCAAAGTATGTTGCCGCATCGTTGCTTTTTTTGTAGTTAAATGTATCAGCATAGACATTGTTAAACTTTCCATCAACTCCCTGATAATCAAATCCAAAAATATAAATTTGTGTAAACTTTTGTTGACTAGCAAACCAAAGTGCTGTTGGGCCACTGCTCCACCCCTTGTGTGGACTAAAGAAGTTTACATTACTTTTGCTAGTAATACCTTTGTTAGGGTTTGTCCAAACTTGATGATCTTTATGATAGCCGCTGGCTATAATTTCGTTGACCATCTTAGTATCAACTGCTACTAAAAAATCAGGATCAAACTCTCTATAAAGTGCATTACAGCCGTAGATTGTTCCTCGACCTTTAATTGATGCTAAGTTAAGTTTGGATCTGCTGTTTCCGTTGCCTAGTACAAAGGCTACGTTATGCTGCGGGCTGTTCTGCAGGTGCTTGTGTGCCATACATCTGTCTTATAAATTGTAACTCAGATTCAGCTTCAAACTCGTGTGCTTCAGTTTGATGGCGTAGTGAGTTAATTTGGCGTAAGGTAAGTTTGATCTTACGGGTATCGCCTTTTTCTAATACAGATGAATCGCGAGAAGAATCGTAACGACGATCTTGAGCAAAGTCATTAGTGTTGTCGTTAAAATAAAAAAATTCTCTTAGAAGCATCTTGTATTTATATTTAAGCGGCAGGAGCGGCACCTGCCGCTGCATCAGGTGCAGCCGCTGCGCCTGCTTCTGCAGCCGCTGCCATATCTTCTGGTGCTTCTGCATCTTGTCCTGCTTGTTCTGCAGCCATACCCCCTGGGCTTACACCTACGCTACGTAGAGATCCCGAGCTATCTGGTGCTGGTACAAGATTGTTACCTTGCTCTTCTTTCCACATTGCTTCATTTTCTTTGATCTCTTCGTCTGTGAGTCCTAGGAAACGTTTTAGGGCAAAACGCTTGCTGAGATGCGGAAGTTCTTGTAAGCTGACAAATGTCGAAGCACGAGCTGTGTCCATCTCTGCTTGGCGATAAGCAGCAAAGTTTTGAGGTGTGTTAAATTTTAATTCAAATAATCCGCTGTCTATGTTAACACCGTTTTTGTCTAGCCAGATCTTAAATTCTAAGTCAAAAGTTTCAACAATTAGACTTTGTAAGCGTTTGCAGTATTCGTTAAAACGCAGTTCTTGAATGTAGGCAGTACCTACTTTTCCGTCAGCGACCACGTTGCTAGACTCTTCAATACCTGTGGGCAAATAGGCTGCTGGTATACGTAGGGCACGGAATAACTTGTTGGTAAAATAACGTAAATCTGTAATTTCGCCTAGGTTAGTGCCACCCGGAAGTGTTTCAACTTTTGATCCACGACCTTCTGCTGTCTGCGGAAAGAAGTAGTCTTCGTTGACGCTTAGAGGGTTGTAACTACTATCTACTACATTGTTGCCGCCACCTGTTGCACTTGGAATACGTCTTTGTTGGATTTCGTTTTTAACACGTTCAACAAAGCTCATTGCCATGTGTGCTGGCATATTTCCAACGTCTACATAGAAAATACGTCTTTCTGGGGCACGTTGTATACGATAGATAATGATAGCATCTTCAAGCAATTCTTTTTGCTTGTAGACTTTGAATACTGATTCAAGTAATGAATTACCAAACGGATAGTTAGTGTCTAGACCTTCTGATAAACTGATGTGTACTACGTCTTTTGCATCAATAGTTACTTCGTTTGTTTGATTGTGGAAGCGTGTACCTGGAGGTTGTGCTGAGCCACCTACCATGCCTCTGCCTTGACTTCCACCACTAGTGTAGCTGCTGGTTCCGCTTGGTTGTGTATTGGTTGTACCGTGTGGTGTAACTGCAATTAAATTTTTAAAATTAAAATTAATATCTTTAATAACGTATTGTTCGGGTACTTTTCCTTCACTTTCGTTAACAATAATTTTACTAACTTTAGCTGAATCTACATATAACCACTTTTGAGTTTCAGGATCTCTTACAAAGAAACAGTCTCCATACTTAAATGTATTACGGATAATACGGAATATTCTAGTTTCGAATTGTTGTTGTTTGGTCCATTTCTGCAGACTTTCTTTAATGATTTTTGTTTCAGTTCCTGTGGGTTTACCTCTAAAGTAAACATGGAACGGAGTGGCATTTTCTTTGTCTTTTTGTGTGCAAAACTCTGCTAGGATGTCTAAGGCAGCATTAACTTCGCTGTCCATGTCCATGGTATCGTACTGCATGTATCGTTCAATACGATTGGGTGTTCCTGCGTAGATATCAGGCAGGTAGCTTGAATAGTTTGCACGGGCGGGACCCATACGACCACCGTTGCCCATAGGGCTCATTGAACTTTTGTTTTCTGCGTTTACCGGTGTAAAGTATTTTTTCCAGCTCATTATGTTTCCAAATTAGGCAAATAGATCGCCGCTTAAACTGCTTTGTACAGTTAGTTGTTTTTCATTCAAATCAGCAGTTCTCTTACTGATAGCAATTAATTCAGCTAATGCTGTATTTAAGTCAATAGGACTTCCAGTGCCGTTGTTTTGATTCATAGGCCCGTTCATAGCCATTGTTTCTTCTTGCTTGAGACGTTCTCGGTTTTCTGCCTGTTGTTTTTCTAATGCTGCTTTCTCTTGAGCTTCTTTTTCTTTTTGAGCTACAATTTCTGTTTTTGGAGTTTCAAACTCAGATGCCTTCATGTTTTTAGGCTGTACAGCTTTTGATATATCTAGTTTTGATAGATCAGCAATTGACGAAAGAGGATCATCAAGGATTTTAGCCATTGCTTCATATTGTTTACCAGCATCTTTATCGTACATGCCTCTTGATTTATTTTGTGCAAGGGCAGTTTGTACTTCAGATGATTTTGATAAGTCTTTAGCAGCACTTAGCAACTCACCAGTACCCGGATCGCGTGCCTGTGCCATTTTAGCCTGTGCTTCAGCAGTTGCTTTAACTAATTCTTCGCCGGGGCTTAGACTAGTTTCTGGTTTAACTGCACCTTTATCTAATCCTTTAACCTGTGTTCCAGTTAACATAGGCATAATGCCTTTCTTTACTAAGTCTTGGAAAGCAATAGTGCAAGGCATAATACCGTCTTTAACTAGTGACTGCATTGATCCAACTGGGGTTTGTGTAGTTTCTTCTTTCTTAGTTTCTGCTTGTGCAACTGGTTTATTAGTTTCTGCAGGCGCAACTGGTTTATCTGTTCTACGAGGATCATTAGCAGCAGCATCTGCTCTTGCTTTTGCGGCATCATCAGGTTTGCCTTCAGTTTTAGTGTCTTGTGGTTTTGGTTTTCCTTCTGCAACCGGATCTACTTTTGTTCCAGGTTTGTAATTTCCACCACCAATGGCAGCAACATCTGCGTTGACTTTTCCTTTTTCTACTTTTTCAGATTGTGCTTTAACTTTTTTATCCATTAGATCATAGACTTCTTGAACTGTACGTTCTTTACCTTCTTTGTTATAATAGATATTTTTATTGGCTTTTGCTGCTGCCGGATCCAATGCCGCAGCACTCTGGCTTGGATCTTGATCTTTGGCTTTTAAGAATTTACTTGCGCCACCTGCTCCAAGGAAGTGTCCCATATACATGTCAGTCATACCTGCTTCTCGGCCCGTAGACTTTTCAATCTGTGCTTTTTGTTTTTTACTAAAATACTCAGCAACTTCGGATGCTTTCTTTGGGTCAAAACGATCATCTTTAGAATAGTCTTTGCCCATTTCTTTAGTCATTTGTTTCCATGTGCCTTCAGTAAACTGGAACATGCCGCTAGCAGAACTTGTACCAGCTTTGGCATTTTTATCTCCTCCAGATTCAATTAATGCAATAGTCTGTAGATACTTGGCCATAGCTGCATCTGTTTTAAGACCTTCTTGCGGTCCTGAAGAACTAGATGGCTTGCCCGGCGATTCTGATTTTTTATCTTCTGGTTTACCTGTTTCAGTTTTCTTTTCGTCTTTGGCTTTACCTTCTGCAACTGCTCCAGGGTCTTTGCCTTGCTTGGCCAGTTTCATACGCTCGGCTGCTTTTCTAGCGTTGTCATCTGCTTCTTCATCTGCTTTAGATGCTTTCTTTACTCGGTCGGAAGCTAATTTGACTTTTTCTTCTGCTGCTTTCTTTTCTGCTTCTGACCCAGCTTTGTTTAATTCAGTTTGAGCTTTAGTTAATTCTTCGCTAGCTGAATTTAATTCTAATTGAGATTTTTCTTTAGCTTCAATAGCTTTTGCTTCTTGTGTAAATGCACTTTTTTGTTTTGCAGCAAACGACTTGAGCATCTTTATAGGATCACTCATATCAACAGTTTCGCCGTTAGCTTCAGCAAGTTTCTTTTTCTTTTCGTCTTCTTCTTCTTGATTAAGCCCACCCATATTTTGTAAATGAATCTTTTTATCAGAGAAGGCTTTTGAGTCTTGTTTAATTGCAGACTGATGCCCTTCTATCTTTTTGTCACGGCCTTTCTTTTCATCAACTGCTGCCTGATGAAGTTGATTGATTTCACCTTTTCTTTCTTTGGCAGCTTCCTCTCGAGCTTTTTTACGGTCTTCAACTTCTTTTTCCATCTCTTTACCAGACTCTGCTAGCTTGCCAAGACCTGGTATTTTTCCAATAAGTTGCAACAATCCACCCATCATTCCTAGCATAGCATCTTTAAAAGAACTAAAGAAATCACTGATCCCATTCATAAAGAATTCTTTTATACTGGCGTATATTGCTTTAAATCCTTCTGGACTAAAATAAGTCCGCATCAAATCAATAGCACTACCTACTAATTTAAATGCTCCGCTTAATGTTTCGCTGGTTCTAACTAGATCACCAAACCAACGAACAACACTAGTAACAACATCTATTGCACCACCTATAATAAATCCTAGCAGCTTAAAACTTTGACCTAAAGCATCTCCAACATATAACAATGTCTTAGTTAGCCAGTCGCCGGTATCACCTAACTCTCCAAACGCTCCAAATAGTCGTTTAATAGGTGCAATTAAGAAACTTACACCTTCTAACAATCCTTCAAACGCCATCATAGAACCACGCACAATTGCGGCTAATGGAGGAAATACTGCATTTAGTATTCCGTCTACAAATTCTATAGTTCCGCCTAATCCCGAGCCTGGCCCCATTGCAGCTGATACTGCATCTATTGCTGGCATTAGTAACATACTAAGTCCAGCTGCTATTTTTCCTGCTATGGCAAACACTGCCTGCAATGCAGGAACTACTGAATTTACAATAATAGGAACTATGTAATTTGTAAACACAGGAACTACCGTTGACATTATTAGTCCAGCAAAGGCACTGAACACATCCATTAATCCGTTTAATGCTCCGCTGTTAGCTAGGGCCATCTGGAAACCGTTGCTCATTTCAGCTAGCCGCTGTTTGGCTTTGGTTAAATTTTCAGCTAGATTGGCTTTGTCTACAGCTTTACCTTGCTCTCCAATAGCTTGACTATACCCATCAACTTTCTGAGCAGCTAGGTCTGCCATAGCAACGTAGGTTGCTCCTGCTTCTGCATCATATAAACCTCTGGCTTTGTTTCTTTTTACGCTGTCTTTGGCTTCAAGTATAGCAGAATTTTTAGCTTGATTTAATGTGTCTTGATTAATTTTACCGCCGGCTTGCAGTGTACGTCCAAACTGCATAGTCTGTTGTGCAACTCCGGGTAACATACTTTGAAGTTTAATGGCTTCTTCGGTGGTTACATTACCTGTAGCAATCATATCAGCAATAGCACCCTGTTGTTCTTTAGGAAAGCTAGTGATGTATGACATCATTTGTTTTTGTTGTTCTGCATCAAGACCGGACATAGCTGCGCGAACTTTGGCATCACGCATTAATGCCTGTTGCTCTTTTTCTTTTTCTTCTCTACTTACACCAGTAATCTTTGCCAGAGCATCTAGTTCTTTCATATATGCACCGGATGCAGTAACTAATTGTTGTGTGCTCATTCCTTGAAGTGCGCCAGTCTTACCAAGCATACCAATGTATCTAGCCATGCCGCCATTGATCTGTTCAGTGCTGTAACCTAATCTTTGTAACTCACTACCAACTTCACTCTGTTGGATTCCTTTGGCTAGCTTACTAAATTGTTTAGCACCTTCTTCTGTAGTTCCACCTAACAGCATTAGACTTTCTGAATTATTTTTTATTAGTCCAGCAAATTGATCTAGAGTCATTCCTGCGCCGCCGGCTGCTGCTGACATTGCCTGAACACTGCCGCCAAATGTTGCTCCAACACTGGCTGCGGTTTGATAACTCTTAACAACATTTTCAGACGCTGAGGCAACTGCACCAAACACTCCTGCTAGTAAACCGCCAACTACA
>Ga0209087_1001247_pt1 | contig 15103 bp, 13 predicted proteins | sample S_130805_EF_Meta_FD_187321 | JGI IMG/M metagenome (GOLD analysis project Ga0209087, IMG submission 187321) | Freshwater microbial communities from Lake Simoncouche, Canada to study carbon cycling - S_130805_EF_MetaG (SPAdes) (version 2) | ecosystem: Environmental > Aquatic > Freshwater > Lake ... | reverse complement strand
ATAGATACGTAATGTGTTGTTAAGATAAAATCAACATTCTCTCGTTTAGATAAATATAATAAAAATGCATATGCCGATTTAGTAGCCTCCGTTGGATTTGTACCTGAATACAATTCATCAAAAATACAGAAATGTCTACTTTGTGTATGTTCTCCATTTTCAACATCAATAATATCAATAATTTCTTTGCATCGTCTTGATTCTGCTTGGAATAGACTATCACGACCAGAAGTATCTGGAATATTCAAATAAGAATGAATATGAGTATATGGATTGAGAACACATGAACTATAAAATCCACATCCAAACTGTTGTGAGAACACGATGTTCAGTGTAGTGGTTTTCAATGCAGTTGTTTTACCCGATGCATTTGGACCGGTTATTATCATATTCATTGATAAATCGCAGTCGTTTTTAACATGATCCTTTCCTATGTATGGAGGATAGTATTGTTGTTTGAATTTCGTTTTCCTAGTAGTATCAAATGTAGCATATGAAATAGATCCAGATGAGATGTTCTCGTAAATACCAGTTAAATTGTTAATAAATCCTTCAAATCCAAACGAATATTTTAAACTATTTTCATATTCCACGTTCGAATGCAATTGGTAAAAACATTTTAATAAATATCCTATCTCAACTATTTTGGAGAACCCAGGCTTGAATGATTTTATATTTTCCAATTCCTTGTATAAATAAGACAATTTCGTAGAATGTTCTCGCGTTTTCTTACAAAATTCATCGTAATGTGGAATGTGTTCATTTATTGATACAAAGTTCTCCATACTTGCAATAGAATATTTTAAGTAATCGCGAATATGACACAAGTGTGCATTGATCTTATTTATATTTGTATAGAAACGAATGCACTGATTTATGTTCTGATAGATTTGCAAAAAGTACAATCCAGCAGTGAATGCGACATATATTATTTTATCCCAACTTAATGATTGAATATTTGCAATTGTTTTTCCTATAAAATGATGTTTGGCAATGTCCTTGAGAACCTGTAAATAAACTGAAAATGTAATCGGAATGCGCTGTATTTTCAATAAAACAAATGGAAAAATTAAAAAAATAAATGGAATGATAAAACTCAGCAACGGTGAAGTCATATTGATAATACTTAATGATTGTAAAAAGGTCGGTGAATGATTCAAATGTTTGAACATATCCCAGTCCATATAAGAGTATTTTTCTAGGAAATTCGGATCTTCTTTTGTATCTTTCCATATTTGCATAATGTTATCGCAGTCCACTTTATAGTTTAATTCGTCCATTTTTGATTTACGCATATTATCCAAATAATTTGGCATATTTTTGAGAACTTTTTGTGAATCGTTTAAAAAATCTACGTTTGTAGTAAATTCTTTATTCCAATTTGATATCATATCTGTAGCAAATTTGTGTTTTGGTTTTAATAAATGTTCGTACATGTTGGTATCAGTAGAATTCGAATTCAATTCTAAATCCGAACTTACTACATCTGATAATGCGTGTTTATGTTTTTCATCTAAATATGTTATTGGTAATTGAAACTCAGAATAAATTGATTTCTTACTCGTATCTTTTTCATTTGGAGTTTGAGCGAAAATTTTTGATTGTAAAATATTATTCATATTGATGGAGAACATTTTACATTTTTTTTATATTTAATATATTCATTATGAACGAATGTTTTTTATTTGCGTTTTATATTAAATTTCGTACATCTTTTGGTAATTCCTCGATTGAAATACCATAATGACGTTCGATTTTACGCATTTGATCCAAATCATGTTTTGTTACAAAATTAATAGCTAAACCTTTTCTACCGTATCTACCCGATCTACCAATTGCATGTAAATAGGTATGAACATCACGTGTAATATCGAAATTGATAACCACACTTACTTGTTGTACATCAATACCTCTCGCAGTTATACCGGATGAAATCAATACACGCGATGATCCTGTTCTAAACTGTTGAAATGTTTGATCTCGTTCTGCCTTATCCATTGAACTATGAATATAGCACACTGGGAATCCCTCTTTTTTCATGGCTTCGTATAAATCATTGACACGTTTGATAGTATTCACATAAATTATACATTGTGAAATTTCTAAAAACGAGAACAAATCTTTCAATGTTTCAAATTTATCATTATCGCTAGGCAATGCTACAAAATATTGTTGGATGCATTCCAGGGTTAACTCTTCTGGTTTTAATATAATCTTCACTGGATCTCTCATGAATTTATTTGTTAATGTTAATACGTCTTCTGGCATAGTAGCACTAAAAATTGCGACTTGGATCTCTTCATTGAAGTTTTTAAATATTTCATATATTTGTTCTTTAAAGCCTTTTGATAACATTTCATCGGCTTCATCTAATACAAATAGCTTTATAGTATTCATACGAATATTTTTACGACGTATCATATCATAGACTCTACCAGGAGTACCCACAATTACATGTGGTGGGTTGTTTTTCAATTCTAAAGAATCGTCCATTACTGATGTTCCGCCTACCAATGTTTTTACTAACAACCCTTCCATTGCATTTCCGATATTGGATACTACAGTGCTTATCTGTTTTACCAATTCATGTGTAGGCGCTAGTATTAAGACTTGAGTAGTTTTTTTTGAAATATCAATTTGTTGTAATGATCCTATGGTAAAAGAACCAGTTTTACCTGTTCCTGAACGGGCTTGTGCAATTACATCCTTTTTTTCAATTATAGGTAAAATCGAAGTTGACTGAATTGGTGTAGGTTTTTCGAATCCATATCGATAAATTCCGCGCAATAAATCGTCTTTTAAATTTAGCGATTCCCAATCTGTTATTTCTGGGATTGCTTCTGTTGTATCTATTGTATCTATTGTATCTGTTGTATTTTCTATGCAGGTATTATCTATAGTTTCATTCATTTTACATATAAACTAATACGGTGATATATTTATATTAATAAATAATATAAATATTATTAGGTTATTATATTAATCAGTATGTCAACCAAATATTATAATATCGATTTTTTTAATAAAATTGTTGCAAATGGTTTTCAATTCGATCTATCGCCGGATATTTATGATATAATTAAAGAGTTAGACAATAATGCTACCGAATATATCGCTACGCTTCCTCAACCAACTGAACCTATCAAACGAAATGTATTGAAACCAGATATTCGAGGCGGAGACAGATTCATTGAAAAACGTCGCAATATGAAACAATTTCAAAAAGATATTCCTGAAAGTGAAGATTGGAAAAATGTTCGAACTGTATTTAAAGCTACCAAAATCGAAGTTAAGGAAGGGACTGAAAAACAAATTAGCGAAATTCGAGCAGCATTAAATAAACTATCCAATAAAAATGTCGATACACAAAAAACGGTAATCATTCAATTGATTCATCAGACTATAACTGAAAGTAAAGAGAAAGACGAGGATTTAAATAAAATCGCGCAAACTATATTTGATATTGCTAGTTCCAATAAATTTTATTCTGAAATATATGCGGAATTATACAAAGAATTAATATCTGAATTTTCAGTATTTAATGATAAGTTAGAAAATTTGATCGAAAACTATAAAGAATCGTTAAACAATATTTGTGCAGTTGATCCAAATGTTGATTATGATGGTTATTGTAAATATACAAAAACAAATGATTTACGCAAGGCAATGATTACATTTATCGTGAATCTTACAAAGGTTAAGGTAATTAATAATGAACTTGTTTTGAATCTTATTATGTATTTATTTGAAAATGTATCACAAAAAGCACAAGAAGCAAATAAAACAAATGAAGTCGAAGAAATTACAGAAAATATTTTTATTCTTATTACACAAAGTAGTTCGTTATTAAATACTTCTGAAGTATGGGATAATCAAATTGTACCTAAGATAAATGAGTTATCCAAGATTAGGAAAACAGATCCTGAACGATATGTAAGTATGACGAATCGTGCTGGATTTAAATATATGGATATGGTTGATAAATTATGAGGAGACTACCCAATCAATATAATCTACATATAAATTTCTATTGCCGGTAGTTGTTACCCTATAGTTTATATATATATTTCCATCATATGAACCTATTGTTTCATTTCTAGTATGTACTATTCTACTACCTCCAGATGTTAAGTTAGTAATATAAAAGGTTATTTTATTTGTAGAACTTTGTTCTATTTCGAATAAAACCCATTTACTATCGATTGATTGCGTACTGATGGATTCCATGATATTATTTATACCACTAGAAATCCCCGCAGTATTACTATAATACAAAAAATAATTGGTATTTGAATTCATTGTAGTACTATTCATTGTAGTACCATTATCAAAAAACCCTAAGGTTAAAAAAGAATTTGCGTCGTTTCCTAAATTTACAATAAATCGCATTAATTTTATTTTTTTTGAATTATAAACTATTGGTAATTTTATTCTTCTAGGTCCATTAGTGTTTGTATTAGATATCTGTACTACTCCAATATGATTAGACCAATAATTATTAGACATAATTTCGCCAGCGCCAGAGTTTTCCCAAGCAGAACCAGTAGAAAATTCCCAATTAAAACTACCTTTTGTTATGCCAGTAATCCAATCTTCACAATACCATCTATCACCGCCAGATAAATCAAAATATGCATATGTATTTGCATATGATTTTTTCACTAAATCACTTGAATTACTAGCATCTACATTACAAGTAGGTAAATTCGATATAGTTAAATTTGGTACAGATAAAGTATTTGTTGTAGCGTTAAATGATAATAATGTTTTTGTAGTTATACTTTGTTCACCTGTAATTTTCTCTAATAATGGAATATAATAATTTTGTGATACTGCATTCTGTGTTAATATAGTATTGGTTTTTTGTGTAATTGCTATAGTTCCATTAACCGGTTGTAATATATTTGTTATTTGGTTTTTTATTAAAGATATTGAATTAACTGTCTTTGTTTTTTTACTTGTTAAATTTGGCATTTATATAGAATATAATTATATTAAAATATTCTATATAACCGCATACCGAATAACTATGCTCTAGACATATTACCATACTTTATGTCTATATAATCAACATCAAGTTTTGTTGCAGATGATACAGAACCAGATTGTATAAGTATGTATGGTACTAACTGTACACCACTCGCAATTGTAGTCGCAGTTGTAGCAGTCGTTTCCTGATAAACTAATGTTCTATTCGTTTCTCCGATAACCGTTATATAAAAACTTGGTTTTTGATTATTCAATTCTATTTCAAATAAAACCCATTTATTTCTTAAAGAATTTTCACTTGTGCCATAAGTATAACTTGCGACCGAATTATTTGAATTTGCCATACATTGCCATTTAGTATTTGATGAAACAGTACCAACAGCAACACCCGAAGTATCAAAAACCCAAGAAGCCATATTTGCAGAATATGCAGAATTTGCAGAATAATCAACATTACCAAGATATGCAGACAATAATAATCTAATTTGAGTATATTCTACGCTATTGTCTGAAAATGGCCGAATTAGAAATCTTACTCTAATATTTGTAGTTGAATTAAAAGTTATGCTATTATTTGGTTTTAATGAAGTAAAATTTTGAAAAGTGCGAGTCAACTTAATGATACCTATATGTCCAGATGCATCAGAAGATAACATACTGGTATTATTACTACTATCAATAACCCAATTCAAACTACCACTTGCATCTCCTGTTATCCAATCATCATAAATCCATCCCTGGGTATAATCTCCAACAAAACTATTTAAATAAGCTCTATTAATTAAATCATTCGAATTTACCGGAATAGCAGAACACATGGGTGGATTAGTTGTAGATAAATTGTTTAGTTGTAATTTATCATAATTTATGTTATATAATAGATTCGTACTTGTATTTATACCTTGATTTCCATATGTAGATGAAATTAATCCTATATACTTTGTCGGATTAATATATAGTAGTGGATCTGAAATAAAAAATCTTTGACTGGCTGAATTTGCTTCAGATCCAATCGCACAAAACCTCATTAATTCTGGAGACCAACAAACCGAAGTACACCCAGCTAATCCAACACCAGTGTTATTATTATACCAATCATATCCATTTTTACTTATAATTATCAAATCAGTACTTTTTTTACCAGTTGTGCTTGATACCGCACAAAATACTCCCAACTCTGATACCCAGCATACTGAACTCCATACACTAATCGGAAGCGGAACACCACTTATTGCATAACTCCAGTTTATGCCATCACTGCTTAACACTATATTATTATTAGCAACTATGCTATTGATTCCGACTGCACAGAATAATCTTAATTCTGGAGACCAACAAACGCCATTTAAAGTTAAACCTGTAGGAAGTATATTCTCATTTTTTTTTGTAAAACTACTAGTAATAGTTGCTGTTTTTCCATTAGCTACTGCGCAGAATAAATTTAATTGTGGAGACCAACATACAGCCGCCAAATTATAAAGTTCCGAGAATGTTTCCAACTTGTTAGTCCAGGTATATCCATTACTACTTGACGTATAGCTACCTTTACTCAATCCTACTGCTAAAAATTTTTTTAATTCTGGAGACCAACAAACCGAAGTATATTGAATACCTTGTGAATAAGTTGCATTTTTCCAATTGATTCCATCAGTACTTAACATTATACTTTCATTAGGATTTCCACTATTATTATTTGCTACTGCACAGAATAATTTTAATTCAGGAGACCAACATACTGATATCCACGGATTAGCGATTACGCCACTAGTTGCATTACTCCAATTAATTCCATTATTACTTACCATTACTCTGTTTGTGCCATTGTTGGATACTGCACAGAATAATTTTAATTCAGGAGACCAACATACTGATATCCACGGATTAGTATTAGAACTAAGCCCAACCGCATTTTGCCAATTTATATTTGTAATATTTATTGTATTGGTTGTCGCGATTGTATTGGTACTATTAACCGGAACAGTAGTATTGATTGATGCTACTGTTGCAGCACTATTTGGTATAAATACTTGTGAAATTTGATTGTTTATACGAACTTGACTATTTATAACAGCAGATTTTTTTCTGCGTATTGACATCTAAATGTTATTATATATATTATTACAAATAAAAATATTATATATAACTAATGCCAAAATTATATTTTGTTATACGTAATATCCATGTATTTTATATCGATAGTACTTGTTCCTGATCCTACTTGAGATACTACGTTTGGTGTAAGTTGATAATTACCGACAGAGTTAATAGTTTCTGTATAAACTAGTGTTCTAGTTGTTTCTCCTATGACTGTTATATAAAAAGTTGGTTTACTATTATTAAATTCTATCTCAAATAATACTGTTTTGCTTTGTAGATTTCCTCCATTATAATATTTGGATGCAGTTGTAGAATTTACATAACACCCCCAACTATTATTACTATCATAAACCCATACTGCGGAATTTTCAACGTTTGATGAGTTTGAATAATTCATCGCAGCACTATAATATCTTACTAGACCTATTCTAATATAAGCGGTATTATAACTATTTATTGGAAATGGTGTAATTAAAAAACGAATGCATTTAACTACATTTGGATAAAAAAATGAATTAGAATTTAGATAGTATGATATACCTGCATTCGAATATGTAGTTAATCTAACACCACCATTATTACTAATATTACATATTTCACGAACTCCTCCTCCATTCGCAAGATGTATAACCCATTTTAAATTTCCACTTACATCGCCAGTCAACCAATCCTCATATATCCATTGTTGGTTATAACTACCAACATATTGGTCTAAATACGCCTTATTTACTAACTGGTTCGATTGTGTTGGAACTGCAGAACATTGCGGCAAATAACTTGTAGTTAAATTTTGCACTTGTAGTGTATTTGTATTTGTATCATACAGTAAATTCGCACTTTTATTCAATCCCTGTAGACCACTAGTCGCTGATACTAAAGGTATTAGATACGTACCAGAAATAGCCAATGATGTAGTAGCAGTTTTTGATTCATATTTTGGTACTGCATTTGGATTTATCGATACTACCCCATTATTATTGACAAATATACTGGCAATCTGATTATTAATAGAGACTTCACGATTTCGAACAGCAGCCTTCTTTGTATGTATTGGCATCTAAATTATATTATATAAATGCTATTATATATATTATTATAAATAAAAATAATATATAAATCAAATTTCAGGTCATTATTTGACATAAACCATTATTTTTTCATTGGTTTCACGATGACTGGTTGAATTCACATTTTTATTATACATCGGCTGCGAACTTTTCAATATAAAATATTTGGCGGATACTTTATTCATATCTTTTAATAAATCATATACATTTCCTGTATTTTCTGAACCATATCCCGATAATATATAGCACATCTTTCCTCCTGGTTTCAAAACAAAATAACATAGTTTAATGGTAGCTTCCCAGTATTTCTCTAACCATTCTTCGTATGTTTTATACTGGGTGGTACTTTGGTCTTTTCCTGGATATAATTCCAATCGATAGTAAGGTGGACTAAAAAATACAACGTCAAAATGGTTTTTATATTTAGTTTTAAATACTTGATTTTTGGCTAATTGTTCCGATGGTTCTTGATAAATATCAACTATTTTGTTTGGATAAAATTGGGTTGCAAATTGTTTTGTTTTATTACATACATTAGGAATTACATCGGTACCTACATATTCATATACTTCAGGACATTCTAAAAAACCATAACAATATGATCCCCATCCCATTGTCGGTGTAAAAATACTTTTACCTTTTAACACAGATTCGTTCAATGAATATACTAAATATGGGTTCATGATTGATGCGCGGAAATAAAATGAGGAAAAAACACTACCCAATCTACCTAGATTCATATAATGCAATGCACTGGGTGTAAGCAATTTATAGTCAATAATTTCGCGTATAAACAAATCTTCTAAAACAATTAAAAAAGAGGGTGTATTTTCAAACCCCGATTTTGTATTTCGCAAAATGTCCTTATAAAACATGTTTCGGATTACATTTTTGTAAACAACAAGGGAATTATTATCCATGTTTTTATTTTTCATTGGTAGATGTGATATGGTTAATTCGTCTGGTAATTTCATTGATACGTCATAAAACCGTTCCAAATATTCTGCGCGGTTAACTATGTGATGAAACAACTCTTTGATATTTTTGGTTGATACGTTATTCGATTTCATATAATCAACCAATGGAACCAATGTTTTACCTCTTTTCACTGTTGCATTTTTTAAAAACTCAGCAAATGTTCCTGATTTTTGTTTATGAAATAATCGTAAAAATTCATTTTTTGAAATAAAAAACATGTACTCTAAACTATATACTATATAATCATTAGGTTTATTTTGTATTATATTTTTATTTTTTCCATAATGTAATGTATTTTGTTATTTATTTACTTCATATAATACTTTACTTCATGTAATACCCAGTAGTATACCTATTGAAAATTAATGCACAGTATATAAAACCCAGAAATATAATAAAACTCCATGCAGTAATCAATACTACAATATCCACAAACACCTGGTAATAAGTATATCTCATTTTGTATTGAATTCAGTTGATTATATGTAATTCCAATATAACGTTTTTTAAATCAATTTTTACACTTTTTCTCATTCAAAAAGCCCATCTAATTCAAAATAAAACAAACATAAAGATTTTTTGTATATTGATATAACGATGAATCCTCCTCCTATTCAAACTGGTAATGGTATGATGGACATGTTAAAAACACAACTTATGACTATGACTATGGTTTCTTCTATGAATGGAAACGAAAAAACGGGTAATTTTTTCAATGTAATTTATATTTTTTTGGCGACCGGGGTCATCGATTTTCTATGTAAGTCCGTGTTTCCTGGTGTTGGTAATATTGTTACGAAATATTATCGTGAACAAATAAATGCAAATAAATTGATAAGTGAAATCATTACATCTGATGGTAAAAAAAACATCAAAACTGCATCCATTACCGTTCTCGTAAATATTGCCGATCATGAAAATATGTTTGGTCAAGCCCTTCTTGATTATATAACAAATAACGAGAACACAAAACATATTAGTTTCAAAAAGCAGAACTTTGTTCTCAATGAATCCGATATTATTGAAATATATGAGGAATTTTTTGTCAAATTAAATGAGAACAAAATGGTAGATTCAGGTAAACCCGGCAATGAAGGAATCGAACAAACCATTGAACTGTTTTCTTACACAAAGCCCATGCAAGAACTTCGTGCATTTCTCAATAAAATAACACATGAATATAAGATCAAAATCGAGAACAAGCTCGGCGATAAAATGTATTACTTTAATCAGCACCCAATGAATGCACCCGTCACTGGTAATGGTGTAAAAGATTATACAAAATTGCCCAATAATAGCGTTTTTACAATGAAAGTATTTCAAACCAATCGCAAATTTACCAATTTATTCGGTCCTGAAATTTCCGTTGTCCGTAAACGCGTTGAATTTTTCACCAAAAATCGTAAATGGTACGATACCAAGGGCATTCCTTATACACTCGGACTTTTATTATCAGGCCAGGCCGGTGCGGGTAAGACATCGAGCATCAAATGTCTAGCCAATGAAACCAAACGTCATATTATTAATATTAATTTGAATAATGATATTACCAAGACCCAATTGGAGAACCTTTTCTTCAATGAACTCATCATGGTTTTGAATGTTTCTACTGGACAATCTGAAAAATATTATATTCCTCTTGATCAACGTATTTATGTTCTCGAAGATATCGACGCACAAAGTGATTTGGTTATGGAACGCTCGGCAAAAGTAAAACCTGTTGATAAATGTCCGGATGTTCCATGTAGTATAAAAACAAATCCTAATAAACCCGATACATATTCAAACGACGGCGACTCTTGGATGCAAGCCGAAAAAATAGACCTCTCCTTTTTATTGAATTTACTCGACGGTGTTCTTGAAATCCCCGGTCGAATTGTAATCATGACCAGCAACTTTCCTGAAAAATTGGATCATGCTCTTATCCGTCCCGGTAGAATTGATGTAATTGCCAATTTTACAAAATGCAGTCATCAAACAATGATTGAAATGATGGAATTTTTTTATGATATTGTTTTGACAGACGAAGAAAAAGCGACAATTTTGAGAACAAAAGAATACGTAATTTCTCCGGCAGAAATGAGTAAGGTTATGTTTGAGAACTTTGGAAACCACCCGGGTGCGATACAAAAACTCGGCAAAACAGTTGTTCCTAATATAAAATCTATTAAAAAAGAAGATGTTCCCATTGAAGTAGAAACAAGAGACGAAGACATTTTTCAGTCACAACTGATTGATGAAACAGAAGATGAAATAGAAAAAGAAATAGTTGAATATTCTCCTCACCGTAGAACGAGCAATTTAGATATAAATATCAACAGCCGTTTAGATGCCCTGACAAACTCGTACTTTCCAGATGATGACAGAATTGATAGAATGGATGATAGAGAACAACAATTATCTGAATGCGCGACTTTTACTCATAGAATGAATGCCAATTGGCTTACTGCAGTAGGCAACGAGGTTTCTGGAAAATCGTTTACACCCCCTAAAAGCAGTACTGTTGTACTTCCATATGAATCAGAGTCGCAACCAAATCAGTTTAGTTCTTTCGAATAAAAATTTTCGTTTATGCCTGCCAAAATAAAACTCAATAAAAGAGAACTTGGCCATCTTGCTTTCAATGTTTCATAATCTACTACATGATGTATAAAATGTAGCAAATAGATACAAACATAATATTATTTGAAAATATGGATACAATTTCTTTCTATAATTCAATTTATACGTTATATCGTAATTATAATATAAGTATAACATGCAAGTTGGAATAAAAATAATATAGCTAACATCCGTGGTTCTCTGGTTCACAATAATTACTGCGCATATTCTTAGTAAAGTATTCACATTATAAAAAATCATATATTGGTATTCATTTGCAAATAAATTACTGATATCTTTTACATTTTCTGGCTCACTGCCTAATACATAAGTAGGGTTTTCTATTTTCTTCATTATGTATGAAACAATACATTCATCTTTGCACATTACCCAAGACAATGGAATCGATACAAAACTAATTATATATAATTTATCAAAAAACAAATTCTTGTTTATAATAAAACCATATACACTTTCTATTATCATTCCAAATAAATGAAGTATTCCAATATATTTGTGTTTATCTAAATTCATTATACGATACACATAAAATTAACTTTATATATTTAGTATTTAACAAAAATTGATAAACAATAAATATACTATAAGTTATAGAAACTATACTGTAAACTTAATGCAATATATGCGCTCAATTGAAGAAATAATGGATGAAATGTTATGTGATATCGAGTATCAATTTGATTTTGAAGACAATATCGAATTATTACAAATTCCATCTTACAAAGTTAAACGTGTAACTTTCAATTACGTGCCGTCCATTCGAATTATACCCAACAAAGATGATATTATTGAAAATTCAATTGCTAGAAAAAATGAACTTTGGTGGGGCAACATAGATTATTACTGGTTTAGAATTTCTGCAAACAACGATATAATGCAATTTGTTCACCGGAATCCCAAAGCGAACTTTGATAAAATACATAAACGATTGTGGTACGAATATGACGAAGAATGTTATTCGGGAGTATTTATAAAATAAAAATAAAAATAAAATATGAATATACGATAATTCATATTTTACACGCTCTAGGCAGGGTTTGAACCTACGACCTCATGGTTAACAGCCATGCGCTCTACCGACTGAGCTACCAAAGCACTGAATGATTTATTTTATGTTTGTGTTAATAGTTATGTATGATTATAGTGATGCGGTTGATACCTTACCTGCGTTTCTTGAACGTTTTCTTACTTCAGTGAAACCTTCAGATGAAGCAGGTCTATCGGTTCTTTCTAAACGAGGAACATAATTTTCACGAAATCTGGATTGGGTTCTTGTAGGATGTAATTGTTCATTTAGCTTTTGTGTCTCGCACATTAACATTCCACCTAAAATACCAGTAATATTGGATGAATGATACTCGTGTTGTCCGTTATCGGATTTAACTAAATCAAATTCTACATATTCACCTTGAACCAAGTACTTATATTGTGATTGTTCAGATGAAGTAATAGCCGAATAGTGAGCAAAAATATCCTTGTCCTTTTGTTCTCCATTACATACAGTAATAAATCCAAAACCTGACTTATTATTAAACCATTTAACTCTACCAATTAACCTCTCACTAGACATATTACTAATATACATTACATGATGCAATGTTTTTATATTGATTTATACAAAACATTTTTCTTATAACATTATATACTTATTATATACATACAAATGGACAAATCTTTAACAACAAAAAGCGTTTTAGGAATTTCAATGAATAAAATAGTTTCTATTATTTTTTTGCTATTATCATTGCTAATTTCATTGGCATTAAGTAATGTAAGCATCTTAGATAATTCAATCAATATAATACCCGATGTGTAAAATTAACACAAAAACAACTCTTTCAAAATATAATAATTGGGTTTAGTATCATATTCTAACTCATAGCAATACTTTAAATAATTATAAATACAATCTACTGCGATTTTACTTATATTTTCCCATTTTTTTTCTTTTCGTCTGAATATATTTTTTGCATGAGTTAAATGCGTTTCTGATATGTTATTTTGTTGTGATTGTTCTATCATATTCGCATTTTCCCATGGAAGTTCTCCATTATTAAAATATAAATACATATATCCCAACGAAATTAAATCATTGCGTCTCGATACCGTATCCCCACAATGAGTAAAATAACTTACATACTTAGGTGTTCCTATAATGTGCTCTGAATCGATTTTTTTCACATGTTCGCTATTTTCATTAATATAAATTGCAGATAACCCAAAATCGATGATATACAAATCCCCATCATTAATCATAAAATTCTGCGGTTTAATATCGCGATGGAGAACCCAATGTTTATGAATATTTTCCAAAATATCAATGCATTTTATCATAATCATGTTCAATTTATTTTGATCTATGCTTTTTTTATTTATGTAATCTTGTAAATTACACGAATAATAACTCATAATTAAACATGTGTGTTCTAAATAAACGCCATACCAATATACACTTGGTATATTCTTACAACCACTGCATGCCAAATGAGTTAAAATAGTTGTTTCATATTTTAATATTTTATAAACGGAATCAACATCGCGTTTTTCTGTTTTGATTGCGACCTCTTCTCCTGTTTTTATATTTCTACCTTTATATACAACACCAAATTTACCTTGTCCTAATAATTGTTCTATATTGTATTTTTTACCGATAGTCGTATCTATCATATTATAACCGTATAATTATCTACAAAATATATATAAAAATGAACATAACTTTAGATGGTATTAAAAAGCCTATTTATTTAATTTCCATAGGAACATTGTATTTAATGTATTTTCTCGTATTTTTTGGTTTATTTAACATTAATCCAGAATATACAAGATTGTTCAGTAATGTTATTCAGCTCGGTATTTGTTTATTTTTAATAATACGTTTTCATCCATTCCGAAAACATGAATTACGTGAATTCGACGGCGATATTATCTTTGGAAGTGCAATGTTTTTATTAGCAAATTTAGGTATAACTGAATATATTATCCAAATTGTAAGAAAAAATGCTCATATATAAAAATTGATTTATATACATATAAACGTAAAAATACATATAAACGTAAAATAGCAAAATATATGTCTCTTAACATAAGTACAACTTCTCTACATGAAATAATAGCAGTCATTTTATTATTAGCCATTATATTATTTGTGTTGCGTTTTTTTGGAAATATATTTTACGCAATATTTTGTTATGATACTTGTTGTACAAAACAAACGCAACCTATTTTACCTATTCCAACTAACGCAATTCAGACGATTGTTCCTTTCGCAGAAGCGATTATACAACAACCACAGGAGATTACTGTTCCGCTGATTACAGCAATAAAAATAACTAGATAAATAAAAACAATAA
>Ga0209087_1001241_pt1 | contig 15123 bp, 18 predicted proteins | sample S_130805_EF_Meta_FD_187321 | JGI IMG/M metagenome (GOLD analysis project Ga0209087, IMG submission 187321) | Freshwater microbial communities from Lake Simoncouche, Canada to study carbon cycling - S_130805_EF_MetaG (SPAdes) (version 2) | ecosystem: Environmental > Aquatic > Freshwater > Lake ... | reverse complement strand
GGTTTCGCCGACTTTAAATGTCATCTGGGAAAAGGCCTTTCGTTAGGGAGCAATAATACCAGCATTTTGCGACCCACTTCACCCCCTTAAATTGGCCTTAATTTTCAGGTTATCTAGCCTGTGTCGCTAATCTTTAGCCATGGCCAATACCTTTAAGAAATTAACTGCGCTACTAATTATTGCAACCACTGTTACTGGATGTGGTTCTGGCCAAACTGCAGCTACTAGAAATATTAAACAAGTAACAGATGGCGTTGAAGCAGAAACTGCTGGCATTAAATTACGTAATGTTTTAATAGTTAAAACTGCAGGGGCAGAGGGTGTTTTAGTGGCAACACTTGTTAATACCTCAGATCAATCAGATTCACTTGTTGGAGTTGCAGTTGGTGGTGCGATGGCTAATTTTGTGGCAAAAAGTAATGAACTAAAGAAAAATAAGCCAATTATTTTTGTAGGCGATAGCGCTAATGCTGATGCTTCTATCCCAGCGTTAAATAGCAGCGCCGGTGAGCGAATTGATATTACATTTACCTTTGCTACCGCATCGCCAGTGACTGTTAATGCGTTGGTGGTAAATGGTGAGGGAATTTATCAAGATTTGGCTAGATTTACCTCAATACCTTAATTTTCGAACTTATATCCAAGTCCACGAATTGTTTGGATAAAGGTGGGATTTGCTGGATCTTTCTCAATCTTTGCTCGTAATCTCTTCACATGCACATCTAGTGTTTTAGTATCACCAAAGTAATCAGATCCCCAAACTCGATCAATTAATTGGGAGCGAGTTAAGACCCGGCCACTGTTGCGCACTAAGAATTCTAGTAATTCAAACTCTTTTAATGGCAATGAAACTAATTGGTCATTGATATTTACTTGATGGCGCTCCACATCAATACGAACTGGGCCAGCAGTAATTACACCATCTGGCGTATTTGAATTATCACCTTGTCTTCTTAATACTGCGCGAATTCTGGCAACTAACTCCGCCTTTGAGTATGGCTTTGTTACATAATCATCAGCGCCAAGCTCGAGTCCAACAACTTTATCTACCTCGGTATCTTTGGCAGTTAACATAATAATTGGCACATCAGAGCGGCTTCTAAGTTGTTTACACACCTCAGTGCCAGACAATCCTGGCAACATCAGATCTAATAAAACTAAGTCAGCCCCACCTTTATCAAAGGCGGCAATTGCGCCATCACCGGTATCAGCAACAGTTACTTCAAAACCTTCTTTACCAAGCACATACGCCAGTGCCTCTGAAAAGGATGCTTCATCTTCAACAACTAATATCTTGGTCATTGATCACCTTTCAGATTTTGTTTCTCAGCAGTCAATGTATTTGAAATTAACGGGAATCTGATCGTAAAGGTACTGCCGGCACCTTCAACCGACCAGAGTGAGACATCACCGCCATGATTTGTGGCAATGTGTTTAACAATTGAAAGTCCAAGTCCAGTTCCGCCAGTAAGACGAGATCTAGCTGGATCCACCCGATAAAAACGTTCAAAGATTCGCTCTAAATCTTTTTCTGGAATACCAATACCTTGATCAGAAACTGCAATCTCAGCGATTGCGTCAACTACTTTTAAAGTAATAGCAACCCGGGTGGCATCTGGGCTGTAGTTGATTGCATTCTCAATTAAATTATGGATTGCCATTGTTACCTGGTTGCGATCACCAGTCATAACTACATCATCAACTTCTTCATGTACTAAGGTAATTTTGCGCTTTTCAGCATTTAATCTTGATTGATCAACTGCTTCCGTAATTGCTTCAGAAATATTAACTGGCTTACCATTTTTAAGTGGATCATCATCTTGTAATCTGGATAGATTAATAATCTCCTGCACTAAGTCTGACAACCGCTTTGCCTCAGATTGCATCCGGGAGGCAAACTTTGCGATCGACGCCGGATCATTGCTGGCATCTAATACTGCTTCACTTAGGATTGAAAGTGCGCCAATTGGGGTTTTTAACTCATGAGAAATATTTGCCACAAAATCTCGGCGAATTGAATCCAATCTTCTCATCTCGCTATCATCAAAAATTAATATTGCAATTAGGCCCGCATCACCAATTGAAGTCACCCGGACTAATAGATCATGAGTACCAGCACCAATGGGACCTCGTGGGAGTTCAATGGTGGCATCTTGTTGAATACCAGATCTACGAACTGCTCTTACTAAGTTGATTAATTCTTTATTTTGAATTCGCTCATCTTTAATTAAATTAAATGTGGCAATTCCATCTGAATAATAAATTACCTGATCATTTGAGGTTAAAACAATTGATTCGGCATCAATGGCGCGAAGTAGATCAAAGCTTTGAGTTGATAGATCGGTTTCAATTTTTCCGCTGGTCTCAGATGCACCAGCCTTTTGATTAAATTTCCACATCACCCCCTAATCGTATGAGTAGGGGACGCTTCCTGTTAACCATATGTTGGAGATAGCGGTAGATATCCTTGTTATTAACCGTTTATTAAAGACCTGTTCACTCACCTCCCCGCACAATCGGTGGATTCCTACTACCGTTAGCCCATGCGTGAGCAATTTCAAGAAGAGTTAGATGGCGTTGGTGCCACCCTGGTGCAGATGGCTGGGTTGGTTCGAATTGCAATGGAGAACGCCACCACAGCTTTGTTAACCGCTGATTTAACACTTGCTGAAAAAGTTATCGCCGACGACTTAATTATTGATGACATACAACATGAGTTGGATGCTCGCACCATTAATTTAATTGCTCGCCAAAGTCCAGTAGCAAGTGATTTAAGAACATTAGTTACCTCACTTCGAATGAGCGCTGATTTAGAGCGAATGGGAGATCTTGCCCATCACGTCGCAAAAGCTGCTCGGATGCGTTATCCAGCAACTGCAGTTCCTCCTGAACTCTCACTAACTATTGAAGAGATGGGCCGAGTTTGTTGCAAAATTATTGAAAAGGTTTCTACGGTTTTAGAAAAAAGAGATGCTGATCGCGCACTTGAGATTGAAAAGGATGATGATGAGATTGATGCGCTGCACCGCAAAATCATTCAGACTTTATTGGATCCAAATTGGAAGCATGGCGTAGAGACAGCTATTGATATGACCTTGCTTGGTCGATACTACGAGCGGTGTGCTGACCATGCGGTTTCTATTTCTCGCCGGGTTTACTTCTTAGTCACTGGCAGTTATACAAAAAATTAATAGTGATTTCAAAATCACAGCGTAAATACAACTAAAGTTCACCTAATTTTATTCATTTAAATCCAATGCTGAAATAAAATTTCAGCATGGAGAAAAATCGGCTTGAGATTAGCCGCCTGGTTAATCGTTTTGGGTTTGGCCCAAAACCTGGTGAATTCTCCGCGAATCTAAAAGTAGGGTTGGAGAAAACACAAAATAAGATTCTTTCAAATCCTGAAACTGATACTGGACTTAAAACTATTAAGGATCTCACTCTTTCTGATCTTGGGCCGCGACCAAAACCAAACTCGGCTGGTGTTATTGATTTTGCGGTAGCAAGGAGAAATCAACAAGCTCAATTAACTCTGTGGTGGCTAGATCGAATGGTTTTAGGAGATTATGGCTTGAAAGAAAAAATGACCTGGTTTTGGCATGGACACTGGGCCACCTCAATTAATAAAGTTGATTTTCCACTTGTTATGTATAAACAGAACCAAACTCTGCGGGCTAATTCGCTTGGAAATTTCAAGACAATGTCGAGGGCAATGATCAATGATGGTGCGCTACAAATTTGGCTAGATGGACAAACCAACAGTGTTAAATCACCTAATGAAAATTTAGGGCGCGAATTAATGGAGCTTTTCACAATAGGTGTTAATCGTTATAGCGAGGATGATGTAAAAGCAGCGGCTAGGGCACTAACTGGCTATCAAGTGGTTAGAAGTAATGGTGAAGTCACAGTAAATCAAAGACGGCGGGATACAAACCCAATCACCATCTTAGGATCTACTAATACTTTCACAGGTGATTCACTATCTGACTTTTTAGTTGATCGCCCAGATTGTCAAAACTTTATTGCAGAGCGAATCTGGTATCGATTTATCTCAAGCACTGAGCCAATGCCAGCTAATTTTGCTAGTAAGAAAGCCTTTTCAAATCGCGAAATTTACCCGGCGATCACCGCTGCAGCTAAGTCAGATTTACTAGCAAACTCAAAGTATGAATTAGTAAAATCACCAGTTGAATGGTTTGTATCTGCCTGCCGTGCACTTGAGATAGTTCCTTCAAAACTTGAAACTAGTGAGCGATTATTCAATTACTTAGATAAATTAGGACAAGTTCCATTTGCACCACCAAATGTAGGCGGATGGCCGGCCGAAGCAGCTTGGCTTAGTTCAGCTACCTCTCTCTACCGAATTGATTTTGCAAATTGGCTAATTAAAAGAAGTCAACTACAAGCACTAAGAAATATCCCTGTGAGCAATAGAGTTATAGAGAGTCAAAATTGGCTAGGTATTTTTCAATGGAGTGAGCGAACTAAATCAACTTTAAACTCAGCCTCATCTGATCCTGCGCAATTTGCACTTTTAGCTTTATGTAGCCCGGAGTATGTTGTCAGTGCTTAATCTAAAGAAAAGGAGTAGGTATGCTTAAAGTTACACGGCGTAAATTTTTGCAATACACCGGGGGATCAGTCGCAACTGGATTATTTGCACCATTACTAAACATAGAAGATATTTCAGCTGCAGCAATAAGTCGCCCACTACCGCCAAACACTCCGATTCTTGTCCTGATTACTTTGTATGGCGGAAATGATGGAATTAATACTGTCATTCCTTATACAGATTCAATCTACTACTCATCACGTCCTGAAGTTTCTTATAAAGCAGAAACCATGCTGCCACTTGACTCGGAGTTAGCTTTAAATCCTGCCATGAAGGGTTTGAAAGGATTGTGGGATCAAAACAAAGTAGCAATTATTCGTGGCGTTGGATACCCAAACCCTGATTACTCACACTTTTCCTCAATGGCAAAATGGCAAACCGGTTCACCTGATCGACATGTTAATACTGGTTGGTTAGGTCGTTGGATAGATTCCCAACCAGAGGATCCACTGCTTGCGATTTCACTTGGTTCAGTATTACCACCATTACTTGCTGGTGCTAAGCGATCTGGCTCTGCACTACCACTCGGTGGATTGGTTGTGCCAACCGGCAGTTTGGCTTATCAGTGCGCACAACTTTCACAACCAATAAAAGGGGAATCAAAGTTAATGGCAGCAGCTGCTACATCAATGCGTAATCTATTTAATCTTTCCGAAACTGTTCAACCAATTTTAAAGACGCCTGTACTAAATGCCCCTGATTTACCAACCATAAATGGTGGAAATGCTGGTGGTGATAACAACTTAGCCCAACAACTAGATGTTGTAGGAAAGTTAATTGCTGCAAATGCGCCAACAAAGGTTTGGTCGGTTTCCCTCGGTGGCTTTGATACTCACGCCGATGAGGCAAATGCACAAGCCTCTTTACTAGGTGTTGTCTCTGACTCGGTTACCCGATTTATGTCGCAATTAAAAACTACAACTAGAGCAGAAGATGTAACAATTATGATCTATAGTGAGTTTGGTAGAAGAGTGGCAGCTAATGGTTCACAAGGAACTGATCATGGCACCTCGGGGCCAGTATTTATCGTTGGTAATGGCGTTAAAGGTGGCTACTACGGTGATCAACCCTCACTTAAGAATTTAATCAAAGGTGACTTAGCGATCACAACAGATTTTCGAGATATCTACGCCACTGTTATTGAAGGAATTTTGAAGTCACCAGTTGAAACTTCACTTGGGCAATGGCAGGGAAGAGTGAAATTTCTTAAGCCTGTATCTAGCGCCCTTGGTTAGCAACTGCTGCAATTGAATCAGCAGCAGCCTTAGGATCTAAATACCTACCACCTTTAGTAACTGGTTCAAACTTTTCATTTAATTCATAGAGCAATGGAATTCCAGTTGGAATATTCACCCCGGCAATATCTTTATCAGAGATTGCATCTAAGTACTTAACAATTGCTCTAATTGAGTTTCCATGGGCGGTAATCAAAACTGTTTTACCGCTCTTTAAATCATCCATAACCTCACCAGTTAAATAAGGAACAACCCGGGCAACCACATCTTTTAAACACTCTGTCTTTGGTAATTGCTCACCTAGATTTGCATACTTTGCTTCATTTTTTTGTGAGTACTGATCATCATCGGCAATTGCAGGAGGTGGTACATCAAAGGATCTGCGCCATAATTGAAACTGTTCTTCGCCATACTCTTTTAATGTGGCTGCCTTATCTTTTCCTTGTAGTGCGCCGTAGTGGCGCTCATTTAATCGCCAAGATCTCTTAGTTGGTATGCCGGTCCGCCCGCAATTAGTAAGTGCAATATCTGCCGTATCAATTGCTCGCTTTAATAGAGACGTGTGCAAAACATCAGGTAATAAATTTGCTTCTTTAAGTAATTGACCACCACGGGCAGCCTCTAATAAACCTTTTTCAGATAGATCAACATCAACCCAGCCGGTAAAAAGATTCTTGGCATTCCACTCACTCTCACCATGGCGAAGTAAGATTAATTTGTAACTCATAGTGGTTATCCTTTCACAGAAACTAAATTAGATGCTCAAAAGCTTTTAGATTAGCTAGGGATTCACCGCGAGATACCCGCCAAGCCCACTCACGCCTAATTGCCGAGGAAAATCCCAACTCAAGTAATGGATTAAAGGATGAGTCGGCATACTGCAACACAGCGCCTAGAATCCGGTCAATCTCCTGCTCAGTAACCGCCTTAAGTGGCAGCCTACCTACTAAATAAATATCACCTAACTCATTAACTGCAAAGGCGACTGAATACATGGCAGCATTTTTAGTTAGCAGATACTCATAGACCTTCTCTTTATTCTCATCTGGCTTTCTAATTACAAAGGCGTTAATACTCAAAGAGTGATCGCCAATAATCAATGCGCAGTGGGTTTGTTGTTTGGCCTCCCCAGGCAGGGTAATTAGATATGTGTTTTCAGTGTTTTGATCGTAATCTAAATCATGTGATTGCAAAAAGTCATCAATTACTGCAGCTGGATCAAGCATCCTCTGCCAAACGTAATCTTGGATTACTTTGCTTGGTAAGCGCCCAGTCATAAACATCTAATGTTTTGCGCGCAGTATTCTCCCAACCAAAGTGGCTGGCATGTTCTACTGCGCCCATTGATAGGAGCAATCTGCGATGAGGCTCGGCAATTAATCTAGAAATAACTGCCGACCATGCTTTTGGATCATGACCATCTACTAATGAACCAGAAATACCATCAGATACTGCGGTTCGCAGTCCACCAATTGCAGTTGCAACTACTGGTGTGCCACAAGCTTGGGCTTCAAGGGCAACTAATCCAAAGGATTCTGAGTAACTTGGCACGCATACTAAATCACTTGCCCGATACCAATCAGGTAGGTTTTCTCTTGATACTGGATCAACAAAATGTGTTACATCTTCAATCTTTAAAAACTTAGCTAATACTTTTAATTTCTCTAACTCATTTAATCCACTTCCGGATGCACCACCCATAATTACTACCGCAAGCTTTGCCCGAAGATATGGTGAGTGAGTAACCATCTCAGCAGCAGCTCTAAGCAACACATCAGGTCCCTTATGAGGCTGAATGCGGCCAACAAAGGTAAGCATGATGGCGTCCGGTGCAACATTTAATTTAACTCTTGCTGCAGATTTTCCAATCCCAGGTGAGAAGGTTTGTAGATCAACACCGGGGGCGACCACAAAAACATTATCTGGGCAGGCATCGTAGAGTGATACCAAAGATGCAGCTTCGGCATCGGTGTTAGCAATTAAGCCAGTTGATGCTTTCACAACCTGTTCTTCACCAATTGCTCTAGTTTGTGGCTCTGGTTTTTCATCATCGGCTAAATTTAAATTCTTAACCTTAGCTGTTGTGTGCATAGTGTGAATTAATGGAATACCAGTTCGCTCGCTAACCATCCAGCCTAGTTGGCCTGAGATCCAGTAGTGAGAGTGAAGCAGTGAGTAGTAATCACTTGGTAATTGTTTTTGGTAATTCATAAATGCGCTAGTTAATGCGCCTAACTGACTTGGTAACTCTTCTTTAGATAAACCTTCAAAGGGGCCAGCAACTAAATGCTTAACATTTACCCCAGCCGCAATCTCAACTGACTCTGGTAGATCTGGATGATTTGCTCTAGTAAAAATATCAACTGATACACCAGCTTGTGCCATCTTCTTGGCACTCTCCACTACATAAACATTCATGCCTCCAGCATCGCCAATACCTGCTTGATCAAGCGGGGATGTGTGCACCATCAAGGTAGCAATCTTTGATCTCTTATTTGCTGGCATGGTCTAATTCTAACTTAACTTTCACAAACTAGATCTTGGCAATTACCTCACCAATTATGCTGCTTCCCCCATAAATCTTCACACTCTCATCTGGCATTGCAACATCCCACCGCTTAAAGATCTCCATAATGATTGATGCGACTGGTCGCCATGAGCCATCAATAATCTTGATCGCAATAACTCTGCCATCACTAAGCGCGCAAACCTCAATACCCTCTGCTCCCTCTTTCATAAACAATCCAGGAACAGCTCGCATCATTCGCGTAGTTAACCGACCCTCACCTGCAACTAACTCTGGATACTTTGTGCAGGCGGCAACAATTTGTTTGTAGATTGGCTCATTTGATTTCACAACTGTTGAAATTGCTTTGGCTAATCCAGTTAAAGAAATAGCAAACAAAGGAGCTCCGCAACCATCAAAGGTTGAGGCCGAGACCTTTTCGCCAGCAAGTAATTCAATCTCATTTTTAATAGCAATCTGTAATGGATGATCCATCTCTAAGTAGCTATCTATATCCCAACCATTTTGCTGACAGGTAATTAACATCGCTGCGTGCTTGCCGCTGCAGTTCTGGGTTAATTGCGTGCCGGGCTTATCACCCCAAGAAAGTTTCTCTTTCTCACCAAGTGGTTTATCGGTGGCATTTTTCATCGCAGTAAGTGGAATACCGCGATCTGTCAGCATCTTGGTAACTAAATCAATATGGATCTGGTTGCCTGAGTGAGAGGCGCAAGCAATTGCTAACTCTTTATCACTCACTGTTAAACCTGCTTTAAGCATGGCGGAAGCCTGCAAAGATTTCACGGCAGATCTTGGATAAAAAGCTAACTCAGGAGTTCCCTTAGATAAATAGGTAGTGCCATCGGCATTTAAAACAATTAAATGTCCTAGGTGAAGTGATTCAACAATGCCACCGCGGGTTACCTCAGCGAGAACCTCACCTGCAAACTTATTAATTACTCTGCCTGTCTTTCAAGTGATGACCACATATAAGCTTGTAATTCCTGACCATCTTTACCAACATCTAACGAGGTAAAGAGTTGACCCTCTACTAAGCCATACAACCTAGAGCCAGAATCAATTGCCTTCACACTTGGTGATTCATACGCCTTATCCATTGCAAGTTGAATCTTTGGTCCACGAATTAAACCAAGCCAACCTTCATTGGTGCCAGAGTTATGCGATAGCACTACCTCAAGCACCTCCTTATCGCGCACCCGCCAAAAACCAACCTCACTGTCATGTGGTTTGATAATTTCATTATCATCATCAATTACCCAGGTTCTTGAGAAGTAATTTAAATGATTTTGACCATCATGATTAAAGGAAACCTCTTGGGCAAATTGAAAGCCCTCCATATTTGGATACTCAGCTCTGCCTTTACCGCGCCAAGTACCAACTAACCAAGCAAGTGGCATTAACTCTGGGTGAAGATTTTCAGGGATTGTAAATACCATTACTTTTTACTCTCATTAATATTTCTTACAACCCCAGTAACACCCTTATAGATTAAAAAGAATGAGACCGCAAAGGATGCAAGGATTAATAAGATGGTGGTTAAGGTCTCCATTAGATAAGCCTAACTCCGCTAGCGAAGTGCTAACTCCTCTTGCGTGGCAGCAACACCATCGGCAATTAATACCGCATCCAGTGAGAGATTTCGTTTAACTACCGCAAGTGCAATTGGCCCTAACTCATAGTGCCTAGCCATTGTGCCAATAAAGCCAACCTCTTTATCCTCAAAAAATAGCTTTCCGCCATGCTCAGGCATCGCCACCATCGAACCATCTAGGTGTAATAAAACTATTCTCCTAGGAGGTTGTCCTAAGTTAAAGACCTTAGCAACTGTCTCTTGACCACGGTAGCAACCCTTATTCATATGAACTGCATTATTTAAAAAGCCCAACTCATTTGGAATAGATTTATGATCAGTTTCAAATAACAACCGAGCACGACCTGCAGCAACTCGTTCTGCCTCTAGCGCCCAAATGCCGACCTGAGTATGTGATTTATTAAAAGCATCGGTCGTATCTTTTAATTCAGCTCTTGGTACTAATGCATAAGGCCCGCCAAATTTATCGGCTGTCCCTGGTGCACGTAACACTGCGTAATCATTTGATTGGTCTAATACATCGACCTCTAACATAAATTTCATCTTATTTAAGTACTCAACAACACCAGCTGTTCTTTCCTTTTCAGTATGAATAAAGGTTGTAGTGCCATCATCTACTAAAAATAATTGCTCAATTACATGTCCTTGTGGATCAAGAATAAGGGCGTCAATCCAAGTTGCAACTGGAAGTTGCTCTAAGTGTTGAGTGGTTAAGGCATGTAACCAGGTGAGGCGATCTTTGCCGCTAATTGAAATAACACCACGGTGAGATAGATCTGCCCAGCCGTTACCTGCAACTAAAGCTTTTTGTTCCTGATTTGGCTCACCAAAGTGCCAGATCGCACCCTTATCTGGGCCATCTTCAACTAGGACTGCGCTCATTTACTTACTCTTTTTATCTGCGCACTTGCTGCATAAACCATAAACAGCAAAGTGGGTAACATCAGTTTTAAAACCATACTCATCACTTAATGTGTTCACAAAGTTTGCAGCAGCATCAATTGGGGCGTCCCCAATTTCACCACAATCAGAGCAAACTAAATGCAGATGGGTTAATTCCTCTGCCGCATGATATGTCGCACCACCATGACCTAGGTGGGTGTGAAGAACTAAACCAACATTCTCTAAGGTTTCTAAGTTTCGATAAACAGTTGAAAGATTAATGCCAGGATGAGTTGATCTCACCTTCTCTGCTACCTCTTCTGGAGTGGCATGACCTAACTGGCGCACGGCAGCTAAAACCAACTCACGTTGCGGAGTTAAGCGAAGCCCCTTTTGATGCAGCTCATGTTCACCGGCCATTAGATAAGTCTAACCGCCCATATGCTGTGCTTAACTGCGCGCAAATCTGCTGCGCAGGCGCACCAAAGCTAAATACATCTGGCAACCTAAGCAAAAACCAAAGGCGGCATTTAGAAAGGCAGCCCCTAGCGCAAAGCCAGTGGCAATTAGAAACAGAGTTGTATTGCCGGTTAATCCGCCAAGTAATGCAGTGAATGCAAAGAGTGCGCCAATTAATTGCGCAAATCTTGGTGCTCGCTCATCCTCACTTGGAATTGGGCCAGACAATCTTGGTTGAATTAGGTTGCGATATAAAAAGCCGTAGATAGAACGACGTAGGCCAAAGATTACCGCTGATAAAAAGACGGCAAATTGAAAACCGATAATGTAAATAGATTCTGTGACTAAGGCAGCAGCTAACACAAAGGTAGTGATCGCTGCGGTATATCTTGGACCACGAGCGTCGATAAATACCGGTGGCTTCTTGCTTTGATTAATTGTTGACACTTGTCTCTCCTAAAAATAGTTGGGTTTAAATAATTTAATTTTTAACGCAATTAATTATTTAGCCAACAGATGCAGCTCTTAGCGCGCCGTAATCGATTACCCGGCGCTTTGTGAAATCAAGAGATTGCATAGAGAACATGGACGTTATTTTAGATTACTTTGCTAAATACTTCCTGCGAAGAGTTTGCAAAGATTAAAGGCTTGCGATCACCTTAAGTAGTTGATCACGCTTAGGTGCCCCAGTTGCCCGGGCAATCTCAAAACCTGCCCTATCTAAAAATATGGTGGTTGGGGTTGATCTAACATCAACCTTTCTTACCAAGGCCAAATTAGATTCAGCATCGATTTCAAGGTAGGAGATATCTGATTGATCTTTAACAACATCTGAGATCAATGCTTTTGCAGCCCGGCATTGTGAACAAAATGTGGTGGAAAATTGCAGGATGGTTACGCGTTTGCCATAGCTGCCTGCAAACTCTGCCTCACTGATATGTAATCTGCGCTTCTTTGTGATCACACCATTCCTGCGGCGATATAAAAGCCCAATCACAGTTGAGATGAGCAGGATAAATACCAGTAGTGATGAGCTCTTCATGAGTGTATTCTTACCCCTCTTATGGCAAAGATTCTAATCCTAAGCAACGCACCAGGTGGCAGCGCTGATTTACTGCCAGCACTTGGGCTTTTGCAACATGAGGTAAGAATTCTGCCTGCTGAAGTATCAGTTTTAATTGATGCCCCAATCACAGATTGCATCTTTATTGACGCGCGTCGTGATCTGCCAAATACCAAAGCATTTACCAAGTTAATTACTACTACCGGTGTTTCAACCCCAATCATTGTGATTACTACTGAAGGCGGCCTATCTGCAATAAATGCAGATTGGGGTATTGCTGATGTAATCCTTGACACGGCAGGTCCTGCTGAAGTTGATGCCCGAATTCGAATTGTGATTGGCAAAGATGCAATTGAAAACCTAGCTAATGATCCATCACTTCGTGAGATTAGAAGTGGTGAGGTAGTAATTGATGAGGATTCATACACCGCAAAAATTAAAGGACGCACCCTTGATCTAACCTTTAAAGAGTTTGAATTACTTAAGTATCTAGCCCAACATCCAGGCCGAGTATTTTCTCGCTCGCAACTACTGCAAGAGATCTGGGGATATGACTACTTTGGTGGCACTAGAACAGTTGATGTTCACATCCGCCGTCTTCGTTCAAAGCTAGGACCTGAGTTTGAGGCAATTATTGGAACTGTTCGCAATGTTGGCTACCGCTTTAATGCAAGTAATTCACAAGTATCAGCTGATTTAAGTTAATTACTCACCGTGCAAGAGTTAAACTCTTTAACACCTGCGCTGCAAGAACAAGTCTTATCTCTAATAAAAACAGCCCAAGACTTTGATAACACCCCTGCCATCGCAGAGCATGTATTACTTCACCTTCGTCATGGTGGGGATAAGGCTGATTCACATTTAGTATTACAAAAAGATAATCAAGTTATTGCTTACGCCCATCTTGATAAAACCGATCAGGTGGCAGGACCAAGTGTTGAGTTAGTAATCCACCCAGATCATCGCCGCAGTGGCATTGGCTCAGATCTTTTAAAGAGCGCCATTGATCTATGCGGTAACAAGATCAGGCTTTGGTCCCATGGCGATCTGCCACAGGCTAGGCAATTAGCGCAATCTAATAACTTTATAAAGATGCGAACAGTAATTCAGATGAGTAAAGATCTAAATGAGATCTCACCAATAAATAGTGATTATCAAATAAGAAGCTTTTTGCCTGATCTAGATAACCAAGCCTGGTTAAGCCTTAACAACAAAGCATTTGCCCATCACCCAGAGCAAGGTAATTGGAGTGAGGCTGATTTATCAATCAGAGTAAATGAGGATTGGTTTGATGAGAAGGGCTTTTTTGTGGCGCAAGATAAAGACAAGCTAATTGGCTTTTGTTGGACCAAAATCCATGGCGGCCACTCTCATTCACATGAAACAGATTCAGATCACCATGATCATGAACCAATTGGTGAGATATATGTGATGGCAGTGAGTGAAGAGTATGAAGGACGCAGTATTGGTAAAGCATTAACAATTACCGGTCTTAATTACTTAAAGTATCAAGGGCTAACCAGTGCGATGTTATATGTTGATGAAGAGAATAAGAAAGCAGTTAATCTCTATAAATCACTTGGCTTTGTTGAATCTGGCAAAGATGTTATGTATAAATTAAAATCTTAAGCTATAAATCTTCACTAAATGTAATCAAACATTCAATATATGTATCACCTTGTATTCCAAGGTTTTGCGCATCAGGAGGAGCTGTTACTGGTTCAATACAAATACCATCCTCATCTTGACTATAAACCATCCAGTAAGGCGTATCGCACTCCATAGTTAATCTTGCTGCCCCTGGCCAAACAATCTCTGGCACGCCTTTAATCTCCATAAATGTGTCATCCCAAGGAGCTGATGTTGGCGTAATAATCTCACCCGTTGGTAAGTAATCATCTCCTCTTATAAACATCTTATTAGCGCCAAATAACAACTCAGCAGAGTCTCCCTTACCAATCTCACGAGCAAACCAGGGATGAAAACCTAATGTCACTGGCAGATCACAACCATTAGCTTCATACTCAAGTGACCAACGAATTGCGTTATCTAATATTTCATAACTTTGCGTAACAGTTGCGCCAGCAAATGGTGCAGGTAGTTCTAGATATTGCCTGCCCCCACCAATATCCTCCCAAGAAGATAATGCACCATAGCCAATTAAGGCATGTGGTGGATCAAAGTTATTTGGCAGTTGATACTCATTACCTTTTTTATCTTTAATAATTCCATCTCTAATTCGGCCAGCAAAGGGGGACATCGAAAACCAACCCCAGGTTAGATCTTGTCCTCGAAAGGGAACTACAAACTGCATATCCCGCCACTGCACTGAGGCAAGACGTGCTCCTTGATCTAAATCAATTGCAATTGAGATTTGATCCCCATCAATATTTAACATTTAAATAATCTCATCCCTACTTGGAGGAAGCGCGCCAGTTCTTGAAACAGTAATTGCAGCTGCCTTTGCCGCCCGCTCTAGCTTTGAGATAAGTAACTTTCCACTTAAATTAGCTAAGCCCTCTTCCACAATCGCCTCAACTAAAATCGCACCAACTGTATCTCCTGCTCCAACTGTGTCCGCCACAACCACCTGCTTTGCATCCACTGAAACCTTCTCACCACTTCGATAACCAGATAATCCTTTGTCACCAAATGTAACAACTACTAACTCAGGTCCCATCAAAAGCCATTGATTTGCCACATCATCAATACTTTTATCTGGGTATAACCAGTAAATATCATCATCAGATA